>Ga0126374_10000001_pt1 | contig 48800 bp, 72 predicted proteins | sample PanSoiMetPlot_12_FD_89874 | JGI IMG/M metagenome (GOLD analysis project Ga0126374, IMG submission 89874) | Tropical forest soil microbial communities from Panama - MetaG Plot_12 | ecosystem: Environmental > Terrestrial > Soil > Tropical forest > Bulk soil | place: Panama | collected 2016-02-17
TCATCCCGGCGATGCCGTTGATGAACACCCAATCGCCGACGGCGAAGTTGTGCCCTATAGCAGTGATCTGACACGGGTTGGAGTTGGTAGCGCCGGTGATGGTGAAGCTGCTCTCCAGCACCGACGCGCCCATCGTCATCGGCCGGACATAGAAATCACCAAACTCCAGCACATACGGCACCAACACCGACGTCTGAAACGGTATCAACCTCGCCCCAAGGCTCAGGCATTGGTTAACAAAGTCGGTGCCTTGTCGAGTGCTCCCCGCACCAGCTCGATAGTCGACGAAGAAGTTCCTCATCGTAGCCGCGCCGTTCCGATACTGTTTCAGATCGACACGGGCGGATAGGGCCGGTGACAGTTCGCCGAACGTAAAAGCGGTCTGGATAAGGTTTCTGGACATCAGTACAACGTAAGCATGTTACCCCAGTCGAACTGGGCCGGAGTCCATCCATAGTCGTTGGGGAAGTCAATCCCACGGATACGGATCCAATCTGGAGTAACGTCATTGACGGTCAGGCCCTCATTGCCATCAGCTTGTCTGGCAAGGACGACGTATTGATTAGCCTGTTTGACAAGGAGGTTGGCTTGCTCCTTTGAGCCGTTGAGCGCAAAGGCCAACCGGCTGGCTAGCCCAGCTACCCACGCTTGAATGAACATCCCATCCATCACGCCCGGGTCAGTGATCTGTTTCACATAGGCGAGGATGGCTTGCTCTTGATTAGTCAGGATTATCTTGGTGTCGGCGCCCTGTACGTTTGGTTTCCCGTTGAGGATCTGATCGATCCCTACCTTGAACCGGACAGGGGGTCCATTCCAGTATTGAGGGGCTCCTCCAGTAACGGCCGTGGTAATAGGAACCCCCGACGCAAAGCCAGTTGTAAACTGTGGAACGATCCACAGCGGTCTCAAGCAGTCGCTTGGATAGGCGTATTCGTAGGTCCATGGCGGCGCTGGTGTACCCTTCTGCCAAGTGTTAGTTCCGGCTGTTGGATTCTCAGGAGTCCCCGGCGCTGCGCAGATCAGCGTCAGGGTTTGGAAGTTGGTTGCACAGTTCCACGGCGCCATGCGCAACAACTCGTCGCGCACGGGCTCGATGGATATTGTACATTGCCTCGCCTCAGGAGAGTTCTCTGAGAGTGAGGTAACCGTCGTTCTGGTCCCTAACATCTGTAGGGCACGATTGGCGATTTCGACTTCGGTGGTCATAGACCGCTCCAGATAAGAACCCACTCGATAGGTGCGGGCGAAGGTACCCTCGGGTCATCAGCCAAGGTACCAATCCAGACAGAGCCGTCTTGGTCCAGTGCCAAGAAGCACGTATGTCCAATCAACGGCTCGACCTGGAGGATCTTAGCCGGTGTCGTTGGCGGTGGAGTGGTCCCACTAGCTTTGGGATCCGTCGGAGTGACGGGTTCCACCGATGCCGGGGCTTCCGCTTGTTGAGGCTCCTGATCCATGGCTACCCTGTGATCCTGACTTGTGGACAGTGGCGTTCTGACCCGGCCCACGGCCCATGTTCTTTGGGCCGGTGGGTTGCTGGTAGTTACGCACGTCTTTTGTTTCCTTGACTCCGCCGCTGATGCTGGCTGGGCCGGTTGTGCGCTCCGGCCCGTACTCGCTTAGGATTGGTCTCGCCATTATGCTCTCCTTCCACCGACTGCGTGGGCTGGTTCTTCGGACTCAGCTGATTTTTTTTCCTCTTCCTCTTTGGCTCGGAGTTCGGCGAACTTCTTCTGCCGTTCCTCTTCCTCCTTCTTCCGCTTCTCTTCGAGCGTCTTGAGAGCCTCTTTGTTTTGCTCTACAAGCTCATCGTTGGCGAGGCCGAGTATGCCTTGGAGGTTGCCGAATTTGGCCGCCAGTTCAGCAACTTGCAGCAGCGTTGCGACTCGTTCCAGATTGAGTGCCATTAGTGTTTTCCTTGTGATCCAGAGTGATGTTGCGTGGTCTTACATTCCGGCGCTGCCAAGGTCTGACCTTGATGCAGGGACTCGGTCTTGAAAGGGATGTCTCCCTTTTCAGTGACGTGATCGCCCTGCATGTTCCCCATCTGCGCCACATAGGTGGGGTTTATCGATTTCGACTTGGGCTCGATATGGCCGCCCTCGCTCACGTCTCTAGTTGCTCTACCTTGCTTCATTTGCTATCTCCTCTAAAGTGTTCGATACGCCTAGTGTGATCCCATTTAGTGTGTGGGTCTTTCGCCATCTCCGCTCGGACCTTAGCAAAGGTGCCGCCTTCTAGGTGGGCCTCGTTCAACAGCTGCCTGAAACGATCATCGCACCGCTCCAGCTCCCTGTTGATCCAGTTCGGTATTGGCAGGCCGCGCTGCTCATACATGTACGTGATGTCGTGGATGTCGTGCATGTACATGGTGAACCGGCGCATCTTCTCATGCACCTCGGACTCGGCCTCACCAATATAGAACACCACCTTGCCAACCAGTTCACGGATAGTCTTCAACTCACGACGAATGTCGTTGAGTGCCTGTAGTTCTTCAGAATCCGCCATTCTTCATCTCTCCACCTTTGCCTTTGGGTTTCTTCTTCCGCAGGATGCCTGTCTTCGCATCTGCTTGGTTGAACTCTTTGGCCACGCCAACTGGAACTCCAGTCGACCCGGCCTTGCTAGGATCATGAGCGACCATCGCCATGAGCCGAGCCTGTGCTGCTGATTTGCTGGGCATGTTAACCTCACAGGTTCAAGTCAAAGCCTTTGATGTAGACGGCTCCAGGGCCGCTGCTGGCATAGAACACTGGGCCAGCGCCGAGGAACGTTCCTAAAACCGACTCAAAGCTGTTGTTGTTGAGCCCCGCTCCAGCCGTCTGGAAGCCGCTCAGCGCCAGCGGCGGTGGGTTAGTTGTTGAGTTAATCTGTCCATAGTTGCTGCTAGGCGCGGCCATGCAGGCCGTCACACCTGACGTCGTCTGATAAGACAGTACAACGTCATACGATGCCGCATTAGATGGAACAATGCCTGTCAGCGCCGTCGATACCCATGTGGGAGTGCTTACGCTTCCCTGTGTCCCACTAATCACGCTGGGTAGGCCGGTGGTTGCACCGACGCCCGGTAGATACTCCACCCGACGCAGCCGTTGCCGAGTGCCCATTAGGTTCGTGGAGGCGGGTGCTGTCTTAAGCACACCGAGTAGGGCACCGGCGTTATACGTGGCTGGGAGGTTAACCTTCAGCGCCGTAAACGTCGAAGCCAGAGACATGATCCACGTCGACGTTCCTGATAGAGTGCCATAGATGACCCACACATTATAGAAGGTGTTCGTCGATAATGGACCGACGTCTAGGCCGCCGGGTCCTATGGTAGCGGTGTTGATTCCGCCGGTTGGAGTCGTCGTAAAGTAGTTCTGCCCATCGCTAACCACAACCGAACCAACGCTGCAAGTCGCTGTCGTGTTGCTAGCTACATCAATGGACAAACCACCAGCGAACGATCCAACCGGCGGCGCGGTGGCCTGAGCGCCACGCGAAAGCTCCAGATACCAAATGGCATTAGTCAATGCATCGGTGTCAATAAATGCCGAAGAGCCCACCGCAGCAACGACGCTGGCGCCGCTTGGCAGGTTCTCAAACTGATCGGCTGCATTGATGGCAATGGTCACTGGCCCGGTCGATTGTGGCAGCACCTCGACCCAGAACCCAAAGCCAGAGAAGTACGTGTTGCCTCGGTTCAACGTCAGCGTCATGGGGCCTAAGCACTTGAACCTCTGAAGATAGTTCGACCCCAACACTGTGGCTGGCGCACTGACCTTGTTGATGGCAAAGATGACCCTGGCGTTGCTGGCACCATCATCTTGGAGCCCACCGCCCATGCCCTCAGTGGCTAGTCCGCCGAGGCCAAACGCGGCTCTACCAGCAGCTAGAGATGCGGCAGCAACAACCGGCTGCATCGGCCCAGAGATAACGCCGCCTGACGGTAATACACCCGTGGCCACGTTGCCTTGGCTATCAAACACCAGCGCCGAGTTAGCTCTCGATCCGGCGGCCGGTAAGGTATAGTTGAGCCCAGCTGGATCAGTCGGCGGCGCTGTTATGTTCAGCCCCGACGTATTGATAAGCTGCTGGGTCAGCATCGTTAGATAGTCGAACTCCTGTTCGACCACCGGCTGCCATAGCGTGCCCTGCGCTTGAAGAGACACCGTTTGTATATCAGGTAGAAGGCGGGTGATGGTGATGAAGTTGCCAACCGCCAATGGCACGCCGCCGGGTGCATAGGTGACCACGCCGCCAACGCTCGTTGGGTTCGGTGGCACCGGCGGCAATATGTTCAGCTGATATTGCGTGTTGCCGGGACCGAAGTTGATGGTGGTCGACGCGCCTGTTGGGTCGACCACCACCACCGACAAGAGCTGTGATGCCTGGGAGGCTGTTAGCCCTGCCGGAAATGCAAAGGCGAAGCTGAACGACGTCGTCGAGCCGTTGCCTTGGTAGGTGATCTTATTGATAGTCGTCGATACGGTCATGGCCTAGCCCTTACGCCATTGGAAGCTGTATTGCGCAGGCAGTTCCCCTCCCCGTTCCTCACGGAGAAGCTTAGCCAGTAGTGATGCGCGACTATGGACGTTCTCTTTCTTATACATGCTCATCATGTGGCACTTAACGGTTCCTTCCCTTATTCCAAGGATGCGCCCAATCTCCTTGGTGTTACTTACGCCACTCTCTAGTACCCTCAGCACGTCCTCTTCGCGCGGTGTGAACCGCGTTGACCCCATTCTCAGTCCTTTGGGTAGTTGGGGAACAGGTACACTAGGATCGGCGTCAATACGCCCAGTATCGTAACGAGGGTACCCTCAGTAACACCGAGGTTGAAGCCGGTCCAAGTCTCAACGATGATAAGTGCGCTCATGATGAACGCTACGATAGCTTTGTTGTATGCGCCCACTGGACTCTCCTTCGATACCAGCACCCCAACTACGTCTGGTACCTTCTTAACTGCCTCGATGACTTTGGTCTCAACCTTCTGCTGTACGACGTCGATCTGCTTGCCAAGCTCTGCTTTGACTTCCTGCTGTAACTTACGTATGAAGTCATTCAGGTTCATGGCGCCCGACAGTTCTGGAACCCGGTAAACATTAGCTTGGTCAGTTCGCCGTGTTGTCTGTAGAGTTCCACCTGCATATCCCTCATCTCTCGCTGCGACCAGAACATCATGCCTATGACCAGAGCCATAAAGACCAGCACCGTTAGCAACACCGGATGGCCCTTAAGGCCCTCCACTATTGGTGTTGTGATCTTGCTGATCTCAGACGATAGCGGCACCTTCCTTCACCCATTCCCAATCCACTTTGCCCTTCCCCGATATGCCAACGGCTCGGGCTAGCGCCGGTGACAAGTCTATTGCCGCGTCGTTGCTAGGGACTCGACCGGCGTTGGGGCCGCGTGGTAGCGGCGTTTGGTTCTGGTAGCAGGTGACGGCAATGGCGATGGCAGTTCCATTGCAGTAAGCCTCGTCATCGACCAGCCACGGTCCCTTATCCCTAATCTTGCCGACAGCACTCTGGCCTGTCGCTCTGTTATACACGCGGACACCACGGTTACGGACGGCCGCGTCGGGGACGTTGACTGGGAGGGCGAGGTACAACTCCGTGTCATTGAGCGAGTCGTATGGTGGGTAAGCGCTGTTGTTGGGGTCACTAGACCCACCAAATACCGTCGCGGTTATGTTGGTGTGGTTGGCCTGGGGGCCAGAGGGCGCCTCCGGTTGGAAGTTCTGGAAGTCCTGTCCGTTGATAGTGATGTTGACGTCGCCAGTAAACGATAGCGCGGCGGCTACTTGGTTGCTGGTAGAGCCATCGCCAACGGTGATGGGCTCTCCGTTGAAGAGGACGGTGAAGTTGCCTTCGCCTCTGACGGTCATGTCGAGGTGGTTGTTGCCGGTAGGCTCAGTGGGCGGCTCGACAGGTGGCTCGACCGGCGGTTCTTCTGGCTCAACCGGCGGACCTTGCACCTTCACTCCGCTGACAGATTCCGCAATGGCAACGCACAGTCGCTCAAAGTTCTGCCGGTACTTGTTGCCGTCGACCTCAGCATCCACGAAGCACACCTCAAGGAGTATGGCTGGCATCCGGGTGTTGTTGAGGAAGAAGAGGTCGCTACGATACTTCGGCCCTCGGTTGATGAAGGTGCCAGCGCTGGCCATTGCACCAGCCACAGTAGTAGCAAGGGCAGACTGGGTAACATACAGACACTCCGTGCCCATACCGTTGGGCTTCTGCGCCGCCGTGTACTTCTGATAGGCATTGAAGTGCACGCTGACATCTCGGTCGCGCGTGCGCGAGTTGTGGTAGTTGACGATCGTGTTGAGGTTCTGGTTTTGTGACGTAGACGTGTTATCATGGAACACGTCTACGCCAACGCCGGATTGCTTCCAAAGCTCCGCTACTCGGTTAACCACCTTCCTAGCCTCATCAACTTCGTCAAGATAAGGTGGCCGAGGGCTGGACGAAGCTCCACGGATAAGCTGTCCGTGGCCAGAGCTAATGACTATTTTCATTTGGCCTCCTTCTCACGCATCTTCTTAAAGACTTCCCGGGTCATCATCGCCTGCTGTGGCGTCCACACTACTTGCCTGACCTTGACAATGACTCCCGGCGTGGTCGCTACCACCACCGAGACCTCACCAGCATCCGGCGTCGGGGTTGGCTCAGGAGGCGTCGGCTCGGACTGACCAGTTGCCCACTCTGCCTCTAGCTGCTCTGGCGGGCCGTTCCGGTAGCTGTTAATGTCGCAGTGGCCAACGCCACTGATTGAATGTGGACCCGGCCCATACTGGCCGTCGGTGAATTGCCAGAGCCAGTAGACTGGCCACACCTCAGTTGGCCACGACGCGCTGTCGCTGTACTGACAGAGCCACAAGCGCCGCGCTGACCAGAACTCGTTCGGCGAGTTGGGGATTGCTTCCTTGATGGTGTTGCCGCCATAGACCACGCACTGGTTCGGACGGCCTAGGCGATCCTCGACGCCTTGTATCCACTGCTCGGCCTGGGAACGGCTCATCTTGGCGCCGCCGTTGTCCTCCCAATCGAGGCAGAACAACTCGTCGGGGTCTGGCGCGGCGAACCTCATGAAGTTGTCGATCTGGCCCTGTGTACTAGAGCTATCGGCAAAGTGGTATGCTCCCCACTTTAGCCCGGCGGCGCGCGCAGCAGAGCGCTGAGAGACGTAGGTATCGTCGGTGTAGCTGGTGCCCTGCGTGGCCTTATAGATGACGCCGTGGATACCATCATCCATAACGGCGCTGTAGTCGTCAGCGGGGTCCCAGTGCGACAGATCAATAACCATTGGATTAACAGGTTGTGCCATAGTCACTTCCCCTTTTGCTGTAGCTCTTTCAGTTCCCGTGCCCTCTTGTCTATTGCCTGCATAGCTGCAATGTAGGCCCGGCGCGCTTTGTTGGCGCCAGCAATGACACGTTGGGGCTGGTCAGTATCGTCCACTGTCCATACAGCGAATAGGTGCTGGAGCCTATCTTCGTAGGCAGCGTCCATTGCTTGCCGATCAAGTTCTATTATGTGTTCTTCATACAGCGGCGAGATTGGTTCCAAAGCCGCTGGCCTTGGCTGCGCCATCACATTGAAGGCAAAGGCAATGAGCAGCAGCGCCAGAAGAGCAAGCGCAGCTATGACCCATTGCCATTGCCTCATGGCCCAAACCCCAATATGGACAAGTGGCCATTGTTCTGAATGCTGGCATTGCCATTGTCGATGATAGTAGGATTGAAGGTCTGAGAGCCAGCCGTCGGTGCCGATTTAAGCGATATGTAGGTCGTTACCTGTTGGCAGGTCTGGACGTCCGTAATGTATCTGATCAGCCAAGGTTGCCAGCCGGGAGCCTCAACAGCGCCCATCGGCCTCACTGGCGGGTTAGCGGCGTTACATTGCCAAGTGTAGCCTGACCATGCACCGACCATTACCTCGTTGGCGCGGGTTGTCGTGGTGCTGATCGTTGGGCTTACACCGCTGGTAGCTACACTGTTCTGCACGTCGAGCGGCGTCGTAGCGTTCATGCCGGTGAGAAAGATTGCAGCGGCGTCAAACGATATGACCGTGCCAGTCCCAGTGAACGAGATCGTACCACCGGCAGGCAAAGCGGTCACGTTCTTGGCGTACCACTGGTCGAGCACTACCAACCCACTACTCGATAGCCTTGCCCTTGTATAAGTATTACCAGCGCTATCAGTCATAGCCGTAATAGGTGAACCAGAAGCTGTCTGCCCACCTATAGTTATGACGATCGTCGATCCGGCTGGTGCAGCCCTAAAAGTGGTAATGGATGGTGGCTGCGGTGATGGTGGGGTGAATTGATTATTTTGGTGCGCAGAAAAGCCAAGCAGTGCTCCAGCCGTGGTGCCAGATTGTGGGTCACAGAATGGCACAGTCGGCGGGGTGAAGAATGGGCTGCCGCCGTATCGGGCCACTTGAGAGATGCGTAGCTCATCTATGTAGCCATTGAAACCGGCATTATATCGGAAGGCGTTTGTGGTCGGTCCCCCAGTGAAGCCGCCAACCATCCCAATGGCAGGAGCACCGGCACCCTGAGGTGTCGTATTTGTGACAGGTCTAGCTTGACCGTCAAGCCAGAAGTACCAGTTCCAGCCAGCACCAGCGCCGCCATTTGTTGTGTCGTACCTGCGCTGCCAGACCACATGATGCCAGCCAGTAGTCAATGGAATGGGTGCCGTGTAGGCCCATGGGTTGGTCGCAGCTAGGTTTACAAAGTAGCCGTTGGTTACGTTGTCCAGCCCGAACTGGGTTTGGTTGTTGTCGGTGAAGAAGTTGAAGCCGGTCTGAGTGGTATTGTTGGCAAAGTACCACCACTCAATCGTCCAGTCCTGAAAAGACGTTTCGTACCACTGGTTAAGCGGCAGCAGATAGGCGGTCGCCACTCCAGTGGGATTTAATAGAGAGAACCCACCGAACTTGCTCTGCACACTAGAGAACGATGCGGTGCCAGTCAGCGTCCCTGTCCGGTTCCAGATGCTAGTGTCAGTGCCGTTGTTGTCGAAGTGCTGTAGCGCCAGCACATCGACGTCGGTAGCTGGCATAATAGAGGTGTTGTTGACGTTGCCGACTGTGTTGCTTGCTGTGTTGGGGATACAGGATCCAACCGGCTGTACAGCCGGGAATGTTACTATGATGTCAGCGGCATTATTGAATGCCGCGCTGTAGGTTGGGTTGTAGGTTTGTGCAACAGCCGTTGGAAACTGTTTACACGCCACGTTGAGGCTCTGGAAAACGCCAGCTTGATTGAAGGCCGTACTACGCGCGGAGTTCGCCCAGCCGCTCGCCTCTGTAATCGTTGGGGCGGACGTGCTATTCCCGCCCACGAACCCGATGGCAAGGCCGGGGCTTTGGGTTGGCGTCACGCTCACCGTTGGCGTAGTCGTTGTTATCCCGGTGGTGATATTGCTTACATCCAGCCCACTAATGTTATTGACGGCAACCGCACTCCACACAAACGGGCGAGTAGATAACGAAGCGGTGTAGCTGACTGTAATTGTACCACCGGTGGCTATCGCCTTAGCATTACCCGTAACCCATAGCTCGACGACGGCGCCGTTGAACACTGCACCAGGGAGCCAAACCCTTACGTTTGTGTATACGTTACCTGCGCTATCGGTGATGCCAGATATGTTGCCGCCTTGATTAGTGAAGACATCGCCCGAAGTAGTGCTGGCAACAACGATGGCGGCACCAGCCGGAACGGCGCCAGTGGTAGTCAGCACCGACGTAGCGGTTTGGGCATTGGCGCCCGCCGTCCCAATAGATGTGCACGATGGTGGCGGCGCGCCGAAGGACGCTGGTCCCGGCCCTGGAAACATAGGGCCGACCTGCGCCTGAGCGAGCGCTACTGCAAAGCAGTACGCCAGAAAGACCATTGCCAACCTCATCGGGCTACTCGCCAGTTCAACGTTATCGCTCCCGGAGTTATTGACGCGTTAGTGATGTTGCAGACCTTGAAGTTAGCTGCACCAGCCGTTGGGTAAGGGATAATGGTGAGCATACCAGTGGTGAGCGGTTGGTAGCCGACGACGCCAGTGGGATCTCCATTGAAGGAGGTGGTGACGATGTCTGTGGTGAGGATGTTGGCGGCGTTACCGGCTGTAGCTGTGCCCGTCACTGCTGTGGCGCATGCGCCTGAGGCAATGGCACTGGTGCCAAGCGTCGCCGTTCCCGACGCCACCAGTGGACTAGCTGGAATAGTCAGCGTGACGCAGGTAAGCCCGGTGCCCGGCACATATTGGAGAACTTGGTTGGTGCTGTTGCAGGTCGGCCAAGTGTTATACTGTGGCGTGGCTACGCCACTATTGGTCCAGTTTGAGAATACTGTGTTGGCCCCAGCGGCACTCAACGTGAAGGTTTGGCTGGGGTTTACCGTCGACGAGGCAACGCTGGTGGTGAACAGCGGCGACAGGTTGCCGGACGTGAACGATTGTACTGTGCCGGTGCCAGCTGAGATCGTAGCGCAGCTAAAGCCAGAGCCGGTGGTCCAATTAAGGGCTTGGTTGGCGCTGCTGCACGATGGCACAGCGAGGTAGACTGGCGCAGCTGCCGACGTGCCGCCAAGTAGGCTGTTAGCTGTAGCGGCTGGAAGCTGGGCTAGGGTTGCCGTGCCGCCGATCTGGCTAAAGGTGTAGTCGCCGCTTTGGGCGACGATGGCGCCGGTGCGGGTGAATACGCTCGTGACCGGCGAGGTGGCAGTGATCGTACCACAACTGAAACTGTGGGTGCCAGTGGAGTACTGGAGGGCGTTAGAGCTGCCGGTACAGGCCGGGAGGGCCATGCCGGTGAGAAGGTTGGACGCAGTGTTAGTTGGGTTACCGAGGGCACTATCGGCGTTAATGGTCGGCAGCCCGCCACCACCTCCACCACCTGACACAACGGCGCAGCCAAAGCCGCCGCCGGGTACCCACTGAAGGGCTTGGTTCGGGTTGTTGCACACCGGCATTGGCAGTGCGCTTGGGACGCTGATGTTGCCATAGACGGTGTTGACGCTCGCCACAGGCATCTGTGGGAACGTGGTTTGTCCAGAGATCTGACTAAAGGAGTAGTCGCCGTTCGCCGAGACAACCGTGCCCGACCGGCCGAACACGCTATTGACAACGGGGTTGACGGTGTTACAGCCGAAGGTGTGGGCCGTCGCGTCATAGAGTAGGCTCTGCTGGCCGCCGATGCAGTTAGGGATCGTGACACCGGCCACAGTCGTGCCAGTGTTCATATAGACTTGGTTCGCCGAGATCGGCGGCATCTGGTTGAAGCCGAGCAGGCTCGGGCCGATCTGCGTGAAGTCGTAGTCGTTAATAGCTGGAACGACTACGCCAGATCGACCATTCCAGCTACTAACGCCCGCCCCTGGACCCATGGCGTTCTGCTGCACCCAAAGCGTTGACGCCGCTCGGTTAGAGGCGTCGCCCGCCGGTGCCATCGGCACAATGCAGTTGGGGTTGTTGGAGCCACAGCCCTGAGCGGCGGCTGGGAACGAGGGTACAAGCGACCCAGCCGCCGCCAGAACGGCGACCAGTAGCAGATGTTTACACATTGCTATCCATCACCGTTAGAGGGTTGTTGACGCCTGTTGAGGCCAAGCACTGCCAAGCACCTTGGCACTCACCCTCGATTGTAACGAACGCGCCTTGATAGACGGCAAAGCATCCACCAAGGCTCGTCAACGTGGGTACGATGGTTTGGCCGTCTCGATCGAGCGTTGGCGCCACGTAGAGCGTGGCAGCACCGCCGGGGTTATGGAAGGTGATCCGCACCCTCATGGCGTTGGCCGGTGCCACGACGACTGGCGATGCGCCGATGGCACTAAACCCTTTAACCTTGCCACCAGACGCCGATGAGGCTGTCTGTGGGCCTCCTACGGCGGCAATTAGGGGCATCACACCCTCCGTGCGGGTTTCTCAGTTAGCTGGGCCTGTAGCTCGGTATATTTGGCTTGCAGCTTCTCAAACTCTTCTCGGCTGACCACCTCTGCGGCAACTGGCTCCTGATTGGCCTGCATTTGGTCCATCCGCTTCTCAAGGTTCATCAGCAGCCGGTCGCTATGGCTAATAGCCGAGAACTCGTTGATAGGATCATGCCACTCCGGCCGATACCTCTCGGTGATGGCCTCGGCCTCTTCGTCGAGCGGCTCCATCCCCGGCGTGGGCGGGCCGTCGAAAACGATGTCCCTCGGCTTGCCCTTACCCTCATGGCAGACGATGATGATGCCATCCTCACGGTAGTTGAAGTCGGCTTGGTCCTTGGGATCGAGCAGCCGAGGCACCTTGTAAACGAGCCGAGCTTGTCGGCCGGTGTTACGATCGGTTTCCTTGTGCTCCCACTCGGCCTGATCCTTGCCGATGCAGTTGATGTAGTGGGGTTCGATTAGCTTCCATCTGGCCATTGGGCCCTCCTAGATAATGCTGAAGTATAGAACAACTGCGATGGTACCAACGCTAGGCGTTACGCAGACGTTGTACGCTGGGGTGGCCGACGGGGTAGAGAAGAAGGCATAGCCAGAGTGGTCAGCAGATGGCGCCGTGTTGGAGACGTTCATAGCCGGGACTATGGTTCTCACGTTGGTATCACAGGGGGTTGTGGTCTGCTGCCCAGCAGTTATGCTGAAGGTGCCGGTAGCGCCGGAGTTGGTAACGTGCCAGCCACAGAGATTGATATTTCTCCCCGCTACGCCGGTGATCAGGGTCTGGATCGTTGTGGGCCCAATCCCCATAGTGGCGACTTGGTTGCACAAGATCATGTTTGCTGGGCCGACCTGACCTTGTGGGACGGCGGGGCCTAGCGACAAGAGAAGAGCAGCGACTACCAACCAAAGCTTACGCATTAGCCCCTCCTATTGCTGCGAATAGTACACCGTATAGTGAACAGGGCCGGTACCGGTGACAACAACACACATCCCTGCACCCTGTGGGCCGGAGACTTGGCGACTGGTGCCGGTCAACCCGCCAAGCGCGCCTAGGTCGTACGCCGCTGTTATGTTGAGGGTGTTGGTACCGCAGGTTGCCCCGGCGCCTGTGATAATCTGGAAGGTAGCCGCAGCAGCGGCCGTCACTTCAAAGCCACAATACGTTACTGCCATGGAAGCGTTTGGGGCTACAACTTGAGTGGTGCCAACGGCGGCTGCGCCGTTGACAGACTTGTTGCAGAAGAACTGCTGCGGCCCAATGCCTTGAGCAGGCGCTCCCCCGCATAGCGCGAGTAGGGCAACCAGCGAGAGGAGCGCCGTGCGCATTAGTTGTTGATAGTAATGCCGGGCACGTAGCCAGAAGGTGCAGGCACTGTAGCCGTGCCACCCCAAGGCTGGTCGAACCGGTCGATCACGATGCCAGCATAGATGGATCCCAGTGTTGGGGCAGACCCAGCGATTGTGAAAGTGACCTTCAGGAACCTCGGCATTGGTTGGCCGGGGATCTGTCGAGGCACGTCCACGTTGGCGAGGTAAGCACCTTGCACGAGGTTGGCCAGCACCACAGCCGCTGGGCTTTGCCACATGACTGTGAATGCGCCGGGCTGGTTGGGTGTGGTCGTGGAGTCCGGCGCCCCTGAGAGGGAGCACGTCAGGCTCGTGAGGGTGTTGAAGGTCGCCGTGACGACAATCAACAGCTTGAGCATCGGGTCGTCGCCAACGCCGATGTCACGAGCACCACCTTGCGCCAGTGGACCACCTGGATCAGTGGACCGGAGCGTTGCAGGCGGGCTCGGCCAGTTGACGCCGAGGTCAATGATGTTGGTAGCGTCGCCGGTCGCCGTCGGCGAGTCAACGATGCTAGTACCAACAACACCAGTGAAGGTGAGAAGTCTGTCAAGGATCATGTTACACCACCCTTGCTTCCGTGTTGAGGATTGCGTCACAGGTCCTAACAGGGATACCCCGGAAGGTTGTGATCGGCTTACCGTCGAACTCTTCAATTCTGAGCAGGACGTTAGTCTTGTTCATAGCTTGAAGGTCGAGGTAGGTGCGGACGACACGGTTGCAGTAGATGACCGTGCGGCCCATATTGGCGCGCACCTCAGGAGTGTCTGAGGTCTGGACGGTACCAGCGCTGACTGGCTGCGTCGGCATACGATACAAGGCTCGGACGAGGAAGTTGATCAGGTTGGCTGCCGAGACACCGGTGAGGATGGTGGTGTCGATGTTGGCGATGCGGACAGCATAACGCCAATCTCTGAGCACCAAACCGATCTCCCACTTGAAGTGGTCACGGTAGGCCTGATAGGTGTTCCCGCCCGAGTCCTGTACCGGCCACTCGCCCATATCTCGGTGTTGGAGGCCGGTGATCTTGCCCTTCGGGAACGTCGCAAAGAGCGTGTCCGCACCCCAACACACGACCCAAATCGATGTGTTGACTGAGGCCGTGCCACCAGCGTCAAGGATGTTAGCCGCCGTTTGTGAGTTGGCTGCCGTGACGGTGGAGTACCGAGGAGCGAGGCCAGTAAACCGCTCAGGGTTGGCAAACTGGTTGCCGTAGATAAGCGTCTGTGCGACTTGCTGGCTCATGCCTTCCAAGAACGCCTTGACTTCGCTGAGCCTGAACTCGGCGGTGTTGCCGTTTAGGTCGGCGATGTCCTTGTCGATCACGGCGTAGGTTTCCAGATTGCCGCACGTGTCGACGATCTGTGCCGTGGTTGACTTGGCGTTCGGGACGCCGCTGTTGAGCAAGCGCCATGTACCGATCGGCAAGCCTGTCCGAACGGTGGTCTTGTGGCCGGTTGGGAGGTTGCCCTCCATCACCAGCATGTCTTCCAGTATTTCGTTCGTCTGACTGAGCAATTCGATGATGGTGGCTACACGGTAGCCGTCATCCATGCGTTTGGCCCAGTCACCGTAGGTAAGCGCAAGAGCGCTACCTGCTAACACTGTTGCCATTGATTAGGCTCCTGATGGGAGAGTAGGGTAAAGAGCCTGCGCCGCCGTAGCGGGCCTGCCCCTTGACGGATCCACTTGCCCGGTCTTGGCGGGACCGTTCCCCATGACGGGGCGGCCCTCCGTGATATGCTGAGCAAGCTTGTAGAATAACCGGATGAAGGCCGGATGGTCTCCAGCGCCGGTCATATCCATCACCTGCCGGAACTCGGTAGCGAGTGCCGGATCGCCCACGCTATCAATCGCCTTGGCGACTGTAGAGAGGACTCGGTCGAAGCTCCCCCCGATCTCAGGGTGAGCCTTCGCCTTTTCTCGCCATTCATTACGGAGAGCCTCGTAGGCTTCGTATGGCTGACGGAAAGCTTCGGACGTCTGTTTGACGTAGAAATCGACTAACTGCTGACCTTGCTCTTGGGTCAGGTTCATGTCTTTGAAGAGTTTGGACGCTGCGGTGGCAACCTCACCGTCGAGCTGGTAACCGTCAGGCGCCTTGAAGTCTTCGTACTTCTCAGGCGCGCCCTTAGGCTTCTGTTCTTGGTTGAGAAGCGATTTGGGCTCGGTCGAACTCGGTGTAGATGTCTTCGTCTCCGGCGTCGTCTTCGCTTCCGTCGTCGGCTCCTTCGGCGGGGCCTCCGGCGGTGGAGTCTGCTGCGGTGGCGGCTGGACGTCTGGATTGTTCAGTTGCGGATCGCTCATTTCGTTCTCTCATCATTGTGACGTATTGGTCGGGACAGTGGGCCATGATGTCGGCGAGGACTCTGAGGCCCATCGATCGTTCTCCTTCACCGAAGGCGGTGCGGAGGGCAATGTCGGAGTATGTGCTAGAGAAGATGTGTGCTGCTTCAAGGAGGTCACAGACCCAACTTCGGCCGGGGAGAGTGGACATAATATTGGCAACAAACTCGCCGCGCTGGATAGCAACGAGCTTCGCTTGCTTTGCCGCCTGACGAATATGCCGACGTTCGGCTGCATTGTAGGGTTCATCCATTAGGGCTGTTGACCTAGCATTGCTTGAATGGCGTTCTGACCGCCGCCGACGTCTACATCGCCAGCGACTTTGGCGGCCTTGGCGAGCTGCTCGGCCTGTTGGGCGCGCTCGGCTTGGATCTGTTGCTGCTGACGGTTCTGGCGGATCTGGGCGAGCTGCTGGGGTGAGCGGATGAGCCGAGGGTCATTGTTGAGCAGGAAGCTCATCTTCTCGATGCCGTAGTCGATGTCGACGTTGTCCATAGCCGCCGGGTCGATGCCGCCCATCTGCCCGGCGACTTGGAATATCCGCTCGATACCGGCCGAGGCCGCCGCGTCTTGGGCGATCTCTAGCATCGAGCGGTATTTGATGTTGATGCCTTGGCCTTGAACTTCGGGCGGGGCGGGTGGTATCAGCCCGGCCCTTTGGGCGATTCCGAAGACTCGCTCGATGTCTTTTCCGAAGAACTCGACTTGGAGCCGGGTGAATACAGGACCCAAGGCGAGGAATCCTTCTGCCCGTCGAGCGTCAATTTCAGCTGCGGTAACGTTGCTTCTGGTTTGGTACTGGGAAATAACAGCAAAGACATCATTATAGAAGATCTTTTGGATTCGCTGTCGGACTTCATTGAGATCCTCCATCATATCCTTGATGTTGGGGTTCACTTGATAGACTGGGGCAAAGCCTTGGTTCTTAGTAGAGTTCATCAGCCCGCTGACGTAGGTAACGCCACCGGGTAGCAGGGAAGCTGGTTGATTCTTCAGCTGGATGTCGGCCAGCATAGGGGGATTTACTTGCTTGTCGATTGCCTGCGCCTTGCGCCGCGACTCTTGCTGGAGTTGCTTGGTGTCCGGCAGGGCGTCCATTCCCGGAGAGCGGCCGTAGGCGTCGTTGCTGACGAGGTCCCACCGACCCGCCGCGAAGGGCTGCTCGTAGAAGCCCTGCTTCCTCAAAAGGCTCGGTGCGTACGACGAGCCGCCCTGTGGTGCGGCTGACCCGCCCCATTCCCAGTAGATTTCGCGCCATTTGAATTTGTCCGATATGCCGAACTTGCGCCCATCGTGGTTCGGTTCAATAGCATGTGCAACAACAAGCTCTCGTGTGAGCGACGTGCCGCCCTGAGCGTACAGACGTTGGATAGCAGCCGACGTGTTCTCAAGTCCGAACTGCTCGACGACTTGGTTGACGGTGTAGGTAAACTCTCGGTAGACGGCGTTGGCTTGGAGGTTCGACCCGTTCTCAAGGTAGTACTCGCCCAAGCACGGATTGAGGCAAGTAATGACATTGTCGAAGTCCTCATATATCACCCGAACACAGGTCCCAAAGATGACCAGATCGAGGAGGGCCACGGCGACGCTGGTATAGTAGTTGCTCTCTTGGAAGATGAGCATCAGGATCCGCTCACATTCGGCAAGCCACATCGACGTGTCAGATGTTTGGGTGGAGTCGATGGTGCCGACGCGTAGTTGGAACCACTGCCTCGTGGGGTTGGCAGTGCCGCTCATCATGCCCGCCGCGCACTTATAAGCAGCCAGCGTCGCCGTAGAGTCGATCATATGTTGATTGATAGGCGAACCTCGGCCCATCTGGTTCGGCGTGATGAGCCACTTATAACGGCGCGGCAGCATGAAGTCGGCCAGCTCACGCCAGTGGACCCACCATGAGTAGCGGTTTACTCGGAGTCCAATTAGGCGACCTTCCGCATGCTGCCGCAGCTTCAGGTCCGCCTCGGACGGGATCTTCGTGATGGGCCTGAAGTTTGGGGTTATGGTCGGTACTGTTCCACCTTGGATTGGCATTTATCGTGGACCCATGGGGTGCTTCTTGGCGATCTCTGCGGCAGCCATAGCTTGGATTTTGGCAGCGGATGCTTGGTTCTTAGGATCCTCAAAGAACTTCTCGGCAGCTTCGATTTGGTCGTTAGGAACGAGTTGGCCCATGCTGTGCCACTGTTCAGGGTTGCCCATTGTCGTGCGCATGATGTGCCGGACGAGGATTTCGTTGGGGTCGGCGTCGGAATCCTTCAAGGCCTGCACCTTAGACCGTGCATCTGCCCAACGATCGAACATCTTGTTGTACTCTTTGACGGCCTCAGGGTTACGATCGAATAGGATCTGGAGGCCACGGTGGATGGACTCGTGGACCATCACGGATGGGGCATCGAGTACCTCGTTGTGAGCCTGATTGATGTACATTGGGGTTTCGTGGATCCGAGCCTCTTTCATCTGCCGTGGTGTCGTGATCTTCTTGACGGGGTCGTAGGCGAGGGTAAAGCCGCCGAGGGTCGTGGCTTGCTTTTGCATAGAGAAGGCAGACTTGCCCGGATCAAAGCCGAGCGAGGCGATCGGGTCTCGACCGGCGGCTAGGGCGGCCCGAGCGACAACGTTGCTCATTCGTTGCTTGGCCTCAGGGGTCAGCTGGCTAGTGTCGAAGGTCTTTGGATCGCCGTGGAGGAAGGCTTGTTTGAAGGCTTCTGAGGAAGTCTTGCCTGCTTGGAACAGTGGTTGTGGCAGCCAGCCGGACTTGCCGGATTCGCCGTAGATGCGGACGTTCTGATCCATGAAGTGCCGTTCCCACGACTTGCCATAGGCGAGCCCTGACTCTTTGGCAAATAGGGCTTCTTGGGGAGTCGGGTAGTGCTCTTCGCCGCCGAAACCACCCTCTTTGCCTGAGACGGCCTTGGGTAGGCCTATGTCCCCCTCGCCTGGGATGGGGGCTTGACCCGGCGGCGTCTTTTCGGTGCCGTGCCACCAATCGCTCAACCAGCTGGCTTGACCTGCCTTGAACTCTGGACTAACCAGTCGCCCGTGGTCGTACATCACCCCAGCCGCCATAACGAGGTCACTATCCGACGGCTCCCCTCGTGGTCGGTTAGGCTCGTTAGGGTTGAGTGGGACGACTAGGGCCATTATGCGCCGCCGAGGAGAGTGCGGGTTGCTGTGCCGCCCGACTGTGGCAGGGTGCCAAGCACTGAGGCGGTAAACTGCATCGACGGCGATTGGCTCTGTCGCTGCTTAGCGGCGTTCTGACCGTAGGTCGGTGGATTTGGCGGTGGAGGCGGTGCCACCGGCGCAACTGCCTGCATAGGCGGCGGCTTCATGAAGCTCATCGAAGGTCTCCCTCCATGTAGTCGTGGATCTGCATATAGCGTTTGAGTGCTTGTTCGTGGGACGGGTAGCTGGGATAGTTGTCGAGCCCCTCCATCTTGGCTCTCTTGATGGCTTGTTCGTTTGAAACGATCTTGTTGTTCCAGACGGTGGGCAGGACGTAGGTCTTGTCGCCGATACCGGCGGTGATGGCGCGGAAGGTCGAGGTGGTGCCGTCTTCGTTCTTGACGCCGCCTTTGTGCAGATTGTTGAGATGGTGAAGGTAGACTTTGCGCTCTTGCTCGTTGAGGCTGAGGTTGGAGCTGGCGTGGTCGTAGTTGGTGCCGAGCCGGTCTACCCAACTGGACTCAGGCGCAGGCGGGGCTTGGCCGTCCTTCGGCTGCTTAACCATAGTCGGCATCAGTTTGGGATCGTCGTCAGGCACGCATCCGCTCCATGTCGAAGGGGTTGTATTCGTACTCGACTAGTGGCTTGGGGTGGTGTTCGCCACCGGCATGGGCGTGTGCGGCGAGGGGATAGGCGAACGTCAAGGCGAGAGCGTCCGCCCGGTCAGGGGACTCAACCCCTCGCCGCATCATGTCTTCTTTGGTTTCGAGCTGGATTTCGTTGCGGTTGTTGAAGGTGTACGTGGGGCCGACTAGTTGGGCCTTGAGTTCAGGGTCGTTGGGGATTGCGCCGTGCTTGATCCACTCGCGCATAGCACCCCACATGGCAGCGCGCTTATTGGCGTACTTCTCGCCCTGATTGCCGGTGTCGTAGCCACCAACGTCGTCCTTTCCACCGAATTGAACCTCGAAACAGTGGAGGGCCATATGACGTACGTTATCAACAACGCCGCCACCAACACCGCCACCATCAATAAATATTCCATCGGGCCTATACGCATGGTAACCGTCGTTTATTCGGGTGGCGAGTTCGACGGTGTTGAGCCCTCGATAGTATTGCCACTGGATGGTTCGGGCGTCGCGGCCTTTGCGAAAAGCGATGACCGACTCATTGCTGCCGAATCGAGCCACGTCGCATCCAAGGGATAAGGGATCTGAGAGAGACGTAGTGACGTCTCTAAGCATCGCCGCGTCCACGTCTGCCGCGCTGATGAATTCCATTTCGCCGTGTCTCGGGAATTCGCCCTTGATTCGAACTCGGCAAAAGTCACTATCGTCGCCATAGGCTTCTATCCAGCGGTTGATTTGGTCTTTATTAGTGATGCTAACGGTTCGACTATCCAGTTGTATGTTTTGCCACCATTTACTAAATCGCCCACCCGCAAAGCATTCTTTAAATCGTCCGGTGTTTCGAGTAGGATTACCAAACGCAAGCCAGATAATCTCAGTGTCACTGTCTGTAAGGGCACCTTCAACGACCTCCCATATCATATCCGGGATTGCCGAAGCCTCGTCCATTATCATCAGGATGCGCTTACCTTTGTTGTGCATCCCGGCGAAGGCTTCGGTGTTCTTCTCACTCCATGGGACTTGGTCTATGCGCCAAGTCCGCTCACGCGACGGGTCCCGGCTAAGGAGGGCCGTGGCAGTGAGGTAGAAGTTATCCTTCCCGATGAAGAGGTTGAACCACTTGCCGAGTTCGGCCCAGGTTTTGGTTTTGAGCTGAGCCTCAGTATTGGCGGTGATTACGCCGCGCGTATCAGGCGCGGTGGCGAAGGCCCACAGGATAAGCCACGCCACCAGCGCCGACTTGCCTACACCGTGGCCGGTGGCAGCGGCAAGCTGAATAGCCGAGCGAAGAGGGAGCCCCGCTTGGACGCGTTTAAGGACCTCAAGCTGCCACGGTTCAGGTCCTATTGCACGCTCAAGCGTGGTTCCTTCTTTGCCCCAAGGAAAGGCGCTGAGCACAAACGCCACAGGATCCTTGTTGCACGAGGCTAACCATGCGAGCAGTTCGTCCAATGCGGGGCCCCTCTACGCGCACGACGACCCTTCAAGTCATGCGCGTCTCTTGAACGGCAGCGGTGCCGTCACAGGAGGCAGCACCGCCGGTTTCGGCTGTACCGAGGTCTGCGGCGACGGCACAGCTTCCACTTGTTTAAGCGCGTTGAACTTACGTATACGTTCTTCTAGCTCCAGCCCTATCCCAACGTTCACGTTGGTAGAGGTGGTGTGGCGGCCGAAGCCGGTTCGATCAGCCATCTCGACGGCAATGGCAAGTGCTGTCTTAGGACTGACTGTCTCACCGGCCTCGTCCATCTCTTCGAAGTACTGGGCTAAATGTCGCGCGGCAGCTTGACGTAGCCATGTTGAAAGGGTCGTGTATTCCGCATTGGCGTCGATGTGCGCCTGTTCAGCCTTTTCTCGCTTTTTGGCGACTAGGTCTTGGAACGCCGGGTCGGATTGAAGGGTACGAAGGCGTTCGTAGCTGTAACCTGTAACTGTCATTACCTCCCCTGTTGTGTGGCCGAGGGCGAATAGCAGGGCCACCCGATGATGGGCGTCCCTAAACTTTGTGATCTTCGGCGTAGCCCGGCGTTCACGGAGTAGCGCCGTGTCGGCTTGAGTGAGTTCACGAACTTGGCCGATCGTGACCGGCAGCCTAGGGAGCCTCATACTCGTCTCACAAAGCTAGATACGGCGAGGGGCGCTCTCGGCGCCCCCTTCCGTTGAAGGACCAGCTGCTTCCCGTTCACCAGCAGCTCAATGGGAACTTTGGGCCGCTCCTTCGTCCGAAGCTTGTGCACCTTGTTGTGCTTCGGTTGGTACCGCTCGATGAGACTCTTTTCCACCTCGTTGAGGTCAGCTGCGGCTAACGGCTGGATCCAAACATCATCGAACCGAATAGCCTTGTCAGCCAACCAACCAGCCGCCCGCCTACCTCTGGCTATGCCTCTGGCCGCCGATGCATGGGTGTACAGTCGGGACAACGGCTTTCGGCTCTGCCCGACGTAAACCACATCTCCTCTCCACATAAGCAGATACACGCACGGTTGGAGGAGCCAACCCGCGTTTACGAATCCCATCATGAACCCTATTATACCACAGCTAGGATTTATAAACAAGCCCCTTTGTGAGGCTTCTTGTGGTACAAGGATTGTATTACAATGCGAAATTTTTATTTCGGATAGACAGACGGTCGCCGCCCGCCCGGCGCGCCGACTTTTGGCCCCCCGCCCCCCGTCGCCATGACCATCGCCATTACCATTGCACCTCGCCATGCTGATGGCCATCGGCATAGCGCTCGCCCTTATCACCCCGTTGTACTCCCCTTGTGATACCCTCATACACTGATAGACCGACCTAGGCCGCGTGGCCGAAAGCGAAGCGGCTCTCTCATCTCTCTCTCTATCACTTAGACTTACTTCCGCTCACGCGCGCTACCCTCGTCTATCAGGCAATCAGGGGATCACTAGGGGCCGACAAGGGTGCGACAAGGGGTCGCAGCGAATACAACCGCCGGTTGGTTGGCAATGCGCTCGGTTGCGCTCACAGTCGCGTCATCGCAATGAGCATTCCCGCTCAGCGAAATAGAAGGACGATGGCAATGGCAAAGTTCAATGACGATGTGACTTGGATCAACGACGTTGCAGTCCCAACCGGGCTCAATGGCTTGTGGCAAGCACGTAGCGAAGCTGCCAAGCGCGCCGCCGAGGCACGTGAGGCATTCGAAGCGGCTTTCGTTGAGCACATGCACGACAACGGGCTGCCGCGTAGCCGCTCGTTGGTTTTCAATTATCGGTTCGGTAAGCTCAGTGTCGCCGAGGTGGCCGCCGAGGCGCCCAAGGCTAAATCCACTGCCAAGGGTCAAACTGATCTGGCATCGTTCTACGCCGCTCAGTTGGGCAATGGCCGCCGTATCTAACGCACAGGCATAGGCACAGGCATAGGGCGGCCATATCGGCCGCCCTTATCCATTGGAGGCATCAATGCATGATCTGATCGTAATTGCGGCGCTCTATCTAGTCGGGCTGCCGTTCGTTCTCACACTGTTAGGGGAGGGAATGAGATGATAGACGCACACACGGCATTCCTGCTAATCGCCGGGACAATGGTTTGGATAATCTTTATGTGTCGGATATAACGGCACAGAGCACAAAAAGAAAGGGCCGATACCTCAACGGGTATCGGCCCTTTTCGTTTGCGCTTCGCTGATCTGGGCATCGGCCGCCGCTCAATGGCCGCTCAGTCGCCCAGAGATGGCCGCCGGTTCGTTTTCACACCGACCGGCTACCTAGGTAGCGGCCACCTCACCAAAACTCACCAGCGGGCTTCTAATCGGCTTTGGTAATTGGCTACCGGCTGTTACCGGCGCCGTGTTACGCTTATTGCGCTGTATGCTGGTGTGTGCCGCTGATAGTTTAGAACGATCTCGCTGCGCCAACAATGCACGCTCTTTGCATATTGGACACAACGGCACCAACGATCTCCCCTTCATGCGCCGTTCAGATGCAAACTCACAGTTAAACCACACCCGAGCTAAGTGCAGATTACATCCAGCTCGCCTAGCATACTGTGTAAGCACAGCACCACGGCCTTCATGATGCTCCTTGAACCTAGCAGCAACATCACGGCCATTGCGACATATGCCAAGGTAATGACCAGCGTGTTTATATCTTGGCTCAATGTGGATGAGGTAGATGGTATAGCCGGTCATGTCCGTTTCCTATATCCCTTGGTTGCATGGAGCATGTAATCAAGCTCACCAATACGCACAGAGGCAATGATCCGCCGATCCACTGTGCCTTTGCGTGTTGTTTGCCGCTTGATTAGCCGTACTGGCACCATCGTCACCTTGCCATTCTCATAGCCATAGGTAAAGCGTGGCGGCTTAACGTGCTTGTGTCTCATAGGAACGACCTCCACTTCTTAATGATCTTGAGTGCCGTATGATATGGCTTCTTGACGCCTTTGCGCTTGAGGTACTTAAACAGCCATAGCCTAAACTGTGTCTCAGGATGCTGTGCAGCCATCTCTATGAACCGCTCTTGCTTCTTAGTTCTGGCTGGCATCACCATTCCCTCCACGTTTTGTATGTGTAATTCTTATCAAGCCAGTCAATTATGTCCGAATACTGCGGCATTTCCTTGCGCAGCTTGTCGTAATCCACACCAGCGGCGAGCAGCATAGCGATAGTGTCATACCATCCACGATACCAGTTATCATTCGGCTTCGCATTGAAATGCTTCCACATAGCATTATCAATGTCGATAAACGAAGCCGGTTCCTTGTGCCCTTTACGGGTGAATGCTATACAGTGGGCCATCACACTCTCCTCTCAGCAAACAATCGCCATTCTTCCACTTCATCGTAATGCCACACACACCAAAACCCATCGTCCTCATCAACTGTGAGGAACACGATGGGCTCGCCATCTCTATCAACAACAGCATAGGCGGCCTCAAACTGTTCACCGTCTTTGCTCTTGAATGCGCATTTATTGATTGTTGGCAGGTAGAAGTTCCATGTCATTGCTGATCCTCCACAGCAAACTTCCAGCCTAGTGCCATAGTGCGCGTGATCTCATTCATAAGCAGCGATCCACCACGATGGCCGTTGCTGATGCCAATGATCCACGCCATCAATATCTCAGCATCATATGGCTCAACGCCTTCCTCCTCGAATAGGTCACATATCCTATCGACGACGGCTTGGTGCTCAATCACTATTTGTCTGGCTGTTTTCATTAGCATACCCTCAGCTTATCCAACATATATCGGGTATTGAGGTGTGCTTGAATGCGCCGTAGGCTCTGTGGCGCATTGAACGGATTGCTACTTGTGCCCATAGCAACCACACACTTGGTGGTTATGTCCCACAGCTTCCATTCATAATAGCCATCAATGTGCTTATTGCGGCTCATCTGGAATGGACAATCACGCTTCTTGCTCATCTTTAACCTCGTAGAATGCTAGTGTGAAGTCGCAGACCGGGAAAGCCTCAGCAGCTTGGACGAGGCTTTCAGCTTCAACTATTCCAACGAAGTCCTGTGTTTGCTTCTCGTATGTCTCTCCTTTGATTTTGACATAGATGTTGGTGGGTTTATACCGATACACAGCCACTTGCATCGTTACCTCCAATGTATGAAACCAGCAGCTTCAAGGAATGCTACCAGCATGAGCATGTAGAATGCTATCATCAAGAACACACGCATTGTAGCCTCCTTTGAAGAGCCTCCCCTCAATGACGAGGGGCACCCGTTGCGTGGGTGTCAGCTACAGAACGCAACTCTGTACTGAAGGCTCATAAGGGACAAAGAGAGGCGGTAGGTTTCCCTACCGCCTTAGTCGCCGTCGGTAGGTTCAGTTACCAACGGTATGGATCTGTGCCTGTAGCTACCTTAGGCTCTTCAGCCACATGTGAATCATCACCAGCGGCAGTAGGCTCATGCACAGGTGGAGTGGGAAACGGTGTAGGTTCCCTAACCTCCTCTTTCGGCTCCTCACGATGGAACAGCTTCTTTGCCGCATCCATCCACTCGAATGCCTCATCGAGCTTGGCTTTCACCTTCTCAAGCTCTTCCTCGGCAGTCATCGCCCTGAGCAGATGATCGTCACTCTCACGTTGACTGGAATGCAGCTTATCGGTGAGATCCTTAATGCGATGCTCATTAGCAGCATTGATGGCATTCGCATTAGCCAGATCATGATGCAGCACTTCCTTTGTGCTACGCTCATTATCAAGCTCACCTTGCAGCCTATCACGATGCTGCCGCACCGTATTCAGCTGCTCATTGAGCCATTGATTGGTAGCCTTAAGGCTCTCAACCTCTTCCTTGATACGCCGTTGCTCATGCTCAAGCTCTGCAACGCGCTTACCAAGCTCACTAGCTGAGACGATTGCATCGGCCGCTTTCGAGAACATATTGCGAATGCTTGTCATCTCAGCCTCCGTCGGGGCAGCAACTACATCAGTCATGACTTAACCTCCTGTTTATACAGATCCGCATCATTCACTACCGTAATGGTCATGCTCGACCAATCAGGGTAATTCTTCTTGACATGGGCATAAGCACCAAGAACGAACTTGTCTTGGCTGCCTTTACCCTCAGGACGTGGAACGTCAAACGTCCGCCCATCCTTTGTGTTGACCTGAATGTATAACGCCATATGGCGCTCCTTGTGGCAGCTAACTATTGAATGGGGAAAGGAAGGCATCCGACCGATGGATGCCTTCCCCTGTGCTCATACCATCCTGAGCTTGCTTGTCAGTGTGCACTCCGACAGTGGCCGCTCATTGCTGGTATGTGTGAGGCTCCATGTGTACAGCATAGAGCCTCAGTTAACCGTTAGTGACGGGCAACAGGCCCCGTGGGAGCCCGCCCTCGTGTCTGCACCATAGCGGCTTGCTTGGCGCTCGTAGCAGCCTTTGCCTTTTGCTTCTTAGCCTCGGCAGCAGCCACCTTGGTGGGAGACGTCTTGATGATGCTCTTGACGTCGATCTTGACAGGCACCTTCGCCCTCTCTTCAAGGTTCTTGGTAGCCTGCTCGATGAGGCTTGCATCAGCCTCAAGCAGCTGGTTAGCCGCCTTCGTGATCTCAGATGCCTCAACATGAGACACCTTGATGCCTTGACGCTTCATCTCATCCTTGATGAGGTTCTTCGCCAAACGCCGAGCCTCGGTCATAACCACGCCGGGCACCTTGCCAGCCTTGGCAGAACGGCCACGCTTGGGCATCTTGCCAACCTTGAGATCCTCAAGGTTCTGCATTGCGATTTCCAAAGCCGCTTCCTTACGCTTCTCCTCATCTGGATAATTGGCTTTGGTAACTTTGCTCATCCCCTTGTTGAGATAAGCCTTAACGCCTTCAGCCAAACACCACTTGTAGAGCTCCTCATCGGACAGATCCACATCGGTGTCCACTTGAAGGCTATCCTTCGCCTTCGTAATCTGGATGTCGAACACGGCCACATTGGCCTCCTATGTTGTGTGGGATTGTAACGCCGAGATGTGCAGCACCATCATGGTGACGGACAGGATTGCCTCTTACACACCTCGGCACTACCCATATATTGTGCGCTGCGATTGTGGCTTTTTCAAGGCATTTTCAAGGCAGAGCCATGCGATTTTGCATGGCGGCCATGCGCTGGGCGCATAGCTATTCTTATCAGACTATCAGGTAACCAGATACATCAGACTTGACTTTTTTACCGTTTTATGGTATAATGTTAGTCAGAATGGGAAAGCGTAAGTAATAAAGGCGCAGCACGATGGAAAAGCGAACAGGCGTAGCCATCATTATCGTCATCGCTTGGATGGTAGTCGGTTATCTCCTCGGTCAATTCACCGGCGGTGAGACTGCCCTACTGGGCGGTGTCATCGGCTGCCTCGTCCTGCTTTGGGCCAAGTAGGCCCAGCTCCCCATGAAACGATCCCGCCAACACAAAGGAATAGTGTGATGTCCGCCACAGTGACAACCTTCCGACCTCCGTGGGCCATTACCTGCTGGGTCGACGACGAATACGTGTACGTGGAGATGCCGGGCGAAACAATGCCTTACATCCAACGGCACGCTTTGAGCGAGGCTGGTTTTGCCAAGGCCCTCAATGTTCTCCGTGAAGTCCACCGGCAGCATCCATTGAGGCCGATCGGCCGGTCCAAATACCCAATGCCAACGCCAAAGGTCACCCGGCCTCAACGAGGTAGGCTGCCTCGTGGTGAGTTCACCCCTGAGCAGCGCCTAACCGCCCTCGCCCTCGTCAAGAAGATGGGCCTGAAATGACCTGTCCCTATGGCGAGTGTCGCATGGTCAACCTATGCCGTAACCATTGTGTGAGGAAGGCGCTGGAAGACAACGGCTGGCGCCTTAACACCCAAGGTGATCTGGAGAAGATCAATGAGTCCGATCGAAGAAGCACTAAACTCCAACCTGCCCGATGATTGGCAAGTCACCAACCTATCCGAGCTAGGCGACAGGGATTGGCAAGTGATCTGCTCAGACGAAGTCCACGTCGTCATCGCCACCGGCGACACCATCGAAGATGCCATCCTACATGCCGCAGCTAGAATCTTTGATGGGGTTTACGCCGGGACGCTCTTCGGTGCAGCTAAGCGTGACGAGTTCGAAGACAAAAAGATCCCGCTGCTATCCCTCCTTGGCTTAGAGAAACCCAAACAAACATTCAATCGCCGAGTATGATCCCAGTTCCCACATCCATTTGGCAAATCATCATTCCAGCCGTCGTCATACTCGGCGTGGCTGGGTTTATCCGTTTGTTCATGCCGAAGCAACCCACGGACATTAGAATACCAATCATTAAGGGGCCGCCGCGCTCCAACTGGTTGGGCACCACGTTGCACGGCGGCACATGCCCTGAGTGTGGGCACGACTACTTCTTCGTCAGGGTCGACATGCTCTGTTGCGACAAATGCAAGACGGCCTATCGAGTTTTCAATTACGGTCACGGTCAAGTGTGGGCCGAGATCGTTAACTAAAGGGGACTCCACTACCAAACGGGGTAATATGAAAGGAACTTCAATGAAGAAGCTACTATTGGCCACAGTGATGGCAATGACGCCAGTTGCTGCGATGGCCGACGTCACCATAATTGACAAGTTGTCTGGAACTGGTGACAACGTGGTGTTTGACTCTCAAGTAGGTGGTCTCATCCTTGGGAGTTTCAACGGCCAAAATCAAGGGGTCGTTGACTTCACCGACCTGTCTGGAAACGCACTGTTTGTGGGTGCTCAGAATGGCAACGACATTAAGATTGCCAACACGAGCGACCTTCAGATACAGGTCTTTGACGCAACCAACACCTCGGTGTTGCCAACTGCCACTGACGTGTTCTCTCTGAAAGGCACCGGGACCGTGACAGCATTCGTCACCGCCAACGAACCGGGCGGCGGCACAACGCTGTTCACGTTCAACCTCGGCGCGATTGACCCGAACGCACAGTCCGGGTTCACGTTGTCGGCCATCAACGGTGAGACGATCAACATGTACACGCTGCTCGATGTTGGTGGTAACATTACCGACTTCGAGCACTATCGTGTCGACGTTGCCGCCGGTGCAGTACCAGAGCCAAGCACGTGGGGCATGATGTTGCTGGGCTTCGTAGGACTAGCCTTTGCCTTCCGTAATCGGCGGAAGGTAGTCAGCCTAGCCTAACCAACAACCAGAGGGGAGGGACGCAAATGTCCCTCCATTTTCACCATGCATGACTCTACATTCGAGTACCTGAACCCGACCGAGTACCAGAAGTCGGCTATGCACGACCTGCGCGGCTACGCAGCGGCATACGCAAAGATGATTGAAGATAACGTGCCCGATGGCCCCGACAAGACCTACATCCTGCGCAAGCTGCGCGAAGTCGCAATGTGGGTCAACGTCGCCATCACCCGACAGCCAGATGGCTCGCCGAGATGAGCGTGCCTACCAAAGGAGAAACCTACTTCAAACTAATGGAGCACCTGCGTCTAGCACAGGAAGATGCAGCAATGCTAATGCACCTCAACAACGCCGACGGCGATGGCCCCGGCACAGTCTTAGCCAGAGGATGGTGGAATGTAACCGAGCAACTCAAGAAGATGCAAAACACCATCACCATCCTAGCCAAACGGGGGTTACAATGAAAAGGTCTGCACATGGTAAAGCTGCCAAAGCTAATCGAACGATCACTCTCACGAGCGAGGAGATTGCCACGATACGTGAATCCCTTTCCCGACCTCTCGGTAAAGTCCAGCTCGGCGAGATATTCTTCCTTGTCGGCATCCTTCGTCGCGTCACCGACACCAAAGCGCCGAGCGCGCATTGACCTAAGGACACTTGGCCGATGAGCATCCTCAGCGACATCGTCTCCAACACGGTAATGCCAAAGGAGGGCCCTAAACCCACCGACGAGCAGGTCCACTACCTCGATCTGCTCCTTGAGACCGACGACAACATAATGATGAACGCCCTTGCTGGTACCGGCAAGACCACTACCCTCGAAATGGGTGAGAAGCGGGTCAAGTATCCAACCATCCTCTACCTCGTGTTCAATACCAAGAACGCCAAGGAAGCCAAGGGCCGGATGCTTTCGACCACCGACACCCGCACCTTCAACGGCTGTGGCCACATGATATGGGGCCGCTCCATCGGCACAAAGCTCACCCTCAACACGAAGAAATGCAATGACATCCTCAAAGTCATCATCCAAGAGTCGTCGAAGAAACGCCAAAAGGAACTATGGGACGTCTACTTTGAAGTCCTCGCAGCGGTCGGGATGGCAAAGTCCCTCGGATATATCCCCGATGGTAAATTTCCTGACACGCCCCGTCTCTGTACTAGAGACCAGCTCATTGCCGCACTGGAGGAGCAGCCAAGTGATCTTGTCCTCGATCTTATCGACGACGTCCTCTTTAGCTCCATCAAAGCGGGATACGCCGGATCAGTGGACTACAACGATCAGGTTTATCTGCCCGCTGTGTTCGGTGGAGCATTCCCTCGATTCCCACTCATCCTCGTCGATGAATACCAAGATCTCAACCCCGTTAACCATGCGATGCTTACACGCCTTGTCAAAGGGCGCATTGTTGGAGTTGGCGATCCATGGCAGAACATCTACGGATTTCGTGGAGCTAAGGCTAACGGCATGGCCGAGGCAAAAGCCCAATACTCAATGACCAGCTGTGACCTGTCTGTCAGCTTCCGATGCCCCGAGAAGGTAGTCGAGGCTGCCAGATGGCGCGTTCCACACTTCAAATGGTTAAAGCCGGGAGGGCACGTTGAGCGACTCGAAGGAATGGAGGCTGGAGATTTCGCTGACGGGGCGGCAGTCATCTGTCGAAACAACGCTCCGCTTTTCAAGCTCGGTATGCAACTTCTATCGCACGGCCGTTCTGTCACCGTTGCAGGGTCAGACATTGGCCCTAAGCTTATCGGCACTATGCGAAAGCTTGGGCCTGAACATTCCCCTCAAGCTTTTGTCCTTGGTGCTATCGAGGATTGGCGCGCCGAAAAGCTCGCCAAAGAATCCTCCACCGCCAACGACATGGCCGACTGCATGAAGATCTTTGCCGGATACGGTGACGATCTCAGCACCGCCATCAAATACCTTGAGCATCTATTTGCTCAGCAGGGCGAGATGAAGCTCCTCACCGCCCACAAGTCCAAAGGGCTTGAGTTCAAGGACGTCTACATGCTCGATCCTTGGCTGATGAAGGAGCACGACCAAGACCTAAACCTACGCTACGTAACTCAGACGCGATCTCTAAACCAGCTGTTTGAGGTCAGCTCTGACACCATCAGGTGGGAGTAAGATGTCATACCCAACATCGTCAATGGCCTACAAGGATTGCTACGAGGCGCTCAACGCTGCCTTGGAGCATCCCAAAGGCGTCAAGATCCCATGCGAAACCCGAGAAGCCGCCGAACGCCTTCGGGCTCGTATGCACTACGCTCGAAAGCTAGACAGAGATGACAACGCTGCCATCTATCCAGAGACAGATCACCCGCTGCACGGCCGATCACAATACGACATACTCGTCGTTCGCGTTAGCATGAACGGCAACCGCATATGGCTGCGCCTTGAGCCCAACCAATCCTTTGCCGATGTTATCGAGCCAATCGACGATGATTACCAACCGCTGCCACCTCCACCATCAGAACCCATCAAACCACTCACCATCCAACCGGTACCATTCAGGAGGCGCGTATGACCGACTGGCTTGCCCTTTGGCTTAGAGCACAAAAGGCCGAGATAGGCCTCGCCGTCCCGACCGACGATCAGCGCGAGGTGGCACGCCAGTTGTACAAGGCCCGAAACAAGAACCCCGACCTTGCCAACGTGCGTGTGTGCTTTATGCCAAACGGCGAAATATGGCTGGTCAAGAACCAAGTGAAGGTTATCGAATGAACACCAGCCCTACCTACCTCACGTCGATCCGCCTATACCTCCACGACGTAGAAGAGCTAGAACGCATCTACGGCCGAGGCTGGACAGGCTATGTCCGTGAGATCATCCACCGCCACCTAAGGGAGCGGCGCTCTAAGGTTAACTACGGAGTACAAGATGAGCACGATTAACGAGATAATGGACACACCACCAAACGAACTGAGACCAGAAGATACCAAAGCCCTAGTAGCATACCATCGTGAGGCCCGTGCACGGCTTGACGCTGGGGTAAAGCCAAAGAAAGACCGACCGAAAGTAGAACTCGACATCTCCCATATCATCCAGCAGATCAAACCAGCATCCACACCAGACAAACCCAAATTCGTGAGGCGCGTATGAGCATCCTCAACCAACAGATCAAAACAGTAGAAGACTTCACGATAGAGACCGTAGCTGAGGCCCCGTCACCGTTTTTGCCTAACTCCAACATCCAATGGGCGTGGGACTCAACTAGCCTGAGCTATCTCAAGCAATGCCCACGCCTCTACAAGTACATCATGATCGACGGCTGGCAGAGCGAGGGCGAGTCTATCCACCTCCGCTTTGGTGCCGAGATCCACACCGCCTTCCAGATGTACCACATGATGCGCACCGGCGGTGTCAACCACGACGACGCTGTACACGAAGTCGTGTTCGATACCCTCAGCCGCACATGGGGCTGGAACCCTGACCCTGAAGAACGACCGGGCAAGTATAAGAACCGCCACACTCTTATCCGAGCCATCGTCGACTATCTGGACAAATATGAAAACGACCCCGCAACAACATATATTCGGGCCCGTGACGGCACTGCTGCTGTTGAGTATTCTTTTCGTTTTGAGTTGGACTTTGGACCACGGGCGGCTGTATCCACGAGAGACGGAGAAGACGTACTATCCCAGCCCTATGTCCTGTGCGGACATCTGGACCGTGTTGTCACCTTCAACGATAGCGTGTTCGTCATGGACTATAAAACGACCACATCGACTCCCGGCCCTTACTACTTCGACCAATACGACCCACATAATCAGATGAGCCTCTACACCCTAGCTGCCCAACAGATCTTTGAAGAGGTACCCGTCAAAGGTGTCATCATCGAGGCTATCCAGTTAATGGTTGACGAGTCGCGCTCTACCCGTGGCATCACCTTCCGTAGCTCTGGCCGCCTGATGGAGTGGACCACCGATCTCGAATACTGGCTCGGCATGGCCGAATACTATGCCGAGGTGGGTTACTGGCCGCACAACGATACGGCCTGTGACAAGTTTGGCGGCTGTCGCTTTCGTGAGATATGTCAGAAAGACCCGGCCGTTCGAGAGAAGTTCCTAGCTTCATCATTCAAGAAAGGAACTCCTTGGAATCCACTACAACCTAGATAGTCACCTTTGGAGGGGCCACTCTATGACTACCTATGTCATAAACACGACCGTCGTCAACCTAGAACACCGTTTCAAACGTTTCCACGTCGCTGGGTTCGGCCCTGACTCTGTCTTCAAGACCGAGCCCGTCGGCTGGTTCGTGCACCTAGAAGGCTCACATGAGTCCCTCTACCTCGGCACAGACCGGCCTGAACTAGACTCCGGGGACCCCGTCGAAATACGCATAAGGAAAACCAATGCCCAGCCTAGCTCAGCACCAAAGTAATGAGTTTGTAAAGGTTCTCATTGTCGGGGATCCGAAATCAGGGAAGACCAGCTCGCTCGTTTCGTTAGTTGAGGCTGGCTATCTGCTGCGTATCCTCGACATGGACAACCTTCTCGATCCACTCAAGTACCAAATCCTTGCGCGGTGTCCGCATCTGATTGGGCACGTTGAGTTCCGAACGCTTAGAGATAAGCGCAAAATGACACCATTAGGACCTGTAATCGATGGACAACCAAAAGCCTTCATTGAAGCAATCCGGATGTTCGACCATTGGAAGTACGATGACGTCGATCTCGGTAGACCCGCCGAATGGGGCAGTAATATTATCCTTGTGGTTGATTCCCTCAGTCGTCTCTGCGATTCGGCGTTTGACTGGAGAGAACCTCTCACGCCTAAAGGACGTTCAGGCGACTATGATAAACGAGCGACTTACGCTGACTCTCAAAACGCGATCGAAGACGTCCTCGCCGGGCTCACGTCGCCGCTCTTCCAAACGAACGTCATCGTCATCGGACACGGTCAGTACCAGCCCCAAGTCGTTGGACCCGACCAAATCTTCCCACAGGGAATAGGGCAGAAGCTCTCGCCGAAGATCCCTGCCTATTTCCCCAACTATATCCGCTACGTAAACAGAGGAGGCAAACGCACAATCCAACTAGAATCAGACTCACAGATTAGCTTGGCAACGGCTAGGCCACTTGAGCTTAAGGCGCTGCCAGCAGAGACAGGACTCGCAACGCTATTCGAGGCGCTGCGAGGGAAACCAGCATCCAAACCAGCAACCAGACCAGTTGCTCTCAAGAGGATATAACCAATGGCTATCAGACCACAGCAATCAGTACGACGTGATTTTACACCCAAGCCTGAGCCCGAAGAGGAGAAGGCAACCAGCTTCTCTGCCATCCTCGACCAGCAGGTCGAAGACGCCGAGCGGCCAAAGCCTCTCCCCGTCGGCACGTATCTCTGCGTAGTTACTGGGCTCCCTCGGTTCGACAAGTCGTCTCGTGCACAGACGGACTTTGCCGAGTTTACCCTGCAACCGACGGAAGTCTACGACGACGTTGATAAGGATGAGCTGGAGGCGATGGGCGGTCTGGAGAACCGTACCCTTCGCATCACCTTCTGGCTTACTGAGGATGCCAAGTGGCGCCTTCGTAAGTTTCTTGAGGATTGTGGCATCGACGTCTCTGGCAAGAGCTTTCATGAGGCTATTGAGGAAGCTCCAGGCCAGCAGGTGATTGCCAACGTCACTCATGATCCTGCCAAGGATGGCAGCGGCCACTACGCCGTTGTGAAGTCTACGGCAGCAGTGAAATAGTCGGGTACCTCGTCAGCCATAACCCGACTATATCCCCGCCGAACCTGTTTGTCACAGTCCCCGGCGGGGAGGGCCCCCAGCACCGAACTAGGCACTCGTCCGCTGGGGGCCCACCTTCCCTCAATGGAGAACACCAATGGCAGAACCAGAAGTAAACCTAACCGAGATGGAAACGGCAATCATCAGGGGCGTAACGGCCGTCAACGTCCCCGGCAACTCAGGCGCTGAGCCTAAACTATCCCATCCCCTCAACCGTGAACGATGGAAAACCCACGGCAACTTCAAGGACAACGCAAGGCTCTCTCAAGCATTGAAGAAGATCGGCCACGAGGCACCCGGCTGGGGCAAGATGACCGATGTCATGCGCGAGGTGTATGATCAGGAGATGATGAAGTGGTCACGCATCCTATCCGGCCGATCAGATTACCGTGAACACTGGGAAGACATCGGCGGCTACAACAATCTTCAGTTGGAAGATATGCGATGATCGACAGGAGAAGCCGAGACTGTGTCCGCATCAAGGTGTGGAACGAGGACGGCGATCCATTCTTTGTTTACTTCTACGGCCTAACGGAGAAAGACCTGTGCGAGATTCCCAACCAGTACGTCAGCGCAATGATCAGGCGCCGTCACTTTGAGAGGTGCACATCGTCCCTGTTCACAGTGGAGCAGGTGCGATGATCCTCCTCGTCGGCGAGGCTTGGGGCGAGAATGAAGAGCGTGTGCACGTTCCATTCGTTGGCGCCGCCGGAGTAGAGCTACTGAAGATGCTCGTTGAAGCCGACATCATCGAATGGACGAATGGCGATGCAGATCTCCTGCATCGCTATTACCGCACTGGCCAGCCCCAGCACCTTGGCCAGATTTGGCTCAACCACACCGACGCCGTACGCACTACCAACGTGTTCAACATTCGCCCTCGGTACAACAAGATAGAGAACTTTTGTGGTACCAAGGCCGAAGGTATCGTCGGTTACCCATCTCTCTTCAAATCCAAATACGTTCGGGCTGAGTTCATCCCCGAACTAGAAAGGCTTGGTGATGAGATCGTTGACCTTGAGCCTGAGCTTACTATCTGCCTCGGTAACAGTGCTCTTTGGGCTTTGGCTGGTTCTACAGGGATCAGCAAGCTCAGGGGGACGACTCGTTATAGCACTCATACTGCTACTGGCTACAAGCTCCTTCCTACTTATCATCCTGCTGCTGTTCTCAGGCAGTGGGAACTCCGGCCCACGGCGGTAGCCGATCTCATCAAGGCCAAACGGGAGTCCGCCTATCCTGAGATCCGCCGCCCACACCGAGAAATCTGGATCGAACCCAATGTCGAAGACATACGGACGTTCATCGACCGCCATGTACGCAACTGCCGGGTCCTTAGCGTGGACATCGAGACTTCTGGCGAAGACGTTACTTGCATCGGCCTCTCGCCGAGACCAGACCTTGCGCTCGTTGTGCCGTTCTTTGACCGGCGAAAGAAGAACCGCTGTTACTTCCCTGATCTTGCAACAGAGATACTTGCTTGGTCTTATGTCAAACGAGTTCTCGAAGATCGAACGATCCAAAAGGTCTTCCAGAACGGAATGTATGACATCGCCTTCCTCTGGAGAAGCGTCGGCGTCAGAGTCCGGGGAGCCGAGCATGACACCATGCTCCTCCATCACGCACTTCAACCAGAGAGCCTTAAAGCTCTTGGCTACCTCGGCTCCATCTACACCGACGAAGGCGCGTGGAAAACTGAGCGCAAGACCACAACGATTAAGAGAGACGAATGAAAATCAAACGTGACGCCTTCCTCTACTACGACGGTACCCGACGTGACTTTGCTCAGTGCGGCTCGTGCTGGCTGTTCACTAGCAAAGCGCGCTGCGTTGTGCTCCAAATCCCCGTCAACGCCGAAGACTCTTGTGGCTATTACGGCAAGGGTACATGGCATCCCGGCATCAACGAAGCTGACTACCCAGTGTTCACCCGTGAAGAGGTCGGCTACGTGCGCCGTCAGGTGCGGTGTGAGAACTGCGCCCACTTCGACGCCGGGCGCAGCGTCTGCTACCTATTCGAGACCCTCAACAACGAACTGGAGCTATTCGACCTCGATGTTAAAGTCATGCCGAGAGGCTGCTGCAATGCCCAAGTACCCAAAGCCTAAGCCCGATCCACATAAGTGGGAGGAATTAGAGACCGTCCGTAGCAACGGCGGCCACATCCGCCTTCGATGCAAGAAGTGCAAGAAGGTCGGGTTCAAGGACATCGAGACCGGCATCATCAAGACCTTCGCCGAAAGGTGTGAGAAATGACACGCGAGGAAGCACTCCAAGCGCTATCCCGCCGAGCGAAAGACAGGAACCTGTTCTTCTCATTCAAGGGAGTAGCGCCGACGGTTGAGACCAACGAAGACTATGATGGAGAGTTCGCCGCATTCACCCAATACTTCGGCGGCTTCAAAACTATCAACGACTACGGCCAACGGGTTGGCATCGAGAAGTGGGTAATATACGACGAACAGTGCGAGACTCTAACCAAAGAGTTGATGGAACGACGCGACTTCCAGCTGTCTGGCAAGTACGAGTATGCCAGTCAGATGCTTGCCACAACCATCCCGCAACGCGCCAAGTGGGGACGCCACCGGTGAAGATAATCTCCACCGATAAGTCCGATCCCTCAACCTACACCGCGATGGAAAGAGAGTGGGTTTACAATGGTATTGACGCCTGTATCACCGGAGAGATCCTCAATGTTCTGCTCCCACAGCTGGACAACCACACAGCAGCCACATATAGCTTTTCGAGAGAACTACAAGGTCCAGTGCTCGAAATGCGGTTGCGTGGCGTTCGAATTGACCATGCACGTAAATCAGCAGTTATCGACGAATACTATGATTTACTTGAGCGCCTTGAGCAACAACTTGAAACAGTTGTGCTTGATGGCGTCGGCCTTCCTTACTTCAACTGGAGATCGAATGACGACAAGAGGGCCCTCTTCTACGACGCTCTCGGCATTCCCGTCATTCGGCGACAGGGGCGACCGACGGTAGACATCGCCGCACTCGAAAAGATCCAGACCGAGTACCTGATCGCCCGGCAGATCTGTGCACATCTGTTGATGATGGGCGAACTGCAAAAGAAGATCCAAGTCCTTAAGACGGAGGTAGACAAAGATGGCCGTATTCGTACTAGTTACAATATTGCTGGTACTAACACTGGTCGGTTTAGCAGCAGTTTCAGTGAGTTTGGTACTGGTGGGAACCTCCAGAATGTCGAGGAGTCACTCAGATCAATCTTCATCGCCGACAGGGGAATGAAGCTGGCCAAGTTCGACGCCAAGAGCGGAGAGTCCTATGTCGTCGGCGCGATCGAGTGGAACCTCTTTGGGGATGGACGCTATCTGGACTCATGCGAGTCGGGTGATCCCCATACTGCCACAGCCCGTCTGTGTTGGCCGAACCTACCTTGGACAGGCGATCTCAAGCAAGATAAGGAGATCGCCAAAGGGCCGGGTTATCGGCATTACTCTCGTCGTGACATGTGCAAGAAGCTCGGGCACGGTTCGAATTACCTCGGCCAACCAAGGACGATGTCAACTCAAACGAGAATCCCTATCTCCAAGGTCGAGGAGTTCCAGCGTATCTACTTCAACATCTACCCAGCTCACCAGAAATGGCATGCTCACGTGGACGACCGCCTCAGGCGAGACGGTTACCTTATCAATCTCACCGGGCGTAAGCGGTGGTTCTTTGGACGTCGAGGTGACGACTCCACGCTCAGGGAAGCGATCGCCTACGATCCGCAGGGTTCACTTGCCGACATCGTTAATAACGGCCTTATCAAGGTTTGGCGCCAAAGAGCGGCAAGCCTCTACATGCACGACCACGACGCGATCACGGTCCAGTATCCAGAAAAGAAAGAAGACGAAGTCATCCCGAAGATCATAGAGCAGCTCAAGTATCCGATTGCTCTGGCAGGCGGCCGGACGCTTGAGATTCCCTATGACTGCGTAGTGGGGTGGAACAGGGGAGCATACCATCCGGTCGACAACCCGGACGGCCTACGCGACTATACTCCGGGTGATGAAGGGAGAAGACGTACGCCCGATATACCTTTGCTACACAGGAAACAGTAGATGAAACCAAATGGCAGCGGCGCGCGTAAATGCGCATCATGGGTCGATGCCTTTGTGCAAACTACGGATAACCTAGAAGCACCACCACTATATCGCACATGGGCAGCATTGACCACAATAGGGGCCACACTGGAGCAGAAGGTTTGGTTGCAGACTTCAACCCCAATGTATCCCAATATGTATGTGTTCCTCGTTGGGCACCCCGGCGTTGGGAAGACTCGGACGATTCGAGCTGTCCGTACCTACGCTGCGGAGGTAGAGAACTTCTATCTTGCCCCAACCTCGGTTACTGCCGCAGCACTGGTAGATGCTTTGGCAGACTCAAAGCGGATTATTATGAACAAGGATGGGCCCATCGACTATAACACTATGATGTTTACAGCCGATGAGATGGGCTCGTTCATGCACAAGTGGGAAGACGATGTCGTAGCGCTGCTATCACAGTTCTATGACGTTGATGTGTACTCCCAGCACCGGCGCGGCAAGGAGATCAAGATCAAGATAAAGCGCCCACAACTGACAATCCTCGCCGGGACCACCCCGGCCAACCTAATGCGGTTCGTGCCTGAGAGCGCATGGGACCAAGGCTTCACGTCCCGGTGTATCTTGGTCTACTCAGAGGATCGGATCGTCACCGACATCTGGAGCGCTCGGCCGGGGATCATGGACAAGGATCTTCTGCATGACTTGAAGCTCATCAACAATCTCTACGGTCAGTTCAATGCCACACCCGACTACCAAGAGCTGGTCAACGCTTGGCGAGATGCAAACTATCATCCTGTTCCTAAGCACCCCAAACTGGTACACTACAACACTCGACGCCTTGCCCACCTTTTCAAGCTTTCCATGATCTCCTCGGTTGACAAAGGCGCCAGCCTGCTGCTCACGAAGGACGACTTCAACCGAGCTTACAACTGGCTCACTGGCGCCGAGGCGCTCATGCCAGACGTATTCAAAGCCGGTACGCCGAGTGCCGATGCCAAGGCCATCGATGAAGTCCTTCATTATATGCAAGCCACAGATAAAGGCAGCGGTGTCCAAGAATACATGATCATGGCCTTTGCCAAGGATCGTCTCAACATGAATTACTTGCCTAAGCTAATGGACACTATGGTAGCCTGTCGTATGGTTCGGCCGGTCGGTATCAATAAGACCACCGGCACCCGGATATGGAAGGTTACTTCTTCGGACGAGCCTCGCCAGTGATGAAGCCTTGGATCCACTCGTAGAAATTCCTTGGCTGTTTCTTATACGATCCGTAATTCAAATCATAGATGAACTGTAACGTGCGGCTTATCTGCGCCATTGGCAGCCCGGTTGTCATGCCGACGAGACCGCCAACATCCTTAATCGGGTGCTCTATCTTCCGGCTCTCGCCCTTAACGTAATGCTCGACGTCGCGCACAACAGAGCCAACCGCCTGAAACAGACTCAGCACCGACGGCCGTGGCGAGATGCCCTCGATGAAATACTCAGCCGCGTCGCGCATCAACCACACCGTCTGCAACGGCTGTAACAGCAAGGCCTTGCCAATGGTCCACCACCACGACTCGCCCTCTTTCCGCTGATTGAACAGCAACGCGCCGAACGCCGCCGGTATCAGCACCGATCCATATAGCGTGTTCATCGCCTTGCCATAGGTCTGTGCTCTCAGCTGCCCAGGGATCTGGCGCTGCCAGTTGTACATCGAATTAAAGAACCCATAGAATAGCGTAGTCAGCTTAAAGCCCTCGCTACCACGCATCACCGCCGCCAAGTCTGGCAACCCGGCTGCGCCATGCCGCTCCCTCACCAATGAGTCGGCGGAGGCAGCAGCATCATAATCCGACCGGCCGAGTTCTTTCATCCGCTCAAACTCTGTAGCCCACGTAACGATCCGGAAACCCTGACTGACCTTGACAAGCGGCAAGAAGCTCTTCCTAACCACGTCCGCTTGGAATGCCTCCAAGCCCTTCTGCCTGACCGACTGTTCCATCCGCTCACGAAAGTCTCGGTCCATGTTCTTAAACGTGTGGGGAATTTCCATCGAGTGTTGGTAGGCAAGATCGGTGTAGTAGTCCTGCCGCGCCATCACCCTCGCCACATCCACCGGATTGAGTGCGCCGGTATCCGGCGACAGGATCACCTTCAGGTTCAGCCCGAGCGCATTGCCCATCAAGTTGAACCTGATCCGCCGGAGGATCCCGTTCATAGTCTTGATGGCTTCTTCATTGGAGTTGAAGTGATTGGCAATGCTCTTTAGCCACGGCTTGAACTGCTTGGCATACATATCACCGTAGTGGCCGGATATGGCGTTCATAATGTCTCGGTCGTGGATAACCTTGTTCGCCTGTATCACCGCCTCACGATATGAGATGTCGTGGATCTCCTGCTGTATCCGCGCCGCCATCAGCTCGATGGTACCTTGGAACTCAACCGGCCCAACAAACCCGGTGCGGGTCTTAACATAGTGATTTGCCGGGGTTGCCCGATGGAAGCCAGCCTCAAACAACGCATCCACATCTGGCGCTTTCAGCACCACGCCTTCTTTGTAGAAGATCGGCCAGTGCCCGCCCTTGAAGGTGCCGTGCGGCGTCACCACCTCCTCGGGCGGTATCCACTTGGGCGGTATCCCCGACGTCTCTCTATATACCTTGTCGGCCGCCTTTCGAACGAACTCCTCTCGGATGTCCCACATATCCTGAGCGAACTGCCAGTCCTCCTTGTTCAGGTTGTCCTTGAGAAACTTATCCATCTTGCCCATGTACTCGTCACGGTGCTCTCGACCAAAGTGCCCGTCGATGAACTTCTCCTTGTTCGACCGGTTGCCCCAGTTGACGGCGATGCCAATCGCGTCCTGCCGGGTCAGGTCATACGGCACGCCGAGATCGAGATCGAAGAACCAATCCTGTGGCAGCCTATCTTTCAGCGACCTTATCCACTCCTTGCCGCCGCCAACCTTACCAATCTCCTGCATTCGCTTGGACAGCCGCTCCTGCGCCCTATACTCATGGTGCTTGGACTCTGCCATCGGCCGAATGAGCGCATCGAACAATGGGCCTAGCGCCTCGTGGGTTGGACTATCCAAATCCTTAACGATCTCCTCGATCCGCGTCAGCTCAGCGTCAGCCTTGAACCTCCACCTATTTAGGAAGCCGGGATCTTGGCGTGGCATCGACGTGATCCGACTGATGACGTCCCTCTTCCAATCGGCAAAGTCACGCTTCTCACCGCCGACGGTGATCTTCTCCACCTCCCTGCCGATGTACTCCAGTGAGTCGATAGCGTCTTTGATGTCATAGCGCTGCTCAACGGTCATGTCTTCCCATTGCGTCAGCGCGTCCGGCCGGGTCTTGATGTAATCATGGACCAGCGGGTCATAGCCCTCGCGCTGGACGTGATCGACGAAGCTCTCCAGCGACTTGAACCCATGGGTATCTAGGGCGTCGATAATATAGTTCAGGTCGAGCCGAGTGCCCTTGCCAATGCTCTTAATGATCTGCTGCAAGGCATACTGATATGGCTTGCTCAAGCCCTTGACGTCGGGCTTGCTCAGGCGCTTGATGGTATCCTCAAGCTCCTCCATATCCTTCTCAAACTTAACGGCCAGCTTGGCCTCGTGCGCGCCGAACTCGCGCCTCTGCTCCAGCCTAAACGCCTCGGTGTGGTCATCCTTCTGGAGAGCGTCGATGATCTTCCGCGTCGATCGGCCAGTCGCAGCGAGCAGCTTGTCGGCGTTGAGGGTCCTAGCCTTTCGTTTCATGAACTCTATGGTCGCCTGAGGCTTCAAGTTAGGTAGTGGAAGTTCTGCCCCGGCCTTCGTGCCTAGCAGCACCGTCTCTTCCTGAATCCTCTCAAGGATAGAACTGAGCACCAGCCGGTCCTTGATCTCCCTGAGGATGTTCCCCGGCAACTCACCATACTTCGAGGTCATCTGGAACTCAGTCTGTGCGTCGATCAGCTTCCGCACGTACTCAGCCGGTCGAGCCCCGGTCTCATGCCGTTGCTTCTCCAATGCGATGATCTTATCAATCATCTCCTTGCCAGACTCAAAGCCGAAGAACCCAGCGATCTCATCAGGGTTGATGCCGTCCTTGGCTATCATCTCCCGAGGCATAGCCTTCTGCTGGTCCTCGTTCAGATAGTCCATGCCGATGGGCTCTGAGCGAATGCGCCGCCCGCCGCCGGGGATCTCACCATCTCTCATATAAGCCAGCGCCATCACATCCGGCCGGGACTTGACGTATCGCGTAGCCTTCTCACGCTCAACCTTGGAGTTCTCTTTCCACTCCTTGGTCTGACGCTTGGTCTCTTCTTTGGTTATCCGCTTCTGATCGTGCTCGTACTTCTCCTGCCGTTCGGCATCCATCGCCCTGACGTATCGGCGGTAGCTATCCTCGGTGATCCCATAGTCCCGAGCGTGCTGCATGATCCGCCGGTCCTCAACTGATAGGATCCCCGGCAGCTCTTCCTGCTTCATCTTGGTTGTCGGCGGCGGGGCTTTCTCTTCTGGCTTTGGCGTAGGTCCCACGCCCTTCTTCTCACCTGGTGCTGGGACTTCCTGATCCAGTCGGGTAGCTGCGTTATCCTTTATCACTCTTTGCACAAAGTCGGCGGTGCCCGGCCGAGAGTCGCCCCTTTCGGTTCGAACGATGTAGTTTCCCATCGAATCCTGAAGGATAGCGAAGGTCCCGCCCTCCTTCTTCCTATAAACCCCAATGAACGGGTCTTGCTCCTCGATCATTGGGAACAGCGGTTGCATCCCAGCCGCCTGCTCCTCAGCCTCCTCAGGTGTGGCGGCCGGTTTGGTCTCTGGATGGGTCTTGGCTTCCTCTGGCGTGAAGCCCGACTCACGAACCCTAAGGCCCTCTTTGATCTCGTTGAAGACGTCACGCTCGATGTTAGCCGTTAGGTCAGACAGCTTAACCGGGATGTCGGTGCCATCTTGGAGAGCGACGCGATAGGCATCCTCAATGCCCGGTACCCACCCCAGCAGCCCGTCATCTTTAGACGGCAACTTATCACCGTATAGCTCTTGGACAACCTCGGGCGTAATGCCCATATCCAAGTCACCGTGTTGGGCCACATACTGTCGGAAGTAGTCGAGCGACCGTTCCTTGGTGTTGGTCTTATCTGCCGACTGTAGCACCTTGCCAAGGTTCTTGACGTCGACCTTCGCCTGCTCCTTATGCAGCGTATCAACGGTCGGATCGATACCGACGGGGATCTTCTTCCCGGCGGCGATGCGGTGGCCGCCCAAGCCAAGGACAGCGCCAGCCACCATGCCTGCCTGTTCAAGCGCGCTTTGCTCGACGCCGGTCTGCTTGGAGAGTTCGTTCATTATGTTCTTGAACTCGGCAAAGACCGGCGCGAACATAATCTGAGGCAAGGCGTACATCACGTTAGAGATGGCCACGTTCCTACGCTGTGTCTCCATCACAGACTTAGCTTGCACTTTGGCTGCGTCCTCACTTAGCCCTTGGTTCTTCATTATGGACTGAACCACGTCATCGAACTGGGCCGGTAGCTGAGCGTCTGCCCGCCCGGCCATAAGCTCGTCAATGTCAGTGATGCTCTTCCACCCCTCGTGCACCATATCCATAATGGTGACGTAGCCCTCGGGCAGGAACTTGTGAATGTCCTGCGTTACATCGTCCAGATTAGCGTAGTCATCATTGGAGACGTGCGACGCCAATGGATTGCTGTTCACATAGTTCTGGATCTGTGGGTTCTGCTGAGCGATGGCCCCGGCCGTCATGGCCTTGTGCATACGCTCGAACTCTGGCAGGTTATTATAGATGGTGAACGGGTCCATCCCAGCCGCTGTGCCGATTTCGATAGCTCTAGCAGCGTGGTCGGGGTTCTCGTCAATGAAGGCTGAGACGTTGGCCTGAGCCGACGTCCTTGCCTGTCCCCTAGACTGCTGAAGCTCGGAGTGCCAGTCTACGCCACTTAGGTCGGTCATTGGCTAGCTGTCCTAAACCTCTGCGGGTTCGATACCATCACGCCGATCTTGGACCCGTACAGTTTCCTGAACAGAACCTTGACATACTCACGCCGGATCATCTCGTCGGTTGGCTCGATGCCTTCTTCCTTCCAGATCGGGTCGTCGTGGATCTTCTCGTAAGCGTCGCTGGGAACATTGACGTTGTATAGCGCCTGATGGCCCCAACCCTCGGCATTGTACTGTCGGCCCCACGCATTGACGGCCACATTCTGCAACAGCAACCGGCCTATCTGCGTGATCTCAGACTGTGATGGTGGGCGACCATTATGGCTGACTTGGAAGTCCTTAATCGCATCGCCCAGGTCAGCACGGTACCTGAGGTACAGGTCGGGGGCATCTCGGCGGGTGATCCCAGCCTGAAGCAGCTCACCCTCCATATACCCCATAGCCTTGTTCGACCGGGGATCGTCCTTATGGGAATGGAGCATACCGATCTGCTGTTTGATGAACCCTACAGCAGCGCCGGTTGACAGCCCCTTGACGCTCTTGATGTCGGTATCAAGGAACTTCTGCCGGTCCTCATCTAGCTCGCTCTGCGACAGCGCATACAGATCCTTGTAGTTCTCAATGCCGCCGGGTCCCCACCCCTTCTGACCACCGGCGTTCTGCGCCAGCTGGTGGTAGAATGGTTTGCGCTGGTTATAGTCCATCGCCTCCCATGCTGCCCTCACCTCCGGTGACGACGCCACCAACTCTTCCTCGGTGGACGGCATCTTATTATCGGGATTGAAGCCGCCGTACATAGCCTGATTGATGAGGTTGGTGTTGTGATAGAGCGCGTCACGCTTATCGATCAGCTCCTTCTGGTAGCCGCCCCTAACTCGATCCGCCATCACATCCGGCAACAGCGGGTCTTGTGGGTTGTACTGCCGAGCCCACGCCTGCCCACGCGCGACCCTCTGCGCCACTGGCTCCTCAGGCATCTTGATAGCATTGGGATCGACGGGCTTCTCGGTATTCCACGGCATCGAGTAATGGCCGGGATCCCACGAACTGATCTTGTCGTGCTCGCCACTCAACGGGGTTCCTGTAGCAGAGAAGCCCTCCTTGATAGCCTTCTCAAGCTGGGCATAGGTAGTGCCAGCCTGAGGCACAGCATCGAAGGCCCCGCCGACAAGATGGTGCGAGTGCATTGTCCGGCTGTGACCGGCTCGAACAGCAGCCGCCTGCTGCACTAGACTCCGCTTGCCGCTGACGACTTGGAACTGAACCTCTGGATGGTGCTGATGCACCCACTTGACCACGTTCTGTAGCCGAACATCGACGGTGTTCATCTTGTCGATGGAGTTCTGGTTAAACCACGGCCCGTAACCGGCGTTGATGGCGTCGGAGGCATTCCGCGCCGTGACCGTCCGGTCTAGCTGCTGAATGTGCTGATCGGTCTTTTCGTAGGCATCCGAGCGCATGTACTGCTTATTCTCTTCCAACATCCTCCTAGCAGCAGGCGGGTCGGTGTCGCCCAGCTTAGCAATCCGGTTGGCCCAAAGCTCACTGATGGCCTTGCCCTTTAGGTTCGCCACCTGCTCAGGCGGCATACTGTTGGGGCCATTGATATTGGCCATCTTGTCGATTTCGTCGCCGACCTGTTGCACGGCGACGTTGAAGTCGTGGTCATCCCACTTCATCTTCCGCGCCGTATCGTTGAGCGCGTCTACCTTGGCCTGAGCGGTGTTGACGTAATACTTCTTCTGCTCGGCTGCGCTGTGCCGACCGGCGCTGAAGTTAGTCCTCGCCATCGTGCCGAGCGAATCTGCCAAAAACTTCCGCTTAACCACGTCATTGGACGCGCTGTCGGCCATCCCTTGCCGCTCAGCCTCCAGCTGGGCCTTGAACGCGTCGAAGCTACCGAACGCCGCCTCACCGCCCTTCGCCTCGAAGTTGACGTAGGCGTCGTTCGTCTTCATCATATACTTGGCGTCAAGCTCAGTCTTCTCGGCTTGGTTTCTGGTGTCTTGGATGGCTATGGCACGATTGAATATCTCGTTGCCAGCGCCCTCAATGGTTTGGCCGACTGAGGCGATCGCCTGATCGACATTAACACCGAACTGGGCACCGGAAGTTTGGACGCGGTAGCCGGTAGCGCCGCTCGATGGGATCGGCTGTGCGGTGGAGTACGGTTGATAAGGGATCTTAGCCATTAGCCTATACTCGGAAATCCGGGAATGCCTGCTTGTCCAGCGCCTATCCACTTGGAGCTGACGCTACCTGCCGCACCAAGTAACGATCCGAATGCCGCTATCGTCCCCGACGTGCGGGAGAACTTCGCAGCATATTTGTCGAGGTTAGCCTGCGCCTCATCCGACGCCGCCTCGACCTCGTAGCCGTAGGCTTCCTTTGCCGCATTGGCTCGGATGATGCCGAGGTCCTGCTGGGCTACCTTGTACATGCCCTGAACAACTTGAGCCTTCGAGCCCGACCTAACGTCTAGGCCAGAGGCCCCGCCTTCGGCTATTGCCGTGCCGATCTCAAAGCGGGCCTTCATGCCCGCCTGTTGGGCTTTGATCTCACCTGCATTGATGGCGTAGTTAGCGTTCTGCTCGGCGATCTGCTTGTTCATCAGCGCGATGCCAGCTTGATAGTCGTACATCGCGCCTTGAGACTGGCCGCCGAAGTAGTTGCCAAAGGCACTGACAACACCACCTAGCGCCGTAGCGCCAATGCCAACGATGGCCATAGGGGCAGCCATTAGCTGTGCCTCCTTTCAAAGCTCTCCCGTGTTATGGTAAATGGGATCAGCTTCTTGCCCTCGGGGAAAGTATAGACTGCGCCGAGCCACTTCAGCCATCGGATGGCTTTGATGTCAGACGCAGCCGTCTGGCCAATGATCTTGGTGTAGTGCTTTAGCACGCCCTCGATCACGACCTCGGAGTGCCGAATTAACAGAAACTTATGCTCCTCAGCGGCATCGGTAGTTAACAGCCACATGTAGCACTGATCGCTCATCAGCGACGGCGTAATCAACCCGTATACCGCCGCCACCCGATCATCGACATACCCAACGAATGTATGCGCCGATCGACGCAGAAACTGGTCCATGATCCCTTGCGCCTCGGGATCACCCGCCGCCGCAGACCGGCTGATGACCTCGGCGTAGTCAACCTCAACGTCTTGGGCCCTCTGGATGTCGATCATTTGGAGTTGTCTCCAACGTCGATCTCCGGGATGATACCCAACACAGTTGCCGGTAGCGGGTTGTCCTGCTCCAAGCATATCTGCCCCTGCACGTCCCACCGTGGATCGGTCCTCACGTACTCGTCATCGGTCACAAGTTCGATTGCCGTTCCTAGCTGTTGACTGTCTTTGAACTCCTTGATTGGCGTCATCAGAGCGAAGGTCTGGCCGTAGCTGAGCCCACGCGTATCACGCACCCGGATGCTCAGGGCGTTCATCGACTTACGTTTGCCTTGGATCGAGTCTAGCTCGTTCTGCATATCCAGATACATCGTCTGGAGCTGGGGAGTGTACTGTAGCCCTACCACGACCTTGCTGGCCGGTTGAGTGAGAGTTATGGAACCGTTGACGACCTTCTGCGGCGCGATGACATTCCCGTCGGCGAGGATTTGCACAAGCTGGCCTTCGAGATAGTCGAGCCCGAAGAATGTTGTAAACTGTGGTGTTAGCGTCCATTGTCCTTGCGCCGCCGGTAGAGGAGTGAAGCTCGGGTCATTTGGGGTTAGCGCCTGCACCGGCCGGGTAAGCGTCCCAACCACCTGCTTTGCCGACACAAACTGAGTAATCTGAGCGATGCCCCCACCGGCCCTGAGGATCTGCCCGACACTGCCCGGCACGAACACAGGCTGATCGGCGGTGAACGTCGCCGTGCCTGTGGCATTAGAGATGGTGAGATTAGCCGCCGGTGCCGGGAGGAACGATCTCGTCCCCATATCGACGCTCCACGCGTCTTCGGCGCCGTAGGGGAAGAAACGATCCGCCATCCGCTCGATGTAGTCCAGCGTCACACCTTGAATCACCCGGCGGA
>Ga0126374_10000003_pt1 | contig 36855 bp, 39 predicted proteins | sample PanSoiMetPlot_12_FD_89874 | JGI IMG/M metagenome (GOLD analysis project Ga0126374, IMG submission 89874) | Tropical forest soil microbial communities from Panama - MetaG Plot_12 | ecosystem: Environmental > Terrestrial > Soil > Tropical forest > Bulk soil | place: Panama | collected 2016-02-17
CCTCGAAAAATAGAAAGCCGCTCAGCTTTCCGCTGAAGGTCTGAGAATAGATCAAACCGAAACTTGGAGAATTAGAGGGAGAGCGAAATCAGAGGTTGAATATAGAATTGAAAAGACGGATGGATACTTTACCGGGTCCGTGAATGAGAACACTATCCTCGGTGTAATTTCCGATTGGGGCTCCTTCTTTTATCGCATTAATCGGACACTCTCCGATCGATAGATCATGCGCGTTTTTTGAAAGATTATTGGGACGAGCCGTGGTAAGTATCGCTCGTGAAATAGAAGAAGAGTCAAATCCGCAAAGATAAGGATGATCGCATCCGCCCATTTCCATCGGACCGCCACGTTGTGAACAGTCTGTTACTGAAGCGATGGATAGGCTAGGAGCGGTCAGGCTCGCACACCAAATCCCGGACGTGAAGAATAAGACGAGAACAACAGCGGCCAGAGTCTTTGCGGCCCGTTTCATAGTCTTGAGCGTTGCTCTTTTCAAATCGAAAGTCAATCGACTTGCCTGATGGTCGAGATTCAAGACGTTTCAGCGATCGATTTTAGAGCAAATCCTTCTTCTTCGCCTCGAACTCTTCTTTAGTAACCTCTCCTCGGGCGTAGCGTTCGCGTAAAATTTTCAATGCAGTGTCGTCTCTTTCTCCTCTGCCTCTACCAAGCAACCAGCGAAGACCTATGATGAAGCCGGCGATAACAAGAAGCCAAAAGAAAAACATCATCGCCATCATCCCGATTCCCCATCCCCACCACCACATAGGATGCATTTCCCAATGCCACTCGTAAAATCGTTCCTGGGCCAACAAGATTCCAGTCCGTTCAATCAACCATAATGCTGTGTTTTGCATCCATCTCCTCCTTTGTCGATTGGCTCGTATGACGCCGATAGCCGGATATGATGTGGCGCCGCGGGAATCTAGATTTTAGAAATATTTTGGCGGGTGAATCGAATCGCTACGATACTGATGGTTTTTTGGCTGCCGAAGTTTTGACCTCCTTTCCCGGTTTGAATAACTGCCAAACCCCGACCGCCATCATGATCACGCTGAACCACTGCGCCTCGCTCAAGCCCAAGCTAAGCACCGGATTGATGCGCCAAAATTCGACCACGAAGCGCGCTATTCCAGTAAGCACAAGATAGAGCCAGAATACCGTCCCCGGCGCATAGCCTTTTTTTCGAATCGACCAAAGTATGGCGAAGATAATTGCCGATTCAAGAAACTCATAGATCGGCGTTGGATGTACCCGCGTCCCCGGAGGATAGGGAATACCGGTGGATGGATCGACCCAACCGATGATGGCGTTCTTGTACTCGACGCCCCAGGGTATATCGGTCACCGTTCCCCAATCGCCATCGCCCGCCACATGGCAACCGAGACGCCCAATGCCATATCCAACAGCGAGTGCCGGCGCCGCGATATCAGCTCCTTTGAGCCATGGAATCTTGTTCTTCTTTACCACCCAACTCACGGCCAAGACACCCCCCAAGAAGCCTCCGTACCACGTGAAGCCTGCGCCGGTAAAAATATAGCTCCATGGGGAGCGCAAGAAGTTGCTCCACTCTTCGATGATGAAAAGGATGCGGGCGCCCAATAACCCGCCCACCGCGGCGGCGAAGACTATCGTGGAAGCCAATTCGGGATTGTAACCGTTGCGTTTAAGCTCGGCATGAACCACCCACGCCGCGCAAAGCGCGGCGATGGCCATCATCGCCCCAAAACTGTAGATAGTCAGCGGACCAAATTGAAAAAGGATGGGATACATAGATCTTGTTGCCCTTAGTAAACGTAACAGAAAGACGCGGAAAATTCACCCTGCCTCGAAGCCGTTGTTGTCTCCACCAGGCTTCTCTGTTACTTAGAAAATACTTCACCCATGGACATCCCAGACTGAGCCGTGCGTGTCGTCATCCAACGAGTCACCGAAGCGCGCGTCACTGTGGCGGACAAGATCGTCGGCCAAATTGGCCCCGGTTTGTGTGTTTTCCTGGGGGTCGGCGCATCGGACGATGAGGCCAACGGAAGCTATCTTGCTGAGAAGATCACCCATCTGCGGATCTTTGAAGACGAGCAAGGAAAAATGAACCGTTCGGTGATCGATGTTCGGGGAGAAATATTGGTGGTTTCGCAATTCACTCTCTACGGGGAGACCAAAAAGGGCAATCGTCCTTCGTTTAGCGGCGCGGCGCCGCCGCCCCAGGCGCAACGTCTCTACGATCACTTCATTAACCGCCTGCAAGCATCGGGCTTGAAAATCTCCAGCGGGCAGTTCCAGGCCAAGATGGCTGTTTCCTTATTCAACGACGGGCCCGTGACTTTGATCATCGAGGGTTAAACGATGCACGTCGTTCTCTACGAACCGGAAATTCCCCCGAATACCGGCAGCATCGCGCGCCTCTGCGCGGCTACCCTTTCGCCGCTTCACTTGATCGAGCCGCTGGGTTTTCAGATCGACGACAAACATCTGAAGCGCGCGGGCCTCGACTACTGGGAGTTCGTGGATCTTCGAGTGCATCCATCGTGGGAAGAGTTTTTGCAACAGAGCGGCGCCAACAATCTGCTCTACTTTTCTAAGAGAGGAACCCGCTCTTACACGAGCGCGCGTTATCAAAAAGACGACTATCTCGTCTTCGGCCCCGAGACTCGCGGGCTGCCCCAAGAACTTTTGGATTCCAATCAGCAGCGCCTATACCGGATACCGATGATGGGTCAGGGCGTGCGTAGTTTGAATCTTTCTAACGCTGTCTCCATCGTTCTTTACGAAGGGCTCCGACAGTTAGGAATGGTCTAAGTCGAGGGGAAGGCCTTGATTACGAAATCGAATGTGTTATCTATCACTACCAAAATTCCTTTGGAGGGGGTTGCTATGAGGATCGGGGCCTTACGAATCTGGCCACGAAGGTCGCTCTGTTTTATCGTGTGGTTCTTCTTTTGCTCTGTTGTATTGGGTTCCTTGGCCAGCGCGGCCGAAACAACTGAAACGCCGCCGTCGAAGGAGTCTTTTAATCTAATCATGCCGTACCATGATTTGACCGTCGGTCAGGGACAAGAAGCCAGCATGGACGTAGATGTTGTCAATCGCAGACGAGACCCGGTGGAAGTAAGCTTATCGCTGGACGGCGTGCCCTCAGGTTGGGACGTGAACTTCAATTCTCGCTATCCAAGCTATCCCGTCCGTTCGGTCATGGTCGCCGCCAGTGACGCGACCACAAACAAATCCACGACCATCGAGTTCAAAGCTAAGATTCCTGACAACACTAGGCCTGGAAACTATCCGATCAAAGTCACGGCCAAAGACAAGGCTGGCACGACTCAGTACACTGAAACAATCAACTTTCGCGTAACTTCCAAAAAAGTCGAGACCGGCGGCTTGAAGTTGACGAGCCAATATCCTGTCCTCAGCACGGCCTCAGGACAAACGCTAAAATTCACCATAGATCTCAAAAACGAAACCAACAAACCGCTGACAACTTCCCTGGTGGCCCAACCGCCCCAAGGCTGGACCGTCCGTTTCAAACCGCAGTTCGGCGATACCCAGATCTCTTCCATCCAGCTCAAGGAAAATGGCACCGAGACGTTGAGCGTTGAAATCGATTCCCCTGCCACTGCGGAGGCGAAGCAGTACCCGGTCACCATTCGAGCGCGGGCAGGGGCGTTTGAAGCCAGTACAAATTTGCAAGTTACGCTCAAAGGAACTCAGGATCTCAAAATGGGTTCGGCGACCGGCACCCTGAATACGTCCTTAACTGCCGGCACCAAAAGTCCGGTCGATTTCCTCGTCGGCAATGCCGGCACTGCCCCGATTCGCAACCTGTCTTTCATCTCCAAGAAGCCCAACGACAAGTGGACGGTCGATTTTAAGCCGGACAAAATAAGCGCCCTTAATCCGGGTGAGGTACAGCAGATCAAGATGGAAATTCTGGCGCCGGATCGCACCATCGCCGGAGATTACATGCTTTCGCTTACGGCCAACTCTCCCGAGGTCAACAAGTCCGTGGATTTCAGGGTAACCGTCTCAACGCCCACCGTGTGGGGCTGGCTTGGATTTGGAATCGTCGCCCTAGTGGTGATTGGCTTGGCTGTGGTATTCTTCCGCCTGGGCCGCAGATGAGCGCTGTTGTTGAAACCCAAAATCTGACCAAGCGCTACCACGATAAGCTCGCGGTGAATGCGCTAAACCTCACCGTCCAGGAAGGTGAGATCTTCGGTTTCCTCGGTCCCAATGGCGCCGGAAAGACGACTACGATCCTGATGCTCATTGGCTTGACCGAGCCCACATCCGGTCGCGTCGCCGTCTGCGGATTTGATCCCTCTCACGAATCCCTCGAGGTAAAGTCTCGCGTCGGCTACCTGCCCGAGAATCCGGGTTTTTACGAAGACATCAGCGCTCGGGAGAATCTTCTCTACATGGCGCGCTTGAATCATATTCCCGAGGATGAAGCGCGCCGGCGCATGTCGCAGGTTTTGGAACAGGTTGAATTGAGTGGTGACGGTCGACGACTGGTACGGGAGTTTTCCCGTGGTATGAAGCAACGCCTCGGAATCGCCGAAGTGCTGGTCAAACAACCCCGGGCGATTATCCTGGATGAACCGACCTTGGGTATTGATCCCGACGGAGCCATTAGAATCCTGGAATTGATCAAAAGCTTGAATCGCGAAAGAAATTTGACCGTCCTGCTCTCGTCGCATCAGCTGCAACAGGTTCAGGAAATCTGCAGCCGCGTCGGCATTATCGTCAGAGGGAAAATGATCGTTCAAGGTCACATGGATGAGTTGGGGCGAGCCATTCTCAAGGAGCGCCAATGGAACTTTTTGGTGGAGCTGGCCGGCGTCGCCAATAGTATTGAGAATGATCTGCGCGCGATTAACGGTGTGGATGAGATTGAAAAGCGCCACCAGGGATTGTTTCTCCGCTGCACCAGGGATGTGCGCCCCGAACTATTGTCCCTGTTGACGCGCAGAAATTTGCAGCTCTTGCAGCTTCGCTCTGAAGACCCGACGTTAGAAGAAATCTATCTAAAATACTTCCGCGAGGCGTAACGATGAGCGTCGTTTTCTGGAAAGAGTTGGCCGACCATTTTAGCAGCCGCCGGTTCATGATCCTGTTGGGACTCGTCCTTCTCATCGGCCTCTGGGCGACCTACGCTTCCGGACAAGCCATCCGGCAGGATACTGAAAGCAGTCCCGCCCAATATGTATTTCTGCTGCTTCTCACCTCCAGCACGAACGTGGTGTTTTCTTTGGCGACATTTTTAGGGTTCTTCGGACCTTTAGTGGGAATCACATTGGGATTTGACTCCATCAGCGGCGAGTATGCTCGCGGCACTCTCAGTCGTGTGCTCTCGCAACCTATCTACCGCGACAGTTTTATAAACGGAAAGTTTTTTGCTGGTTTGGCCACAGTCGCTATCCTCTGGGGCGCCATTCTCTTGCTCGTGATCGGATTGGGCATCACGTTGCTCGGTTTTCCTCCCAATACCGAGGAGCTTTGGCGCATGCTTATTTTCACCGCCGTCGGCGTGTTTTACGTAGGATTCTGGCTGGCATTGGCGATGCTCTTCTCGCTGCTTTTTCAGAAGACGGTGACGGCTGCGCTTGCTTCGCTGGCAGTGTGGCTCTTCATGACGTTGTTCGTCACTATTGTAAGCCAAGGGATCGCCGCAGCCATTGTTCCCGATCCTTCGACTCCCGAGCAGCTTGCCTACAGGACAGACATTGAAAACATCATCAGCCGAATTTCGCCCAGCACGTTGTTCTCTGAAAGCGTCGCCATTTTGCTTAATCCGGCGGCTCGCGTCTTCGGCCTCGCGCTTCAGAGCCAGGCCGCGGGAATTTTGCCGACCCCATTGGCGTTGAGCCAAAGCCTCAATCTAATCTGGCCTCATGTGACCACGCTATTCGGATTAGTCGCGGTTTGCTTCGGCATTTCTTATATCATCTTCATGCGCGCTGAAATCCGGGCGTAATTCTTAAGTCGATCCATCTAATATTTTCGTTACCTTGGGCCACCGACCGGTCGCCCCTATAGGACCTTATTTATGCCTTTCAGGAATTTTAGACCGCGATTGTTGATATATAAAGCATTTGTGACTAGTATGGGGGCGGTTCTCTACCCCTATCAATAGCTCAGGAGGATTCATGGCTTATCGCGATCTACGGGAATATGTGGCTACCCTCGAGAAACATGGAAAGCTCAAGCGGGTAACCAAGGAAGTAGACAAGGACTGGGAAATCGCCGCGGTTTGCCGTCAGGTGTTCAAAAAAATTCCGCCGTCAAAACGCCCCGCAGTGATGTTTGAAAACGTCAAGGGATTCAAAATCCCCGTGGTCGCCGGCGTGCTCGGCGCTTCGCGGGAAATTTACGCGCTGGGGCTGCAAACCGAAACAGTCGAAGGCATCAACCGCAAGTGGGACCATGCGTTGGGTGCTCCGATTCCGCCGCGGATGGTCAAAGACGCTCCATGCAAGGAAAATATTTTGCACGGCAAGGACGTCGATATCACCAAACTCCCGGTCCCGACCTGGACGGTGGGTGAAGATCCTGCGCCCTTTTTCACTTCGCCCTACCTGATCACCAAAGACCCCGAAACTGGCGTGCGCAATGTCGGTACTTATCGGATGCAGGTCAAGGGCCCCAATAAGACCGGGCTGTTGATCGGCATTCGCCAAGACGCCGCGCTGCATATTCGCAAGAACAACGCGCAGAACAAGCCCACACCGATGGCCGTGGTGATCGGCGCCGATCCGTCAATTGGCTATGTGTCCGTATCAAAGATGTCGGAGTCGCTGGACGAATTCGCCGTTGCCGGCGCGCTGCGCGGCGAACCGGTCGACCTCGTGCCGTGCGAAACCGTGCCGTTGGAAGTGCCGGCGACCGCGGAAATCGTTCTCGAAGGGGAAATTCCACCCAACGCCGTCGAACCCGAAGGCCCCTTCGGCGAATACACTGGCTATATGGGTCCCGCCGGCAAGGAGCCGTTTTTCAACATCAATTGCATGACTTTTCGCAACAAGCCTCTCTACCAAGCGTTCATCAGCCAGATGCCGCCGTCGGAATCGAGTTGTATCCGTGGCATCGGCCGTGAATGGCCACTGTTCAAACATTTGCGAGACACGTTGCATATCCCAATCAAGGATCTTCGCCTGAAGGAAGCTGGCGGCAGCGGCGCGTTTCTCGTTATCTCTCTAAAAAAACAGTTCGTTGGTCAGGTGCGCCAGCTCATGTACGGCGCCTGGTCGCTACGCACGGGTTTTGGCAAGATTACCGTCGTGGTCGATGACGATATCGATGTGTGGGATGACTTCGCGGTGGATTGGGCGCTCAGTTGGCGCGTCCGCCCCGACAAAGATATCTATATCGAACATGACGTCCAGGCCGTCGGCCTTGATCCGTCCCAGGCGCCGGCCGGTGTGCTGCAGCACGATCCGAGCCGCAACGTCGGCTCCCGCATCGGGATCGACGCCACCAGAAAGCACGAGTACCCGGCGGTCTCTTTGCCGCCCAAAGAACACTTGGATCTCGTCGCCAGCAGATGGAAAGAATACGGGATCGAAGATTAAGTCATCAAAGCTGTTCCAAACGTTCAAATCGTTTCAGTCGTTCAACCCCCTCCTTCCTCCCCCGCGAACGCGGGGGAGGACCTAGCTAGGTAGGGGCTGGAACTGTTTGAACAGCTTGAACGTTTGGAAGCGCTTGTTTTAGCTGGCGCCGCGCATCTTTTTCGCCGCGGCCATAATCGACTCGATGATCTTTTTGTAGCCCGTGCAGCGGCAGATGTTGCCGTGCATGAAGTGTTTGAGTTCTTCTTCGGTAGGGTTAGGGTTTTCGTCCAGCAACGCTTTCGCCGCTAGAATCATCCCTGGGGTGCAAAAACCGCACTGGAATCCGCCATATTCGATGAAGGCATCCTGTAAGGGATGTAGCTTCCCGTTGGTCGCGAGTCCTTCGATGGTCAAAACCGATCTCCCGCGAACCTCGAACGCCAGAGTCGTGCAAGCGCTCACGGGGCGCCCGTCCACGAGCAACGTGCACGCTCCGCAGACCTCAACGTCACAAGACCGTTTCACTCCGGTAAGGCCCAGGCGCTCACGCACGACATCGAGCAAAAGCTCGTGGGGTTCTACGTCTATTTCTTGCAAACGTCCGTTCAGTGTAAACGAAACGGGAATGGTTTGAGCATCTTGGTGTCTGGACATCGCTTTGGACATGAATTTCCCCCAATCTTCCAAACCGGCTAGCACTGGCTCAAGGCGCTCTGGAAAGCGCGCTTCAGCAATACTCCGACGATGTGTTCTTTGTATTCCTGGGATCCGTGAAGATCGCTGATCGCCTGCGCCGCAGCACCCGCCACACTACCGGCCTTGGGAAGATTTTGCGTTGCTTCATCGGTGCTCTTACCCTTCAGCAGCGCTTCCGCTTCCTCCACTCTCTTGGGCGCTGGACCCGCGCAGCCGACAGCAATCTTGATATCACCGACGGACTTCCCCCCGCCATTGAGTGTCAGGGCCACCGCCACCCCCACGCTGGGCCGCTCCAGATAGCCAAATTTCAGATAAGCCACTCCCGATCTGGGCGCCGGCACCGGCACCTTGATCCCAGTCAATACCTCGTCCGCTTCCAAGCACGTCTCATAAGCGTCTACGAAAAATCTCTCCGCCGCGATCTCGCGCTTCGAAGCTGATTTTTCCGCTATTAAGGTCGCGCCCACCGCCATGAGGAACGTTCCCGGATCGGCGTGAGGCTCGGCAAAACAGAGATTTCCGCCGAGAGTTCCCACTTGGCGCACGCGAACATTGGCGACGTTTTCTTCGAGCTTCACGAGAGCCGGCAAATTTTGTCGCAGCACGGGAGATAGCTCCAGCTGATGATGCGTACACAGGGCACCGATCTTAATGGCGCCGTTTTCTAGCTTGACTTCGTCCAACCCACTTACGCGTTTAATGTTGATCAGGCGTTCGTACTGAACCAATCCTTCTTTCATCGCGAGGAGCAATTCCGTGCCGCCGGCGTAGACTTTTGCCGATTCTCCAAATCGTCCCAACAATTCGGATACCTCTCTTACGCTTTCCGGTTCCTCCAGTCGAAATCGACGCAGCATCTTAGGAATCTCCTTCCAACCGCTTCTTCACGGATTGGGCGAACTCATCGAGCACCTGATCGGCTTTTCTCTTGATGATGCCGTGTCCCAGCGCCGCGAGTTTGCCTAAAATATCCACGCTCGCTACAAAACTGAGCATCGTCTTGTTGTCTTGTTCTCGGAGGTGAACGTCCAACCCGATTTTCATGCGGCTGCCGACTTTATTGTCAGCGCCCGACGCCTGAGCCTTGATACGCGTGAGATCTTCCCGCTCGAGAACTTCGATGGTGGTCGGAAACTCCACGCGAAAAGGCCCGACTTTCTCCACCATCGTCGCCGAGTAGCGCTTTCCTTCTTCCAAAGTTTTTGCCTCTTTGCATCCCGGCACGCAGGCGATAAACTGATCCACGTCCCAGATGAAATTCCAAACTTTTTCTTTGGGCGCATGAATTTCTATTTCTTTTTGAAATTCCAAGGACTTCGCTCCTGGGTTGTGATCTTTTTTTGCTATCAGAAGTTTTCCGAACAGGCAAGTGAAATTGCCAGCGAAAATTATGGGAACGCCGTTGAGCCGCCATCGGGCAGAGATTGTCAACAGCGTAGGGAAACGCTAGCGGAAATTGAACTGACTTCGGCGCCGAGGGACCTAACCTACCCCCACAACGTCCTTCACATCCTTGAGTTCACGGCTAAGGTAGGTCTTAAGTTTCTTTTTGACCCGCTCTTCGATCTGGCGCACACGCTCGCGGCTAATGCCGTATTTCTCGCCGATTTCCCTGAGCGTGAGCGGTTCTTCATTGAGCAATCTTTCGCGATAGATCACCAACTCTTTGTCTTTGAGAGTCTTGGCAAACGTTTCCATCTTTGCATGGAGCAAGTCTCGGGATTGCGTCTCGGCAATTTGCTCCTCGGGCCCTTGGCTTTGATCCGGAAGGAAGTGAAGCAAGGTAGCTTCATCGTCGTCGCTGACCGGCACGTCCACCGACAGATCCCGGCTGCCCAGTCTTTGCTCCATCTCCACGACTTCATCTTCCTTGACGTTAAGTCGTTGGGCAAGAAGCTTCGGCCCTGGCCTGATCCCTTCGGCTTCTAGCTTTTCCTTTTCCTTTTGGAGATTGAAAAAAAGTTTTCGCTGCGCTTGTGTGGTGCCAATCTTCACCATGCGCCAGTCGCTCATGATGTAACGAATCATGTAGGCGCGAATCCACCAGACTGCGTAGGATGGGAACCGGACGCCTCGGTAAGGGTCGAAGTTTTTGACCGCCTCCATAAGGCCCATGTTACCTTCTTGAATCAGATCTAAGAGACTCTTAAACGCTTTTTGATATTCTCGCGCGATCATAACCACCAAACGAAGATTGCCCGTGACAAGCTTGTAGGCTGCTTCGAGATTACCGTATTCTTTGTATTCAACCGCAAGCCTGTGCTCTTCCTCACGGCTTAAAAGGGGGAATTTGCGGATCTCGGTCAGATAACGCTGCAGGGGATCGAACGGAACCAGAGCTTTGCCGTTCGCGCCTGCACCATCTTCGCGGAGTATATCTTGGGTCAGATCCGGAAATGAAAAAGAAGGGTCGTTCGGCTTGAATTTTTCTTTTTCCGCCATGAGCAGTCTCTGGAACCGAGAAAAAATCTACCGGCTCCAGCCGAGATTTTCAAGTAAACGGCGACTAAAGGTCCTAAACAATCGGCGAGTCGAAGCTAGAAAACTCTAGAGGGAATCACTTACACGTGGCTGGCCGTCTTGCGAACCTTTCCTTCGGCAATTTCCCTGAGCGCGACGACCACCTCTCGATTATCCGAATCAATCAAGGGTTTTGCCCCTTTAAACAGCTGCCGCGCCCTCTTTGAGGCAAGCATTACAAGTTCGAAGCGGTTATTAACTTTTTGCAGGCAATCTTCAACCGTAATCCGGGACATCAGTCACTCCTTCAAATTTACCGCTATTCAAACAAATTTCTGCCGGGCAGTCAATCGTAGAAACGACAGTCAGGAGACGGATCAAGAAAGGAAATGGCACTAAGTTTCAATGCGCCCGGATCGCAACAATTGTGGGGATGGAGAGAAACTAATTGAACTGGTCTTAATGCTCGATTTGTTTGGTTGTTTTGGTTTTGGCAAAGGCCATATCGAGGGCTATTCCGGTGACAATCGCCTGCCAGGCCTCGTCCTCTGATAACCCTTTGCCTTTAATCGATCGCCACAAATAGATGATTTCTTCTTCGGAAACAGTTTCGAAAAAATCCTGTTCGCGTTCCTGGTCTAAATCCACGATGGAATTATATCGCATAATGGAGTTCACTATACCCTTCGCGTCATTTTAATCGGCGGGCCGACCTGAGTATGATGCAATTCGAGTGCCACCTCCGCCTCTGAAATAGTACATTCATAAATATCAGCTACTTACGAAGGCCGACGGCTTTTTTTTCGATTGATAATTGTCAATAACCGCTCAAAAGTATGACAGTCATAGAGGAAAAATTCCCTCAACCATCAGCCGCCGCGCTAATCCAGGACTGCAATACCGGATATCTCGATCATGCAGTCCGGATTGTAAAGGCGTTTTACTTCTACCAGTGTGATCGCCGGAAAATATTTTCCGAATATTTGACGATACGAGTTTCCCAGCGGCTTCTTGTTGTCCCAATAAGCTTGCAGATCGGTAATATAGATCGTCAGAACCGCATACTGATTTGGATGTCCCCCGGCTCCTTCGACGGCTGTCTTAAGATTTCGCATCACCTGCGTAAACTGCGCAACAAAATCGCCTTTGCCAACCACCTGGCCGTTGGCATCGAATGGCGCCTGCCCGGCGACGTGGACGATCTTGCCGTTGGTGATTTTAGCGATGTGAGCGTAGCCGACAGGTTTCTCCAAACCTTCTGGGTTCAGCAATTCAAAAGCCATCGCAGCTCCCTTTTCTCTGTAATCAATTGGCGCGTCCGGTCATCGCCGGGTTCCAATAGTTAACAAAACTCTTCATTTCACCCACAACGTCATCCGAAGCCGCGACATACGGAAGAATAATCCGCGTCGCACCGGCTTCCTTGTAAGGTTGCATCTGCTCGACAACCTCCGCAGCGGAAGTCGCCGCAACCAGTGGCAAGCCTTCAAATAGACGGTCGCTGACTAGTTTGCGCGCGCTGTGAAAACCGCCGGACTTCCACGCCGCGCGCATCGCTTCAACTTCCGCAGCAAATCCCATCCGTCCCAAGAGCTCTCGGTAATAGTCCGCCAGCGCATAGTAAGTGAGCGCATGGCTCAACGATTCGCGGGCCGCCGCGTAGGTTGGAGCGATGGAACAGCGGATCTTGCAAATGATTTCCATGGCCGCCGGATCTTTTCCGCTTTCCTCGGCACCTTTTCGCACTTCGTCGGCAATTCTGCGGATCTCCGTCGGATTGGCCATATTGATCAAGACGCCATCGGTGATTCTTCCGGCGAGTCGCGTCATCTGCGGGCCGAAAGCTGCTAGATAAATTGGAATCGGCTTTGGTCCCGGTTTGAATGCCATCTTGAAGGCGTGCGCAGTAAAATATTTTCCGTCGAAGTCGAGTTTCTCACCACGCATCGCCCGGCGAACGATCTCAAGGTATTCCTGGGCCCGCGCCAGCGGGTGATCCATAGTGAGCCCGTGCCATCGGGCGATGGTCGGGTTAGACACGCCGACACCCAGGAGAAATCGGCCGCCGGACAATTCATCGAGTCCCACCGCCTGAAGCGCCAGCGTCGCTGGTGTTCTGCCGAGGATGTGATAAACCGCCGAGCCGATTTTCATCCGATGCGTGACCGTAGCAATGGCGCTCAACATCACTGTAGGATCTTTATTGTTGGCTTCACCACCCCAAGCACAGTCGAAGCCATGCGCTTCGGCCATTTGCGCTAGTTCCGGAATCGCATCCATCGGCAGCTGGGCTCCCGAGTTAAATTCAATGTCGATTTTCATGTCCTAGAAATTCCAGTCGTTCCAAACATTCAAAAAGTTCAAGCCATTAAACGTTTCCTTCCGCATCTCCAATACTCAAGGCCGCTGCAACACAATTTGAACGACTTGAACGGCTAGAACGGTTTTAACACAGCGCTCCGCGCCGTTTCAGCTGTAGCTAGCGGGCAAGTTGGTCTTCAAGATCTCGATCTTTTCTGTGGCTTCAATATGCCGAATAAAGCGGTATTTGTTTTCGACCTCGTCCATCGGATACGGCGGCACTGATGTTCGCGCTATCTCCGTTTTTACGCCAATGAATGTGAGTTCATTCCCCTTGAGTGCTTCAGCGATGAGTTGGGCGAACGATTCAGTTGAAGCAGCCCAAGAGGCCCTTCTTATTCCCGCCGCTACCGCAAGTCCAACCAGATCGGCGCCGGTCGCGGTGGCCGTTTCTCCACAACCAGAGGCCTCGTACACCTGATTATCAAACACCACGTGGATGAGATTCCGCGGACTCATTCGCGCAACCGTAGGTAGAGAGCAAAGATTCATCAGTAATGACCCATCGCCGTCCAGGGCGATGACTTTGCGCCGCGGAAGCCCCAAGGCCATACCCAAAGCGATGGACGAGCAAAGCCCTAAAGTTCGCACGCGAAAGTTAGCATCACTTGGCCTCAAAGCATGCCACTCCAGCGTCGTCGCGCCGGCGGAACTTACGACCAATGCATCTCCCGCTAGAGCCGCCAGCGCCTTTAAGCAATCAAAGCGTTTCATTCGTTTCTATTTTAGTTTTCCAGGAATTTACGATTCTCCTCGCAACGGCCACCAGCCTATCGCCCTTGCACTCCCCGCTCCATGCTCCCTGCTCCCCTCTCCGCGCTCTTCATAGCATTCCCACCGGAGATCTGCGGCCCAAAACTTCCTTCGTCAGCAGCAATGCTACCGGTCGTTTCGAGTCTTCGGTCAGAACTTGCGCCCGCTTGATGATCTCCTTAGCCTGGTTAGGTTCTCGCAAGATGTAAAAGCGGATGCCTAAGGCATTGAGCACCGGCTCGGTCATGCCGCCACTCGTGCTGAACGTTCGATCGCCGATATCGCCGGCGTAATAAATAAGCATCAACAGCGGAATCTGATATTGCAGTAATGTGCTCACGATAGCGTTGTTGCTGTTGAAAAACCCCCCATTTTGCATCACCACCGCGCACTTCTTGCCCACCAAGTAGGCGCCAGCACAGATCCCGATACCCTCCTCTTCCCGGCAGAGCGGCACGTGAACGACCTCATGGTCTTCTCGAATGACTCGGAGGAGCTGCGTCAGATTGATATCCGGCAGACTGGCAACGAGATTAATTCCGGCTTCTTTTAATCCGCCGAGAATGACGTCTGCCGCTTCCTCGGCTGTCATTTACATTCTCCTTGCCGATGAGTTGAGTAAATCGCTTAACATCAATCCCTGGTTGGATCAAGCCATCAAGCAGCGAAAGTTTAGCTTGACTTCGGCGGGTCCTCTCTCTTAAGTAGCGGAAGGCAAATGAAAGTAATGAAATCTTCCCACTTTTTGCGCTTTGGGCTATTTTTTCTCGCCCTATTCGCGGCGACTTCTCTGGGCGCTGAAGAGCGGCGCTATACTATCTATACTTCCGGCTTAAACAGCAGCGTCTATGTCAACATGCTCTACTTCGCGAATTTAGTGAACCAGTATGCGGCGGATTTCACTCTCATCACGTTGCCGTCCGATGGCGGACCGGCAAATATGATCTCGGTCAACGAAGGCAAGGCTTCTTTTGGAACTAGCACCGCCGAATCGGTGAAAGCAGCCTATGACGGCAGCGGTGGATTCCAGGGAAAACCTCAGAGCCGGATACGGCATGTGGCGAGTTTTGGCTTTAGCTTGATGTTCATCTACGTCCGTCCGGACTCTGCGATTCAATCCATTTCCGACCTCAAAGGAAAGAAGGTTATATACGGCGGCGGGACCGGGTCGGAGCTAATCGGGAAACAGATTCTCGATCTCTATGGGATCACCAACGCGGTCATGGCACAGAGGGGAGATACGGAGAAGGCGCGCATAGCTCTCGACAAGAAAGAAATTGATGCCATATTCACCGTGGCGCGGCTTCCGGTTCCTGCCTACACCGACCTCATCAATCGCAACGCCGTGAAGCTGCTCCCGGTCGAGCCAGCCCAAATGAAAGCGTTACGCGGCCTCTCACCCCTATACGTGGAGGTGGATATCAAAGATTATTATCCTTCCTATGCAAATTCTGCCAAAGCAATTGGCCTACCCGGCCCTTTGGTGACCCGCGATGACGCCCCTTCGCAAGTCGTCTACGCAATGTTAAAAATCGTTTACTCTCATATGGCCGATCTGCAAAAAATGAACGACGGCTTTAGAAACGATTCGCCCAGCACTGGCCTGAGAGGACTGGCAATCCCTATCCATCCTGGAGCAGAAAAATATTTTAAAGAAGTCGGTGCCTTGAAATAGCGGCTAGTCTTACGATGAAGACGGTGGTCAGAGGATTTCTCAGCTTCTTATTTCTGGCGCTGATCTTTCCCGCTGCAGTAGGCAAGGCCCAGGAACTGAAGCCCGTGCGAATTTCAACCAGTCTCGGCGCCGGACAACTTGGTCTTTGGGTAACTCGCGACGCCGGCCTTTTTTCCAAGTACGGCCTCAACGTGGAGATTATCGGTATTCAATCGGCGTCGCGGCAAGTTCAACTTTTATTCTCCGGCGACACCCTGTTATCAAGTTCATCCGGCACAACACCGGTAAGAGCCCGTATCGAAGGCGGCGACACCATCATCATCATGGGCCTCCTCAACTCTTTTACACTTTCCATCATGGCCGTGCCGGAAGTCAAAGAGCCAAGGGATCTTAAAGGCAAAGTTATTGGCGTGGGTAGCATCGGTGGGTCGCCCACGCTTCTTAGCCAGCGAGTACTTAAGAAATGGGGCTTGGAACAAGACGTGAAATTCATTCCCACGGGCGGTTATGTTGAAAGCGTCGCCGCCATGGAAAACCGTCGCGTCTACGCCGCCGTGCTCGATCCGCCCCGCGCCTATATTGGAAAGAAAAAATTCGGCTTCCATGAACTGGCCAACCTGGGAAAGGAATTCAAATACGCCACCACCGTTTTGGCCACACGGGAAAGTTTGCTGCGCAAGGAGCGCGAGACATTGATCCAATTCGCGAAGGCTATCGTCGAGGGAATTCAGCGTGTCAAGGCGGACAAAGAGTTTTCCATCAAGGTGTTGGGAAAAAATCTTAGATCGAGCGATAGAGAAATTCTAGAGGACACCTATCGGGTTTTTTCGGGTCTATACGAAACGGTGCCGTATGCAGCAGCCGAAGGAATTCAACCCATTCTAGACGAGATCAGCGCGCAAATTCCTAAAGCAAAAAACTTCAAGCCCGACGAATTCATCGACGCCAGCATCGTGCGGCAGCTAGAACAGAGCGGATTCATTAAGAACCTACATCGCTGAACGATCGAAACTCTTGGTAGCGCAAGGAGGAAACGCTATGCCGGAAGAGGTCAAAAAGCTTATTCGTGACTATCGCAGCGGAAGGATAACGCGGCGGGAGTTCATGCGCCGAGCCGTCATTTTGACCAGCAGCCTAGCCGTCGCCGACGCACTCATCGGCAGCGCATCGCCTGGGAGTGCGGCGGCGCGAGTCGATCCGAGTGATCCGGCGATTCTTTGGCATAATGTCGAATACAACGGAAAGGCTGGGCCGGTCTCCGCCTACCTCGCTCGGCCCGCGCCTGCCGGCAGATATCCGGCGTTGGTTTTAATTCACGCAAACCAAGGGCTGAATAATCACATCAAGGATGTGGCGCGCCGTTTGGCCAAGCAGGGGTATGTGACACTCGCTCCGGACTATCTTTCCCGCAAGGGAGGAACATCCAAGGTGAATCCGAAAAGTGAAGGATTGAGCAATATCCGCGAGCTTGCTCCCTGGCGCGAAGTGGCTGAAGACACCGATGCTGGTTTTGTCTACCTTGGGACGCTGGCGGATGTCAGGGGGGACCGGCGCGGACTCATCGGATTTTGCTGGGGCGGGGAAATGACCTTCTCTTCCGCAACCCAAGTGCGCGGGCTTAGGGCGGTTGTCGTTTTTTACGGCCGCAGCCCAAACCCTATCGATCTCGTGAAGCAAATCGAGGCGCCGGTTCTCGCCCATTACGGTGAGAAAGACCCCGGGGTGAACCAGGACATACCCACCACCGTAGAAGCGATGAGAAAATACAACCGTCCTTACGATCATAAGGTCTACCCCGGAGCATTCCATGGCTTCTACAACGAAGGTACCGACCGCTACAATCCGGAGGCTGCCACGGAGGCATGGAACAGGACATTGGACTTGTTCGCCAAGAATCTCAAAGGTTTGAGTTCGTGAGAAACCGTACCGAGGGCAAAGGAGGAGACCTAAAGCCGCATATGTGTCTATGCCGGTCCTTTGAGAGAAAGTCGGGCCATCGAACCAAACCTCGCCGACAATTTTTGGGCCGCTAAACCGTTCATGTGAACTTTTCGCCTCGCCCATCGTCTAACATTGCAGAATCGGTTTTTTAAACTATAAGGGGGTATTATGAATCAGAGGTTTCAAACGTTTCTGTTAGGCAGCGCTGTCCTGGCTTTATCAGCAACTTCGCTGGTTTTCTCGCCATTGATAGCCACTGTAGATGCCCAAACAACCGGGCAAGGGACCTTCACTCGCAGACAGGGAATGCATCGGGGGTTCGGTGAGGGAGCGCCGTTGATCAGCATCGCTCTAAGACACAAAACTGAGCTTAACTTGTCAGCCGACCAGGTATCCAATCTTGAAAAGATACGAGCTAACTACCAGGCTCAACTTACGCCGCTAGTGCAGCAGGTGCGCGCCCTTGATAAGGAGATCGCCACTCTACGCCAGCAAACTCCGGCGAACTTAATCCAGATCAAGGCCAAGATCCAACAGGTTGAACCGCTGCGCTCTGAAATCCGCTATCTGCGACTCGAGGCGCTGGAAAATGGCAAATCCATTCTGAGTGCGCAGCAACAGGATCAGTTGAAGAACATTATTGTCTCCATGCACCAGAACTTTAAGAAACCTCAACAGGGGCAAGCCTCCTGACTCCGCACGCACCCATCCCAACACAAAAGGCCCGACTCGGAATGAGTTCGGGCCTTTCTGCATCGAGGAACTGGATTATTGGAATACGGGAGGACTGGAGAATTGGGTTTGGATCATCGCTCCATTACTCAATTATTTCAGCACTCCAGTCCTATTGAAACTTGATCATAGAGAGGCGCGTAAATTGAAATAATTTGTTCGCCTCGGAGGGAAGCACGGTGAATTGATGCAAGGAATACTCATGCTCGTATTGCGTCGCTGCGTTTACGCCGTCCATGGGAATAACAACGTTGTAGCGGTGCATGCGCGCCGCACTGGTTGCCGTATAGAGGACGGCCGCGTTGGTTGACGAACCCGTTATGACTAGTGTCTTGGCTCCCCTGTCCTTCAACCAAGCCTGAAGCTCTCCGTCGACGAATTTATCAAAGGCGTCAGGATAAATGTTCAACCTCTCCCTCCTTTTTCTTCAAAGGAACCGCCAGCTCTCCAAGTGATTTTCCCTTGGCAGAGGCCGAGACAGTATAAATAATTGGTGCGCCGGCAGTCCTGGCTTTGTCCAAGAAATCCCCTATAGGGGCCGCGATCTTTGAGCAGACTTGCTTGGGATCATCACAGCGAGCGTTCATATCCAGAACCAATATCGCGGTCGTCTTGCTGTCCAAAGTGAGAGGCTTCGCCTCCGGTCGGTTCGGTCCTTCCTGCGCCCCAAACCCCAGACACCAGAGACGTGATAAAAAGACAAGCAACGACGAATTTAAACATCATGTTCGTTTCTCCATGTCATGCGATGAAATTAACATCAAACCCCGATCAGCAATTGACGTTACCGCCTGCACTAGGCGAGGCGTAAGCTGGAGTTGCGAAGGCATAGAAGCGTGATATTTCAAAGCCATTTTATACTCGGCACTCAGTTCTCAACATTTCAGGCAGTCACTCATCACACCGCTGCTGGCAAATTCCTTAGAGGCATAGACCCATTGTCTTCGCAACGGAAAACTTACGCCTCGCCCTTGTTTCACCTTCAACTGCAGAATCCAGGTTTAATGTCACCTTAAGAAGATCAAGCCGTCGATCCATAACACATTGGAAAGCCTCAAACAATTCTGCTAGCGCGTGTTCTCGCGCCTAACTTACTAGCATTTCCACATTTATCGTGAAAAAATATTGTTGTCCCCGGAATTTCCGTCGCGCTGATCTACCGCGTCCGGAGCCATAGTTCCGGCAGGAGCAGCCGATGGCACTTCAATCTGCCCCCACTGATTCCGTTAAAAAACTCTTGCCCTGGCTGGTGGCCATAGCCGTTTTCATGGAAGCACTCGACACCACCATCCTGAACACTGGGGTGCCGGCCATAGCTGCGGCGCTCGAGGTCGCACCTCTCAGCATGAAAGCCGTGCTCTCCAGCTACACTTTGAGCCTCGCGGTATTCATTCCCGTCAGCGGTTGGATGGCCGACCGATATGGGACCCGCCGGGTCTTTTCCGCCGCCATTGCCGTTTTTACCATCGGATCGGCTCTTTGCGGGATCTCCACCAGCATTCATATGCTGGTTGCTTCCCGTATTCTGCAAGGCTGCGGGGGAGCTATGATGGTGCCGGTGGGCCGCCTCACCATGGTCCGAACATTTGCCAAGTCCGAACTCATCCGCGCCATGAGCTTTGTCGCTGTTCCGGCGCTAATCGGTCCGATGCTGGGCCCCGTGGCCGGCGGACTTATAGTCGGCTTCCTTCACTGGCGAATGATCTTCTTTATCAATCTGCCCATCGGCCTTCTCGGTTTGTATTTCATTTACCGCCATCTGCCGGACTATCGCGAGGAACGCGTCGATCAACTCGACATCATCGGACTGATTCTCTTTGGTTCTGGCGTCGCCCTTCTCTCTTATGTCTTAGAAGTCTTTGGCGAGCACACTCTGAGCGTCCGCGAAATGCTGGGCCTGCTCCTGCTCTCCGTCGTGTTGCTGTTCGGCTACGCAAGGTATGCCGCCGCGATACGTCACCCGCTCTTGCGTTTAGGCTTGTTTCGCATTCGAACCTTTCGCGCTGCCGTTACCGGCGGCTTCATTACCCGATTGGGTGTAGGGGGAATGCCGTTTCTTCTTCCGTTGCTGTACCAGGTGGGATTGGGCTACACGCCCGTCCAATCCGGCTTCCTGATCATGCCTCAAGTTCTCGCGGCGATGAGCTTGAAGATGACGATGCCTTTCGTGCTCACGCGCTTTGGCTATCGGCGCGTATTGATTTACAACACCGTGATCATCGGCATCGTCCTCGTGTTTTTCGCCACCATCGGAGTGCATACGCCGGTCTGGCTTATTGTGCTGCAAGCCTTCAGCTTCGGCTTTTTTTCCTCGCTGCAATACACGAGTATGAATACTCTCGTGTATGCCGATGTTGCTGAAAACGACACCAGCATGGCAAGCACCATCGCCAGCACCGTTCAACAGATGTCGATCAGCTTCGGCGTCGCGGTGGCTTCCTTGGCAGCGGCGCTTTTTATTCCCGATCGGTTTCATACCGACGCGCCGCAGATGATCCACGGAGTGCACCAGGCTTTTCTCATGCTCGGCGGACTCACCGTTCTATCGACCCTCGTGTTCAGCGAACTGCGGCGCGACGATGGCGCCAACGTCAGCCAACACAAAGTCATCGTGCCGGAGCATTCACAGACCATTGCGGCGACACCCGTCGCTATGGCACATAGCGCGGTCAACGAAGGCCGAGGCGCGGATCGCGCGTCTGTGTAGAATCAAAGGATAGACGCGTCTCCAAACAAAAATCGCGTCGGGACGAATGGGCGAGGACTGCAAAAATGAAAAAGGGACGGCTGATGATTGGAAATTCCCATCACAGATCCCGTCCCCTTTTAGCGCGCGAAGGTCTATTAGTTACTTATTCGGTTGAGGCGTAACGCGCAAATACGGTTTTAGAGTTTTCCAACCTTTGGGGAATTTCGTCTTGGCGTCTGCGTCGGAGACCGATGTGGGAATGATCACGTCCTGGCCCGGCTTCCAGTTTACCGGTGTAGCCACCGTGTGGCTGGCAGTGAGCTGCACGGAATCAAGGAGGCGCATCACCTCATCGAAGTTGCGTCCCGTGCTCATCGGATAGATCAGCATCGCTTTTATCTTCTTGTCTGGCCCGATTACGAATACCGAGCGGACCGTCTGGTTATCCACCGCAGTGCGCTTGCCTGGCGTCTCACTAGCTGGGAGCATGTCGTAGAGCTTAGCGACCGCTAACTCTCCATCGCCGATAAGCGGGTAGTTCGGCGCGTGGCCCTGCGTCTCCTGGATGTCCTTGGCCCATGCCTTGTGGTCGGTCACCGGATCGGCGCTCAGGCCGATAATCTTGCAGTTGCGCTTGTCGAATTCAGGCTTGAGGCCGGCCATATAGCCAAGCTCGGTTGTACATACAGGGGTGAAATCTTTCGGATGTGAAAACAGTATCGCCCAGTTGTTGCCAATCCACTCATGAAAGTTAATTTTGCCTTCCGTCGTGTCCGCCGAAAAATCCGGCGCAACGTCACCAATTCGTAGTGCCATAGAGAATCTCCTTTCGCCGCAAATTTTTGAGTACGGGATATGGCCTATCGCCAAAAATGATGGAAGTCAATAAATCGCCTATAACAAATTCCCTGCTCCCAAATGCACGTTGCTGGCAGCTATTCGCCGCCCTTCGCCCTAGCCATGACTCCCCGCACTATTGGTTATCGGCGATTTGCTCTTTGTTTTGCTATTCGCTATTAGCCATTCGCTCCCTCGCTCTTCGCCGCCCCCATGCTGCCCGCTCTTTCTTTGCTCTTCGCCCTTTACCCTTGTTCTGTGCTTCTTCTTGCCTGCTCCCAACTCCCTGCCTCTATTGCTGGCGCCGCCTTTCTCTGCTACTCGAATGCCAAGACAACGATCCTACAGACCGGACAATAAAGGAGAACCCGGGTGACCAGCAAAGCACATGTGTTGTTTAAGACTCTCATCTCAGCATTGCTATTTGCTGTCGGCATCTGCCGAGCGGAATCCGTCAACCTGGGCTATAGCGGGACAGGAGTTAGCGGCACCTTGCGCCGGGTCATCGAGAAAGAAAAACTCTGGCAAAAGCGTGGCCTCGAGGTGAAGGCGGTTTATTTCAACAGCGGCAACGTATTGTCTCAGGCGGTGGTCGCCGGGGATATTCTGGTTTCTGACTCCGACGTGCCGGGCAGCCTCACTCCGAAGGTTTCCGGCATCAGAGACGTTCGAGCGATCGCGGTCACCATCAATCGTTTGGAACACTTCCTTATCGTGCGCAGCATTATCAAGACGCCGGAGGACCTCAAAGGCAAGCGCATTGCTATCAGCCGTTTTGGCTCCGCCTCGGACATCACGACCAGGCTGGCGCTCCGATTCATAAAACCCAATCTCGACCGGGACGTCACGGTCTTGCAGTCTGGAAATACCCCAACGAGAATCACCGCGCTGGTCGCCGGCCATGTGGACGGCGCTCTAGTAAGCCCGGAGCAAGTTCATAAAGTGCTGGCGTCGAAATGCTGCCGCGTGCTCGCCGACTTATCGGAGCTGCCGCTGGATTATGCCCGCTTTGGCATCGTCGTTCCAATGTCTGCGATCCGTGGCCAACGCGAAACCCTGCGCAAGTTGCTCGAGGCTTGCATCGAAGGAATTTATATTCTCAAAACCCGACCGGAGATTGCACTGTCTGTTCTGCGCGACGAAGGAGTCGATGACCTCCAGGTTGCGAAAGGCATATACGAACGACTCGCTGGCAGTTTCAGAGAGTATCCGTTTCCCGATCTAAAAGGCATCCAGGCGGCATTGGATTCGGTATCCATCGCGAAAGACCGCAATCCCCAAGCCCAGGACTTCATCGAAGCGAGCATCATCGAAGAAATCAAGAAGAGCGGTTACATCGATCGACTCTACAGGAAATAGAAAAAACCGACACACAAGCGGCGCCAAACTTGAAAACCGCACCGTTCAACTTACACTGTCAAAGAAAAGGAGCGCTAAAGAATCATGGCTTCCACAGAACTTGTCGTTGACGTTCACCATCACTACATGCCAGCCCTTCTATTCGACCGCCTCGCCGCGCAGGCGGGAGGCAAACGGATTGTCACCAAGGAAATCAGCTTGACGCTTCATCCGTCTCGTAAAGATCTCGAAGCCCATCTTAAGGTCATGGACGAAGCCGGTGTCACCGTATCCATCTTGACGGATCAAGTCCAAGTGATGGGCGTCGAAGTCGCCAAAGCGTTAAATGACGGTATCGCCGAGGTGGAAAAAAGGCATCCGACAAGATTTCGCGGCGCGATTCATTTGCCCATCCACGAGCCGGAAGCGGCGAAACACGAACTGGAACGCGGAATCAACGAGCTTGGGCTGCGGGCGGTGGCGCTTCTGGCCTGCCATCTCGACATACAGCTTGACAACCCGATCATGAATCCATTGTTCGAGACCATCCAGAAGCACAACCTGCCTATCGTCATCCACCCGCAGTCGAAGCCCACCGGTTCGGAAACGACTTATAATCTCGATCGCTGTGTTTTCCGGCCACTGGAGACGACTCAAGCCATCGTGCGCGTGATGTGCAGCGTGCTGCCGCGCTATCCCGAGTTGCGCTTCATCATGCCGCATCTCGGCGGCGCCGCTTCCTCTCTCAAAGGCCGGATGATGGCGTTTTTCGAGACCGAAGACGCAGATATACCATCCGACATGCGGGGATATCTCAAGACGCAATCGGAGCAAAAAAAGTACGGCCTCACGGAACGGTTTGAAAAACTATTTCAGTCGCTCTATTTCGACAGCGCCGGAACCGGCGCGTGGCATCCCGCGCTGGCGGCGGCCTTTAACATCACAACGGCGGACCGCATTATGTTCGGCACCGATTACCCGCTAGAATGTAAATCTGCCACGAACATCGCCGAGTCGCTGGATATGATCCGCCAGGCCCCTTGCTCCGACGAGGATAAGACAAAGATGCTCGGCAAAACGGCGGCGCGGTTATTCAAATTGCAATAACGCTCCAGAACCCAGTCGGTGGAAAGGACAAGTCAATGAAAAATTTTGTTGTCACCATCATCACCATACTGACACTACTCACGGCTTTTTTGGCCACGGAGGCGCAGCAAAACGAGCACGCGCGCCTCGATCAAATTCAAGAATCACTGAAAGCGGACGTGCCCCGTGTTCTTTGCCTGGATCAAGATTTCACCACCGGAGGTCAGCCCATGGACCAAGCTTATGCCAAGGCGGCTGCGAGCGGTTTTCATTCGGTCTTGAGCTTGCGCGCCGCCAATGAGGGCGTGGATCTTTTTCGCGAGCGCTCCGTGGTCGAAAAAAACAAGCTGCGGTACTTCAATATTCCTGTCGTCTCTGCCGCGCCTCGCACGGAGCAGGCGGATGAATTCATTCGACTCGTCAAAGAGCCATCGAACCATCCTATGCTCATTAACTGCGCCAGCGCCAATCGCGTCGGCGCGTTCATGATGATTTATCGGGTGGTCGAACAAGGCTGGAGCGAAGATAAAGCTTTCGCCGAGGCAACCAAGATTGGTCTGAGCAGCGAAGGGTTGAAAAAGTTTGCGCAGGATTACATTGCGCAGCGTAAGTCCAAACGCAGTGGAGTAGGCTCCCTCTAGGCCCGGCCTAGGGCGGCCAAACATTTTTGCACTAGTGTTTCCGGATCTTTGTCAAACAGGACCGCGCCGCGGGTGGGCTTCTTGCAGAAATCAATAATCTCTTTAGTGTGGTCCGCCACGCCGCCGCTTTCTTCAAGCACGCCGATCACTTTTCCTTCGTCGTAGGCGATGGTGAACTCGTTGAGCGTGCCGGTTGCGCCGCCGAAGATGATGACGATGTCCGAAGAGCGGACGTTGATGACATTCCGGCCCTTGTAGCCAAAGCCGGTATACACAATGACATCCGCCCCGTCTTCGGGCAGCCGATAGCGTTCGACATGTTCCTGGCGGTTCTCCGCTGGTGAAATTCCTAGGGCGAAGCCTCCCTGTTTGCGAAAGGCTTTCGCCACCAAGTCGGGAAGGCCGGTGGTTGCACCGGTGATCAGAATGCATTCGCGCTTCGCGAGCGCGGTGCCCAGGCGGTGCGCGAGTTCCTTTAAACGCGTCTTCTCCGATTCGCTTAGCGCATCGTTTTCTGACGCGCCCATAACTCCGACAACCGGTTTGGCCATTTAAGATGATCCTTCAGTAAACTAGATTATTTTTTCGGCGCGGAGTTGCGCGATTTCAGTGGTGTCGTAACCTAACTCCTCCAGGATCGCTTCGCTGTCCTCACCCAGAGTGGGAATACGGTCGTAGCGCGCAGGGCTGTCTGACATTTTGATCGCGTTGGCAATAACCGGAACCGTGCCAACGGGAGACTCGGCTTCGCGAATGAGTTTGCGTGCCGCCGCTTGCGGATGCGCCAGCACCTGCGCGATGCCGCGCACTTCCCCGTAGGGTAGCTCCGCTTTTTTCAGTTGGCCGAGCCAATATTTGTGATCGCGTTGGAGGAAAATATTTTCAATTGTTTCTTCCAATTCAGCCCGATTCTTCCGCCGTCCTTCCACCGTCGCGAAGCGAGGGTCTTCCAGGAGCTCCGATTTTTTAATCACTGTGCGACAGAAAATTTCCCAATCCGAAGCGCTGGCCACTGCGAGATTCACATACTCTCCGTCGGCCGCCATGTAAGGGCCGTAAGGCGTGACATAATGGTGGCGCATGCCTACGCGTGCTGGCTCTTCTCCCGCATGCCAGTAGTGATGCGGAAAATAACCGAGCCATGAGACGATGGAATCAAACATCGAAACATCTATAAGCTGGCCTCGATCGGTTTTTTCCCTTTGGTAAAGGGCGAGAAGAATACCGATGGCGGCGTACATTCCCGAGGCAATATCGGCGATCGCGATACCTGCTCGGGCGGGTTTTTCCGGATAGCCGGTGGTAGCGATGATGCCACCCTCGCCTTGAATGAGAAGATCGTAGGCTTTCACGTCACGGTAAGGTCCGTCCTGACCGTAACCCGACAGAGAACAGTAAATCAGACGCGAATTCATCTCGCTTAACTTTTCGTAACCAAGACCTAACCGTGCCGCCACGCCGGGAGCATAGTTTTCAAAAAAGATATCCGACTTTTTTGTTAGCTCCTGAAGAATCCGTTTACCTTGTGTTTTTTTCACGTCCACCGTGATGCTGCGTTTGTTGCGGTTTAACCAGACGTAACCAGAGGACAACCCTTTCACAACCGAGTCCCAAGAGCGAATCACATCGCCCACGCCGGGCCGCTCGACCTTGATCACCTCCGCGCCCATGTCCGCCAACAGGCAGGTCGCAAAGGGTCCAGAGAGAACTTGTTCGAAAGCAAGAATTTTGACGCCGTCTAAGGCGCGGCGGGATTTTAAATCGGATGCCATTATGACCTCACACGGCTTGAACGGCTGGAACGATTTGACCGCCGCGCTTCATTCGAGCCGTTCAAATCGTTCCAACCGTCTTCACTTAGATTCGTCTTTAATCGTAGGAAATAAATCCGTCGTCGGCGCGTGGGCTTTTTTCCAGACCATTACGCTGCGCGCGTAATCGATCACGACTTTTCCCTCTTGCTGGATGCCGCGGGTGCGTACTTTCACAATCCCCCATTGCGGCTTCGATTTGGACTCGCGCTTTTCCAAGACTTCAGATTCGGAGTACAGCGTGTCGCCCGCGAAGAGCGGATTCGGCAACTTGATCTCGTCCCAACCGAGGGCGAAACCATTCTCACTCACGTCCGCCACACCCATGCCCGCGACTATAGCAAGCGTCAGTGCACTATTGATAAGGCATTTGCCGAATTCAGTACGCTTGCCGTATTCATTGTTGAAGTGAATCTGATTGGTATTGTTCGTGAGCAACGTAAACCAGATATTATCAGCCTCGGTGACAGTTCGTCCCAAGCGGCAGCGGTAAACGTCGCCGACTTCGAAATCTTCAAAAAAGCGGCCTTCCCAACCCGGCTTAACAGCCATAAATTCCTCCCCTTTTGGATATGAATCCTTTACGCTATATTCTATGGCTAATTATAGGAGGAAATAATGGATTTCAACCTCACCCAGGAGCAATTGCAGATCCGTGACGAGATCCGCAAAGTGTGCCGCGAATTCCCCGATGCCTACTGGCGCGAGATCGATAGGAAGAAAGAATATCCCGATGCCTTCGTGCGCAAGCTTTCAGAGTTAGGTTGGCTCGCTGCGCTGATTCCCGAAGAATATGGCGGCACGGGTTTGGGAATAACCGAAGCGAGCATCATCCTCGAAGAGATCAACCATTCCGGCGGCGTAGCCACCGCCTGCCATGCGCAGATGTACACCATGGGAACCCTTCTGCGTCACGGCAACGAGGAGCAGAAACGGCGCTACTTGCCGCAAATCGCCAGGGGCGAGCTCCGCCTGCAGGCTTTCGGCGTCACCGAACCTAACGCGGGATCGGAATCGACTCGCATCCAGACCACGGCCAAGCGCGAAGGCGATAAGTATATTATTAAAGGCGAAAAGATTTTCATCTCCCGCGTGTTGGAGTCGGATCTTATGCTGCTCCTCGCCCGCACCACGCCCTACGATGAGTTAGAGGACAAAACCAAAGGTTTATCGGTTTTCATCGTGGATCTGAGAGAAGCTAAAGGAAAGCTTGAGGTCAAGCCCCTTGATCTCATGATCAACCATCACACCAATCAGGTATTTTTTGATGGCGTTGTTGTCCAGGCCGCAAATTTGATCGGCGAAGAAGGTATGGGGTTTCGCTACATTATCGACGGTTGGAACGCGGAGAGAATTCTCGTCGCCGCCGAGGCCATCGGCGACGGTCGCTGGTTTATCGAGCGGGCGGCGAAATACGCCTCGGAGCGCATCGTCTTCGGCCGCCCCATCGGCTCAAATCAAGGGATTCAATTCCCCATCGCCAAAGCCTACGCCGCCATCGAAGCGGCCGATCTCGTCCGCTATCAAGCGGCGACAAAATTCGACCGCAAAGAAAAATGCGGGGCCGAAGCGAACATGGCGAAACTGCTCGCCTCGGAAGCCGCATGGGAAGCCGCGAACGCCTGTCTTACAACCCACGGGGGTTATGGATTTGCGGCTGAGTATGATGTCGAGCGCAAGTTTCGCGAAACCCGGCTTCTCACTGTCGCGCCGGTTAGCAACAATTTGGTGTTAGCCTATCTTGGCCAGCACGTGTTGGGGATGCCGAAGTCGTACTAGGCGCGATTCCGTCGAAGTCGTTTGCCGATTTCATCCATGTGGCGCCGATCTAATTAACCACCGTTTGTGGCACCGGTCGTAGCCGTCGTACAGCAAGAGTTGTCAGTAAGAACAGCGCTGTCGCACCCAACGATCCACCAACTAAAACTCCCGAGACGCTGCTGGCTTGGGCGATCAACCCTCCGATGGAAGGACCGAGGATGTTGCCAAGGTCGCCTGCAGCGTTGTAAATTCCCGACGCGAGTCCCCGCTGCACTTTGCTCTCGTCCACGTCCTGAACCAACCCAACCGCATTGGCGACAATCACGATGGCGCGCATCAAACCGGAAATCACGTACACCACGAGGATGGCGCTGAAACCAGTAAAGAGCGGTATGAGTGTCAAGAGCAGCGACTGAAGCGGGATTCCCGCATAAGAAAGACCGCGATGACCGAATTTATTGACGATATGGCCGCTGATCGGGCGAGTAACCGCGTTGCATCCAGCAAACGCCGCACGCAGAATGCCGATCTGTGTAAGCGTCATGCCCACGCTAATACAATAGAGCGAAATGAATACTCCGCCCATCTGGTGCAGTAAGTTGAGAAACAGAGCGACCACAACCACGATGGCCAATTCGGGCTCGAGAAGTGCCTTGAACGATCCCCTGAACGTCAGTCTGGCTGTTGTCTTGCGCTTAACTATGCTTGCGTCTTGTCCACTTGATCCGTGCAGACCCCATAAAAGAGCGACCGGCACCAGTGATAAAAATGCCGCGGCCTGAAACGTCGGTCCGTAGCCGAAGTGATCGGCCATAAGCCCGCCAAAAAAATTTCCCGTCGAGTATCCCAGTGCCAGCGTGCCGACGTAATAGCCCATGGCATGGTTACGATTCTCATCCGGCGCGAGAGAATCCACATAGAATGCCATGTATACGGTTGTAACCGCTCCGTAGGCGAGTCCGTTGATAGCGTGAACCACGGCGAATGTGAGGCTGTTGGGCGCAAAGCTATACAGGAAGTTGGTTACCCCCATTAACACCACGGCAAAGGAAATGAGCATTCTCGCGTGATGCGGGCGGTATGCCATTCCAACCGGTAGGCGCGAAACGAGAGCCAGTATTGGATTTAAAGAGATCAAACTCCCGATCGCTGCCAGAGGAATATGCAAATCGTTCAGGAAAGGCGGAATGATCGTTGACGCCGAGTTGACTTGCACGGTGATGGCAACGAGCGGCAACAGGAGTTTCACCGTGCTGAATTTCATATCCCTTTATTTATTCTCTAAAAATTTCGGCGGTGCAAACGATGGTGATCAAAAAATGGTATTGAGCGGCGAGCGGCTTACAATGTTTCCCGAGATTAGATCTTTCCGGCTCTCTGGAAGATAGACATTTGCCGCGCCTTCAGGTAATCAAACTGCCTAGGAGAAATTGCGATGGAACTCAAACGTTCGTGGATGTTCGTGCCCGGCCACCGTCAAAAAATGATTGACAAGGCTCTGGGACTCAATGCCGATGCTATCATGCTCGACATCGAAGACGGCGTCGCGCCCAACGAAAAAGACAGCGCGCGCCAACTCATCGGCGAAGCCCTCGGCCACGAAAAAGCGCCGAATTCGCCCGCGCGCTTCGTGCGCATCAACGCCATCGGCCACGCGCGCATGGATGCGGATTTGGAGGCCGTGGTCCGGCCCGGACTGGAAGGACTGGTCTGTCCCAAAGTAGAAGCTGCAGACGAAGTGCGCAAGGTCGACGCGATTCTTACTGATCGTGAACCGAAACAGAAGATGGCGCGCGGCGGTGTTAAGTTATTGATCGCCATCGAAAGCCCGCGCGGTTTATTAAACGCGCCGGCCATTGCCGCCTGTTCGCCGCGGGTTTGCGGCTTGATGTTCGGCGCCGAAGACTTCGGCCGCGAGCTCGGCTTGCCGACTTCCCGCGAAGGTGAAGCTCGTGACATGCTCTACGCTCGCTCGGCCATGGTGATTGCCGCCGCGTCAGCACACGTTCAGGCGGTGGATGGAGTTTGGGTCGATCTTAAAGATATGGAAGGGCTCGTTGGTTTCGCGCGCCAGTCCCGCCGGTTGGGATTTTCCGGCATGTCGTGCATTCATCCGTCTCAGATCGAGCCCATCAACAACCACTTCAGCCCGACGGCCGAGGAAATAAGCTACGCCGAGCAGGTTGTAAAAGCCTTTGAAGAGGCGAATGCGCGCGGCGACGGCTCGATCGCCCTTGGCGGCCAGCTCATCGACCGGCCCATCGTCGAGCGCGCACGGCGCACACTGGAAATGGCCAAACAGTTGGGCATTGGCGGTTAGGCAAGGGATCACGATGATGAAGCAATTTATTGTTGGAGCCACAATTTGCACACTACTTTTAATGCCTGTCATTGCTCGGGCACAGGCGAAGATGACCATGAAGCAGATCGCGGACAACGTCCACTTCATGGAACATCCGACAGGGTCTAGCAATGCAACGTTCGTCATTACCAATGACGGCGCGCTGGTATTTGACTTTGACATCCGGACCGCCGATCAAACCCTTGCTGCGATCCGAAAGCTCACCGATAAGAAAATCAAATACATCATCTCGTCGCACTCCGCCGGAGACCACGCAACCGGCGCGTGGCATTTTCGGGAAGACAAGCCAATCTACATAGCGAGCAAGAATCAAGTTCAAGACCAGCAAATGCAGCAGGCACAGGAATTCGAGGAGCGCAAGAAATCGGACGCGCCGAGCTACGCAGCTTATCGAGGAAAAGAATTAGTCCGCCCGGACATCGGCTTTGACCACAACATGACGATTTACTTTGGCGGTCTCACGTTTCAGATCATCGCGGAAGGCAAAGGCCACAGCACCGGGGATGTCACGGTCTACATTCCCCAGAAGCGTGTGATGCTCATGGGCGACCTTCTGGATACCGAGATTCATCCCGGCCAAGGCGAGTCCGCCGGTGTTTTCTATTCCAATGTCAATGGTTGGATCAAAATTCTCGACAACATAATCGCTCGCAACCTGCCGGTCGATACCTACGTTCCCGGCCATGGTCCAGTGCACATCGGCAGAGGCGTCAAGGATCTAGAGGAGCAAAGACGCTATTTTGTGGTTATGCGAGACGAAGTCGCCAAAATGATCAGAGACGGCAAGAGCCTCGAGCAGATCGAAAAGGAATTCAAAGTGCCGCAGGAATTCGCCCATTACAAAGGACCAGAAAGACTGAAAAACTTTTATAAACTTTTTTATAATCAGCTGATGGAAACAGGCTACTAGCTAGCGCAGGAGTTCAAAGTTCAACAGTTCAAGGTTCCAAGTGCGCGCTTGGCGCATCCCGAGCTTCGAAGGATCTGCCCGAAGAAGAAAGATCCTTCACTGTCGTTCAGGACTGGTCTGGAACGTTGAACCTTGAACGGGTTTCACCGAAGGAGAAACGCAATGAGAATTATACTTGCCGCAATTACTCTATTGCTCAGCTTAATTCCGGCGGCATGGGCACAGACCGCCAAGCCCATGCCTCTCGCCCAGCTCGCGGCCTACAATAAACCTGATCGTGAAAAGGTCCTGTACGAGCGTGCCAAAACCGAAGGAAAGATTACCTGGTACACTTCCTTAGCAGGCGAATCATACAAGCAACTCGCCGCTTCTTTTGAAGCCAAATATCCCGGCGTGAAGGTCGAGTCCTACCGTGCCACGCGCCAAGAGATGAGCGCGAGGATCATGGCGGAAGCGCAGTCGCAGCGCTATATTGTCGATACGCTGGAAACTACCATCCCTTTGCTTAAGCTGCTTAAAGATAACAAGATGATTCAGCCCTATTATTTTCCAACCGAAGCTAAGTTTCCTGACACCGTGAAAGAAAAATCACCCGTGAAAGGATTGTACTATTGGGCTATTGACCGCGAATCCCACATCGGTCTCGGTTACAATAAGAATTCGATTCCCGCCACGTTGGCGCCGAAAAACTATCAGGGATTGTTGCGACCGGAACTCAAAGACAAGATCGCTTTCGCGGGCAGCGACACCGGCGTCACCGTCGTCGGAGCGATGCTCAAATTCAAGGGTGAAGAATATGTTAAGAAACTAAAGTCCCAGAACATCGCCATACACAACGTCTCGGGCCGCGCATTGCTCGATATGGTGATTTCCGGCGAGGTTGGCGTCTCACCAACGATCTTTCGTAATCACGTCGAAGTCTCGCAGAAAGCTGGCGCGCCGGTGGAGTGGGTTCCCATGGACGTCGTGCCCAACAATTCCGGCTCGACAGCGGTATCCACGCAAGCTCCCCATCCTCACGCGGCTCTCCTGCTGGCGGACTTCATCCTGGGTGAGGGCGGCCAGAAAGTCCTCCAACAGTACGAGTACGGCAACCCGACGAAGGATTACGGATTCAAACGCTGGTACCCGGAACAAGGTCTATCCACGGACCAGATCGAGAAGCTCGAAGAGAAATGGAACAAGACCATGCGCGACCTCGCCAGGAAATCTTCTTAGTCCTTGACACCGAGCGCTCACGGCTTGTAGCGGAGGACAAAATGCAAACTGGTTCCTTTATAAATGGTAAATGGTTGCATCCAAGATCGGAGCGGTTGGTCAGGAATATCAATCCTGCCGATTCGGACGACGTGATCGCCGAGTTTCCCGCCGCATCCACCGAGGACGTTTTACGCGCCATCGAAGCTGCTCAAACGGCATTCAAAGGTTGGAAAAAAACGCCCGGACCCGAGCGCGGTCGTGTTCTTTGGCGCGCCGCCGATATTGCGCGCCAGCGCGCCGACGAGATCGCCCGTACCCTCACCCGCGAAGAAGGGAAAATCCTCAAAGAGGCGAAGGGTGAGGTTTTAAAGGGAATTTCCCTCCTGGAGTACTACGCCGGCGAGGGTTTCCGCATGCATGGCAAAACGCTGCCGTCGGAAGCCCGCGACACGTTTACTTACACTATTCGCCGGCCGCTGGGCGTCGTTGGTTTGATCGCGCCTTGGAACTTTCCCTGGGCGATCCCGGTATGGAAATCGGCGCCCGCTCTGGTCGCGGGAAACGCAGTAATTTTTAAACCGGCAGAGCTCACGCCGGCAACAGCTTCGTTGCTTACCGAGATATATGAGGAAGCAGGCCTTCCTCCGGGAGTATTCAACATGGTTGTTGGCTCTGGTTCCGTCGTCGGTGAAGCGATTGTGAACTCTCACGCCTTAAGGGCGATTTCCTTTACCGGCTCCAATGAAATCGGCGGCGCCCTTTACACCAAAGCCGCGCAGCGCGGTGCCAAGGTGACCTGTGAGATGGGCGGCAAAAACGCCGTCATTGTTATGGCCGACGCCGATCTTGATAAGGCCGCCATCGCCATTCACGGCGGCGCTTTCGGATCCACCGGTCAACGCTGCACCGCCACGTCCCGCGTGATCGCCGCTCCGCCTGTAAAAGACGCCCTCGTCGAACGCCTTGTGGCGGGGGCGAAGAAAATCAAGGTTGGATCTGGTTTGGATGAGAGCGTCGATATGGGACCGGCGGTAGACGAAAAACAATGGAAGACCGATCTCGAATACATCAAGATCGGCCAGCAGGAAGGCGCTCGGCTCGTCCTCGGAGGCGGCAGGCCGGAGCATCTTACCAAAGGCTACTTCGTCGAGCCTACTATCTTCGACAACGTGAAACCCTCGATGCGCATATTCAAAGAAGAGATCTTCGGCCCCGTGCTGTCTGTTTCGACCGCGAGCAACCTGGAGGAAGCGCTGCGATTCGCCAACGGCGTCGAATACGGCCTCACGACTTCGATCTTTACCGAAAACATCGACACGATCATGAACTTCGTCGAAGAGGTCGAAACCGGCATGGTGCACGTGAACGAACCCACCATCGGCGGCGAAGCCCAGCTTCCCTTCGGCGGCACCAAAGCCACAGGCGTCGGTGAGCGCGAGATGGCCGAGGAAGGACTCAACTTCTTCACCGAACTAAAAACGGTCTTCATCAACTATTCGGGGAAAGCCGAACGCTTGATGATTCGCTAGCGGCGAACAAAATTTAGCCGGCTCCTTGAACGCGCCGCTACTTCAAAGCCTCTTTGAGTTTCGCCACCACTGTCGGATTCGTCTTGAACATGTGCTGGATATTCTGCTCAATTTCTTCACCGGTGGCCAGCGAGATTTCCAGATTAGCTTTCCCCGCGTCGTTCAGAAGATCCTGATCTCTTGTCGTCTCCAAGAATGCTTTGCGCAGAATCTGCACCCGGTCTTTCGGCGTGTTAGGCGGCAGCGAGTACGCGTACGTAAGGGAACTGGGTCGGTGCACTCCAGCCTCGATCAATTGCCGCGCTTCCGCTGTTTTGGCAAAGCTAATCGCCAACGGCACCTTCGGGAGATCGCCGTGCGCCTTCGGCGCGTTCTGCATCACAACAATGACCTGCCCCGATTCGATCGCCTTGCGCCAGGTGGTCCGCACCGACGCCCATGAGAATCCGCACAGGCCATCGACTTCCCCCGACTCCACCGCAACCCGAATATCGGCGGTGCCCTTGTAGCCGCTAACGAGGCGCATGGGCAGGCCGATGGCTTCCTTGAGTATTTTCGGCCCATCGTCGGTCGGCGTGCCGGGAGCGCTCCCGCCTAACTTGAGAGGCGTCTTGGCAGCCAACCATTGTTCGGCTGTGGAGATCCCAGTTTTTTGGCTCAGCACACAGAGGTCATGATTGTAACCCGGTGCTCCGATCCAACCCATCTTGCGCGCGTCGAACGCGATTCCCTGTGCGCCGATCAGTTGACCCAAAATCTGATTGCCATTGAAAGCGCCAATAGTCAAACCATCAGGCTTAGCAACTTTGTAGACATGATTCGCTGCGATGAGGCTTCCGGCCCCTACCGTGTTTTCCACAATGATCGTCGGATGGCCGGGAATGTATTTCCCCATGTAGCGCGAAAACGTCCGGGCATAGGTGTCAAATCCTCCACCCGCAGAAAATCCCACAACGATGCGAATAACTTTGCCACGATAGAACTCGTCGCTCACAGCGAAAGCCACCGGCCCCAACGCGATGACAGTCCCAATGAGAACAACGGCAACGGCAAACGGTTTATGGCGCATCTAGTGTGGCCCTCCGTTCTTTCGCGAACGATAAACGAGGAGGAACACTACGCGAAAAACCGCCTTCGAGTCAATGGCTCGATGAGCGAACATTGACAAGAGATCATCCTCCCTGTATCAACGCCTGCAGAAGCACATAAAAAACTTTCTGATTTGAGCAAGGCGAAACCCAATCTATATGGCGCGCAACCAGATACAACGATCCGCAACCGCAGCTCTATTTTTGATCTTTACTCTGTTTACCGCCGGTAACTTTCACGCCGCCGAACCCAAGCCGGAAAGAAATCGCCTTGAAGTAGCCATCGCTGCGACTGGACCGCTCTACCTACCGATTATCCTGGCAAACGAAGCCGGTTACTTCAGCAAACGAGGAGTGACTGTCAATATCAGTATACTCAGCGCCACGGCCTCCGCCCAGGCCCTTCTTTCCGGCCAGGTGGACATTTATCAGGGCGGCACGGCGACGATTCATGCGAACGTGGCGGGATCGGACCTCATCTACATCGGAGCGAGCGTCGATCGCAGCACTTTGGTTCTGTTCGGTCAAAAAGGATTGACAGCGTTCGACAGCTTACGCGGCAAGTCCGTCGCGACGACCTCGGTGGGTGCGTTTGGCGAAATCGCCATGCGCAAAACTGCAAAAGAGCGCGGCATGGAGATCGGCAAAGACATCAAGCTCCTTTATCACAAAGGACCGGCGGAAGCCCTATCGACTTTTTTGGTAGGAAATGCAGACGGTCTGATTGTGACTCCGCCGCAGACCGAAATGGCCCAGTCTAAAGGTTATCCTGTGATCGTTGATTATTACGAGCGCGGTCTGAAAATTATCGGACCCGGTACCGGCGTCGCAAGAGTCTTCATGCAAAAGAACCCGAACACACTCAAGATCTTTCTCATGGGTTATCTCGACGGCGTGAAGCGTTGCCTCGACGATCCGGCCTACGCTCAGAAAGTCCTCGCTCAAAGCACCAAAATCACCGACGCAAAACTAGTGGAAGAAAGCTATCAGGAAGGAGTGAAGGTCTGGAACAAAGACATGACCGTGGATCCCGACGCGATCAAGCTAGTTCTAGAACAGTCCACGGTTCCCAAAGCGGGTGAGCTGGACCCGAAGAGATTCTACGATAACTCGCTCATCCGTGAAGTAAACCGCGACTATGCGTCCAAGTTGTTTCCGGGGGAAGTGAAGTGATAATGAGAGAGTTGCAAGTCGCTTAGAAAGCGAAAAAAGAACGGGAGACATTACCATGCGTATTATCGATGCCGATGGTCACGTACAAGAAAAACAGATCCCCTGGGCAGATTTGCTCGAGGAACCCTACCGGGCCCGTGCGCCAAGAGAAGTTAAAGACAATCGGGGATTTAGTTTTGTCATGATAGACGGCAGATTGACTCCGAAGCCAGTGGGAAAAGGTTGCAGCTTTGTCGGCGCGCCGCGCAACCGCAGCCCG
>Ga0126374_10000006_pt1 | contig 30962 bp, 27 predicted proteins | sample PanSoiMetPlot_12_FD_89874 | JGI IMG/M metagenome (GOLD analysis project Ga0126374, IMG submission 89874) | Tropical forest soil microbial communities from Panama - MetaG Plot_12 | ecosystem: Environmental > Terrestrial > Soil > Tropical forest > Bulk soil | place: Panama | collected 2016-02-17
CCATTCCAGCGCAGGACGCGTCGCCACATTGAGGATGCGCCCGCCCGCGCCGGTGGCTGTCATGGCGATGACAGCGGCCCGGCAGCAAAGGAACGCCGTGACGAAGTTCATGTCGACCTGCTTTATCAAATCCGATTTCGCCGTCGCGGCGACTGAGGCCATGGCAAAACCGCCCGCGATGTGAATTGAAGCCCAGAGTTTCGGCACGGTGCCGTAGAGCTTGGCGACCGCGGATTCCTGAGGGAGATCGATATCGGCGACAAGTTCCACCTGGGCATGTTTGCGAAAGGCGAAGCGCTCGGCTTCGGCTCGGTCGATGTAGGGCACGTGACAGATGGCGCCGGCCTCGGTGAGCGCAGCGACCGTAGCGGTACCCAGCGCGCCGGTTCCGCCGGTGACGACCACGTGGCGGTCACGATACTCCATCGTCCTCTCCCATTATTTGCAAACGCGATTGCATCATCGGCCATGCATCGACCGATGCAAGGCGGAGCGCGGGTCCCATATCTTGAGCCCGCCTGTCCGGCACGTCATGCTCGTGGCGCGTGCTGAACGGACCGAGTATGGCCGATTTCGATCTCGCCGTTATCGGTGGCGGCATTAACGGCACCGGCATTGCCCGCGACGCCGCAGGGCGAAGCTTGCGCGTTCTGCTGGTCGAGCAGAACGATCTCGCGTCGGGGACGTCGTCCGCCTCGACCAAGCTGGTCCATGGCGGGCTGCGATACCTCGAGGAGGGATGGCTGCGGCTGGTGCGCGAGGCACTTCTCGAGCGGGAAGTGATGCTGCGCATGGCGCCGCATTTGATTCGGCCCATGCGCTTCGTGCTGCCGGCCGACCCGGGCCTGCGTCCAGTCTGGATGCTGCGGCTGGGCCTATTCGTCTATGATCATCTTGGCGGGCGACAAATCCTTCCTCCGGCCCGCGTCGTCGATCTCGCACATGACCCGCTCGGGGCGCCGCTTAGGCGGCGCCCCGAACGCGGCTTCGAATATTCGGATTGCTTTGCTGACGACTCGCGTCTCGTGACGCTCACCGCGCTCGACGCCGCTGAACGCGGCGCTCTGATTCGGACCCGCACGCGTTGTATCGGCGTGGAGCGCGGCGCCGAATGGCGCCTGATGCTCGACGTGCGAGGCCGGCGCGATCTCGTGACCGCCCGGGTCCTCGTGAATGCCACGGGCCCGTGGCTGAAGCTGTTCGTGAACGGTGTGCTGCGCGAGAGTGCTGCCGTGCCGGCGCGACTCGACAAGGGCAGTCACATCGTGGTGCGGCGCCTGTTCGACCACGATCGCGGTTACATTGTCCAGACGCGCGACCGGCGGGTCGTATTCGCGCTGCCGTTTGAGCGGGATTTCACATTGATCGGAACCACGGACAAAGCTTTTGTCGGAGACCCGAGCGGTATCGCGCCTGCCGCCGACGAAATCGCCCACCTCTGCAGCGTCGCAAATGAGCATTTTCGCGCGAGTTTGAATTCCGCCGACGTGGTTTGGTCATTCGCCGGCGTTCGCTCGCTCTACGACGATGGCTCCAGCAAGGCGCAGGACGTGAGCCGCGATTATGTCCTGGCGCTCGACCAACAGCACGGCCAGGCACCGCTGCTGACCGTTTACGGAGGCAAGATCACCACTTTCCGCCGCCTTGCCGAACAGGCGGTCGACCGCCTTGCGCACCTCATCGGGGCCGGACCGGCCTGGACCAAGGAGTCGCATCTGCCTGGCGGCGATTTCCCTCATGACGGCATCGAGGCGCTGGCGGCGATGACGCGGAGATCGCGGCCGTTCCTGGGCGAGGCGCACGTGATGCGCCTGGTTCGCGCCTATGGCACACGCGTCGATCGCGTCCTCGGGCCCGCACGGAGCTTTGAGGAGCTCGGGCCCTGCATCGGCGCGGACCTCACGGCCGCCGAGGTGCGGTATCTCGTCGAGCGGGAATGGGCGCAGACCGCGGACGATGTGCTCTGGCGGCGCACAAAGCTGGGGTTGCATTTTTCGTCGGAAGAACGCGCGCGCTTGGCCAATATCATGGCCGGCATGGTCGGTGGTGCATGACACATTCTTGTGTTTGTGGGACCGCAGCCCCATAGAAGTTGGCTGTACCGTCGACCGATGCGCTGCCGATATGGTACGTGATCGTCGGCGCCTGCACGCGATGGTCAGGGGACGCCGCAGGGGAGCGAATTGCCCGATTACCTTCTCGCCATCGATCAGGGCACGACCTCTACGCGCGCAATCCTGTTCGACGTCGCGCTCACGCCGATCGCTAGCGCACAGCAGGAATTTTCCCAGCTTTATCCGGCTCCGGGCTTGGTCGAACACAACCCCGAGGAGATCTGGTCGACGACGCTTGCGACCGTGCGCACCGCGATCGCGCGGGCCGGAGTCGAAGCGAGACAAGTCGGTGCCCTCGGCATCGCCAATCAGCGCGAGACGACGATTGTTTGGGAGCGCGCTACGGGTCGCCCTATCCACAATGCCATCGTCTGGCAGGATCGGCGCACAGCGGATGCTTGCGCGGCACTGCAGACGCGCGGGCACGAGGAGGCGATCGCGGCACGCACCGGCCTCCTCCTCGACCCTTATTTCTCGGCAACCAAGATCGGCTGGCTGCTCGATCACGTGGAGGGGGCGCGGGCCGCCGCGCAGGATGGCCGCCTTGCGTTCGGCACGGTCGACAGTTTCCTGTTGTGGCGGCTCACCGGCGGCAAGATGCATGCGACCGACGCTACCAATGCTGCGCGCACCCTGCTGATGGACCTCCGCGCAGGGAGCTGGGATGCCGAGCTTTGCGAATTATTCGGCGTGCCACCAGCCTTGCTGCCCCCGATTGGCGATTGCGCGAGCAACTTCGGAACCACCGATTTGTTCGGTGGCCAAATTCGCATCCTGGGCATTGCAGGAGACCAGCAGGCAGCGACAGTGGGCCAGAGCTGCTTTGCGCCCGGCATGGTGAAGTCGACCTACGGCACCGGTTGCTTCGCGCTGCTCAATACCGGCGATCAGCCGGTTCTATCCAAAAACCGTCTTCTCACTACGATCGCCTACCAGCTCGAGGGCAAACGCACCTACGCCCTCGAAGGCGCGATCTTTATCGCCGGGGCGGCGGTGCAATGGCTGCGCGACGCGCTCAAGCTGATCGCGACAGCTGCGGACGTGAACGCGCTGGCTGCACAGGCCGACCCAGCGGAGGAGCTTTACCTGGTGCCGGCCTTTGTGGGGCTCGGCGCGCCCTGGTGGGATACGCAAGCGCGAGGCGCCCTCTACGGACTCACCCGCAAGTCCGGCGCGCCCGAACTCGCGCGCGCGATCCTCGAGGCGGTCGGCTATCAGACCCGCGACCTACTCGAGGCCATGCATGCCGACTGGCCGGCGGTCGGCGCGAGCTCGGTCTTGCGGGTTGACGGAGGTATGGCGGCGAGCGACATGGCCATGCAATCGGTCGCCGACATTCTGGGCATTCCGGTCGAGCGCCCCCTGGTGATGGAGACCACTGCGCTCGGCGCTGCCTACCTGGCGGGCCGTGCTGCCGGATTGTGCCCGGACCTGCCAAGCTTTGCCACGATGTGGAAGCGCGAGCACCGTTTCGAGCCACGAATGGATGCCGCCACGCGCGAGCGCAAGTGGTTGGGCTGGCGCGAAGCGGTTGCGCGTACGCTGAGCCGAGCTTGATCATGTGAAGCGACCTGCAGACGTTGAGCCGCGCGCAGTGTGCCGTTAGCTTGGCTGCATGGAGTATGGGGGTCGTACGAACAACCAGCCGCAGCGCCGGGGTGCGCGCCGAACGTTGGCGCACTGGGCGGATCCTGTCGCCCGGCCGCTAGTACGGTTCGATGGCGTGAGCAAGCGATTCGACACCGCGATTGCAGTTGAGCGAGTTTCGCTCGACATATTTTCGGGGGAATTTTTCGCGCTCCTCGGCCCCTCGGGCTGCGGCAAAACCACGTTGCTGCGCCTCCTCGCCGGATTGGAGATGCCGGACGAGGGGCGCATTCTGCTCGACGGAGCGGATCTGGCGACCGTTCCGCCCTACCGGCGGCCGATCAACATGATGTTCCAGAGCTACGCGCTGTTTCCCCATCTCACGGTCGAGGGAAATGTCGCGTTCGGGCTCAAGCAGGAAGGGCTTCCCAAAGCTGAAATCGCGGCGCGGGTCGATGGGATGCTGGCGTTGGTTCGGCTCGAGGAATTCGCCAAGCGCAAGCCGCAGCAGCTGTCCGGCGGGCAACGTCAGCGCGTCGCGCTCGCCCGTTCATTGGTGAAACGCCCGCGCGTCCTGCTGCTCGATGAGCCGCTTGCCGCGCTTGACAAGAAGCTGCGAAGCGACACGCAGTTCGAATTGATGCAGCTGCAGGAAAGCCTCGGTCTCACCTTTGTCATTGTCACTCACGATCAACAGGAGGCGATGACGGTCGCGGGCAGGATCGCGGTTATGGATCGCGGCCGTCTCATTCAAGTCGCGACTCCACAAGAGATTTATGAGCGGCCGACCTCGCGCTGGGTCGCGGATTTCATCGGTGACGTCAACCTCATTGAAGGCAGCGTCCTCGAGGTAGGGGCATCGGGAACGGTGGTCGCAAGCGGCGTCGGGCGGCTGCGTGCGCTTTCACTGGCTGATGCAAAAGCGGGTGACATCGTGTGGGTGGCGTTGCGACCCGAGAAGGTGCGCATCGCTCATGAGCGACCCCTCGTCGAGGAGGAGAACTGCGTGGCAGGTCAGGTAACGGACATCGGCTACCTCGGCGACCTCTCGATCTACAAGGTACGGCTCGACAACGGAATGCTCATTAAGACCGCTGTCGCCAACGTAACACGGCTCATCGAGCGGCCGATTAACTGGGATGATCGCGTGTGGCTTACGTGGGCCTCCGAGGCTGCCATGGTGCTGACGCGATAGGCTGGTGCGGTGACCAGGGCAATAACGCAGCGGTCTTGGGGCGAGCGGCTGATCGTGCTCGTTCCTTATCTGTGGCTGGCCGCTTTCTTCCTCGTCCCGTTCCTGATCGTGCTCAAGATCAGCCTCTCGCATACGGCGATCGCCCAACCGCCTTACACGCCGGTCTTCGATCCCGGCGCCGGTTGGAATGCCCTCGCCCAAGCCGTCTCTATGCTGTCGTTCGAAAATTACGCTTTGCTCGGCTCTGACTGGCTCTACCTCGCCTCTTATCTGAAGAGTCTTGAAATTGCCGGCGGATCGACGCTGCTGCTGCTGCTAATAGGCTTTCCCATCGCTTACGGCATGGCGCGCGCTCCCCGCCACTGGCAGCCGGTAGTGTTCGTATTGGTGGTACTGCCGTTCTGGACCTCGTTCCTGATCCGCATCTATGCGTGGATCAACATTCTCCAGCGCGACGGCTTGCTCAATCAGCTGCTGCTGGCACTACGCATCGTCGACGAGCCGCCGGCATGGCTCTCGACGGACACGGCTGTCTACATCGGCATCGTCTACTCGTACCTGCCGTTCATGGTGTTGCCCATTTACGCCACGCTGGAAAAAATGGACGAAACGCTGCTTGAGGCCGCCGCTGATCTCGGCTGCCCGAATTGGAAGGCGTTCTGGCTGGTGACGCTGCCGCTGTCGCGTCCGGGGGTGATCGCGGGAGCTTTGCTTTGCTTCATTCCGATCGTCGGCGAGTTCGTGATCCCGGATCTCCTCGGCAGTTCGCAGACCATGATGATCGGGCAAACACTGTGGGCCGAGTTTTTCGCCAACAGGGATTGGCCCGTCGCCTCTGCGGTTGCCGTCGTACTGCTCTGCCTGGTGGTTGTGCCGATCGTGATCTACGAGCAGATGCAGACGCGTGACCTCGCGAGAAGAACCTGAGCATGCGCAAGGCATCCTGGTTCAACATCGGTTCGCTCGCTCTGGGGCTTGCCTTCCTTTATCTGCCGATCGTGATCCTGGTGATCTATTCATTTAACGCCTCGCGCCTCGTCACGGTGTGGGGCGGCTGGTCGACGCGCTGGTATGCCGAGCTCATCGACGATCGCGCCATGCTCGAATCCGCTTGGGTGACGCTGCGCATCGCCTTCTTGTCGGCGAGCGCGGCAACCGTGCTCGGGACGCTTGCGGCCATCGCACTGGTGCGTTTCGACCGCTTTCGCGGCCGTGTGCTGTTTTCTGGGATGATCTACGCGCCGCTGGTCATGCCGGAGGTCATCATTGGGCTCGCCCTGTTGTTGTTGTTCGTGGCGATCGACATCGACCGTGGCTTCTGGACCATCGCCATCGCGCATACCACCTTGATCACCTGCTTCGTGACGGTCGTCGTGCAGTCGCGGCTGCTGACATTCGATACGACGCTCGAAGAAGCAGCGATGAATCTCGGCTGTCCCCCGGTGAAAACTTTCTTGACGGTGACGTTACCGCTCATCGCGCCAGCGCTCGCCTCCGGTTGGATGCTTGCCTTCACCTTGTCGCTCGACGATCTGGTGGTCGCGAGCTTCACCACGGGGCCCGGCGCGACGACACTGCCGATCCGCATCTATTCGGAGGTTCGCCTCGGCGTGAAGCCGGAGATCAACGCCGCCTGCACGATCCTGATCGCCCTTGTCGCCGTCGGCATCGTCTGCGCCTCATTGCTCACGAAATTTCATGATGTCGGGCGTGGCGGCGTAGCAGGCCTTGCTGCGCGCTGATTGGGATTCCTCATTACACGCGGAGTGCCGGCGATTAACGAGTGCCTTGCACGGGCCCGACATCCTCGGGTGTTGCTTCACCGCCGGCGCCTTCGGCCGGTGCGGAACTGCCTGCCAGCGCCGGAGCTGTTGCTGCCGGATTCTGCGCAGGCGGCGCTCCGGTCAGCCGCTCGATCACGGAGCGTACCGGCTCGCGCAGCGCGCGGCTGCGCACAGCGTCCAAAATAGGCTGTGCTGCGCCCGAGCGCTCGAGTCGACTTTGCGGGTCCGGCAATATGATTGGATCATCCCAGGATCCCTGCACCATGAAGGGTAGCTCGAATGCCGGGCTACCAGCGGCCGCCGTGGAAACTGTGAGGAGGCTCGCGGTCCCGCGCAGATCAAGGTCGCGGTCGGGAATGGATGCCGAGCCCGCCAGCGCAAGACCTACGCTGGCGCCCTCCATGCGCACGTCTTCGACATTCGCTACGCCTTGCCTGATGCGCAGATTGACGCTTAGTGTTTCGTAGGGCGTTTTGCCGGTGCGGAACTCGCCGCTGCCCGAGAGCGGTCGGCGCTCGATGCGCTTGAGCAGTTGTTCGACATTAAAGCCCGCGATCGCGCCTTTGCGGCTGGTGAGGCCGGCCGTGCCGTTCAACGCTTTGGTCAAGTCGTAGACGCTGCGACCGGAGCTGTCGATCGCCACCGCGAGGTTGCCTCTGCCCTCGAGCCGGCGAATCCCGAACATCTCACCGAGGCACTGTTCCAGATCCACATCCGAGAATTGCAGTTGCGCGTTGAAATCGGCCCCAGCCGCCGATTTGGCGAGCCCGAACGTTCCCCTGACCATGCCGCCGAAGGCCTGCGACTCTCCCACTGCGACCGTGAGTTTGCCATCGCGCAGATTGGCTGCCACTGCAGTGCGCCCGAGTTTGGCATTTGCGAGATTGACGCGAGCCGCTGACAGCCTGAGATCTAGCTGGACGCCCTCGAGGAGATCGAGTGCTATCGGTTTGCTATCCCATCCGCGCTCTCCGCCTGCCAGAAAGCGCACCGTAGAGACATAGGGCGTCAGGTCGAGTCCCTCGGCGGCCAGCGTTCCTTGCCAGGATTGCCGTCCATCGAAGGTCAGCACGCCTTCGCCCGAATTCCCGTCGAGCTCGATATTAACGCTTGAAAGCGCGACAGTCCCGCCGACCACGTTGGTTTGCGCCTTGAGCGCAAAACGGCCGAAGCCCCCACCCGGCGGATGCTGCTGTCCGGCCCAGCGTAGCGTGTCGCGCAGGGATGCTGTATCGGCGGCGAGAGTACCTTCCATCTTGAGCGTGGGCCGGTAGCTGATGTAGCCATCGAATGCGACGCGGAGAGGCGCTGCGGCAAGGCGGATCTTGAGGCCGGATCGCTCGCCCTCCAGCGCGGCAGCGAAATCGGTGAGGCTGATTGTGGCGTCGATCGGCTCGTCATGCCACGCGAATCGGCCGGTAGCGGCGAAGCTTCGGGAGATCGAGGGCCAAGCAAGGGCCATTTCCAAATTCGAGATCGTCTCCACGATTTCGTAGGCCTCGTCGCGCAGGATGACAGTTCCGTCGGCGATCCGGATCTCGGAAAACGACGCCGATCGTCCGGCGCCCGCTTTGAGGTTTTGCGCCAAGGTCTGGATGTGCCCCGACCAGTTCGAACTGCGGTCCGTGTTGAAAACGACGGCGATCGTCGGGCGCACCAGCGACACGTCGGCAATTTCGATGCGCCCGACCAAAAGCGGAAAAAAGCGCAAACGTGCGACCATATGCTCGGCCGCGAGTGCGGGTGCGCCGGTGCGGTTGTCGCCGAGGATGAGATCGTCGAAGCTAACCGCGCCGGCCGGGAACAGCGATACCGACGCTTCGCCCCGCAGCACCGGATCGAGCCCTGTGACTGCGCGGATTTCGGCCTGCACCGCTTTGCGTACAGCGTCGGCCGGCATCAGAAACGGCAAGAGCACCAGCGCGGCGATCATGGCGACCGTCACGGCCGCAAGAGCAAATCCAAGGCGCTTGATGCCAACGGCTGCGGTCACGACGCGTCTTCCTCACTGTTCGACGATGAAGCGTGCCATAACCGAGGAGATCGAAGTGAAACTTGCAAGCTGTTGCTTAGGAACCTGCGATTGCTCTGTGACGCTTTCGTGACCGGGGTCGGCGCTGATCACGGTCTTCGTTTCTGCCGCCTTAGCGACGTTTTCTCTCGCTGCTACAGCACGTTGGCGATGTGGTAGCTGGCTTGAGTCTTGGCGCGAATTTCGTCGAGTGTGGCGCCCCGTGCAAGCTCGATCAAGGTCATCCCCCCGCCCCCCTTCTTATCAACAGTAAAGACCCCGAGGTCCGTAATCACCATGTCGACCACGCCAGCCCCCGTCAGCGGCAGGGTACAGCGCTTGAGGAGCTTGGGTTCGTTCTTGGCCGAATGCTCCATCACCACTACGACCTTCTTGACGCCGGCGACGAGGTCCATGGCGCCGCCCATACCCTTGACCATCTTGCCCGGAATCATCCAGTTGGCGAGATCACCGTTCTCGGCGACCTGCATCGCGCCCAGGATCGATAGATCGATATGGCCGCCGCGGATCATGGCGAAGCTGTCGGCGGACGAGAAATAGCTGGTCGTTGGGATCTCGGTGACCGTCTGTTTGCCGGCATTGATGAGATCGGGATCCTCCTCGCCTTCGTACGGGAATGGACCGAAGCCCAGCATGCCATTTTCGCTTTGCAGCTGCACCCTCACCCCCGACGGGATGTAATTCGAAACCAGCGTCGGGATGCCGATACCGAGATTGACGTAGAAGCCATCGCGCAGCTCCTTGGCGGCGCGTTCGGCCATCTGCTCGCGTGTCCAGGCCATTACACTTCCTCTCCGGTACCCGCCGGGGCCGCGTCGCGTTTACGTATGGTTCGCTGCTCGATGTGCTTGACTGCGTTGGGCACATGTACCAAGCGCTTCACGTAGATCCCTGACGTAATGATATGGTCGGGACTGATGTCCCCTGGCTGCACAAGATGCTCGACTTCGGCGACGGTGATTTTGCCGGCGGTGGCCATCATCGGATTGAAGTTGCGCGCGGTCTTGCGATAGACGAGGTTGCCCTCGGTGTCGCCCATCCAGGCATGCACAATCGAGAGATCTGCGATGAGCCCGCGCTCCATGACATAGCGCCCGCCGTCGAACTCGCGCTGCTCCTTGCCCTCCGCTATCTGAGTCCCGGCCCCCGTTCGCGTGAAGAATGCCGGAATGCCGGCGCCACCCGCGCGGATACGCTCGGCCAACGTGCCCTGCGGATTGAACTCAATCTCGAGTTCACCCGCGAGATATTGCTGCGCAAACGTCTTGTTCTCGCCAACATAGGACGAGATCATCTTCTTTATCTGCCTGCTGTCGAGCAGAATGCCGAGGCCGACCCCGTCGATACCGCAATTGTTGGAGACGACGGTGAGGTTCTTCACGCCCGAGTCGCGGATCGCCAGAATGAGCTGCTCGGGAATCCCGCAAAGCCCGAATCCACCGGCCATGATCGTCATGCCGTCCTTCAGAAGCCCAGCAAGCGCGGCGCGGGGATCGGGATAGACTTTTTGCATGCATTGTCCTGCTTTGAAAACGGGCCGACGCAGCGCAGAGCAATCCACGACGGCGGCGGCGTAATTTTCTAGCCTGCGGATGCGAAGCCTGCAATCTCTCAGCGCAGCGTGCGAGGAGACGCCCCCGACAGCAGGGCGATCTCGGCGATGAGTTTCTTGATGATAGCGCGGCCGAACGTGTTGAAGTTCTCGGCGACGAGGACGAACGCGCCAGGACCGCCAATGACGTTGTCTTGGTAATATTTTTCGAGGCCACCAGGCGGGTTGGTGTGCTCGGCATTCCACGGCACCGGCCGATCGCTTAGGATGACAAGCCCGTTGATGACAATCCCCTTCGCGACGGCTTCGTCGCGGGCAAGTTTCACGTCGCGGCCTGCATTGTTGGTGCCGTCGCCGGAGACGTCGATAGTACGCCGCGCAGTTTCGAACGGCGCACGCTCCAGCTGAGCAGCCGCGAACTCGATGCCGCCGCTGATCGAGGTACGGTCGGCGAACGCACGCGGCAATTCCAGGAGCTGGTCGCCAAATTTACGCGCTGGCTCGGGGCCGTCGATGATCGTCCAGTCGATCAGGAGTTTCTGTGCGCCGAACCCCGACCATTCGACAAAGCAAACCGCGATGCGCTGATGCGGGCCGGATTTTATCGCCTCGAGCACGTGCGGGTCCGAGATCGCAGTCGCGTAGCCTTCGCGCTGCAGCAGGAATTTCGGATGGTCGACGCTGCGCGAGACATCCGACGACAGGACCAGCAGGAGATCGACTTGCTCCGCGGCAAATGTGGGCAACTGGAGCGCAAGCAACGCTGTCAGCGCCAGCATGCAGCGAACGAGTTTGCATCTCCCGCGCTGCATCATCTCTCCTCCATCACCTCGCCTTGGCCGAGGTCGTGCAACGCTGTTACGGCCTGCCGTGCAGGATAGCCGATCCGGTTGCCTTGTGCATGACGCAAGTCATGCGGCACTGGAACCCTACTCATCTCACCCGGCTTTATCCTCGCCGGGGTCTTAGGCCGCAAGCGCAAGCATGATGGAATAGAGCGCAGATTGACCCTCAAATCCGATGCCTGGCCTGTCGGAAAGCGTGAGGTAGCCTCCATCCAATTCCGCGTCGTCCGCAAACCCGCCGAAGGCGCCGAATACGCCGGGGTAAGATTCCGCCCCGCCAAGTCCGAACCCGGCTGCGATGGCGAGAGCCATTTGATTGCCGCCGTGCGGGAACAAGGTGCGGCGCGGCCAGCCGCGGCTTTCGAGCATGGCGACCGTGCGTGCATATTGCACGATGCCGTAAGCCTGCGGCGGATCGACCTGGATCACATCGTTGCGCTGCGGATGCAAGCCGCCGAAGCGCACGAGATTTTCCACGTCTTGCATCGAAAAGAGATTTTCGCCGGTCGCCAGCGGCGGCGCATAGCGGGCGGCAATTTCCGCGAGCAGTGCAAAATCGAGCGGATCGCAAGGCTCTTCGAACCAGCGCAGCCGGAATGGCGCCAGCGCCTGCGCGTAGGCGAATGCCTCGTCGCGGGCGAATTTTGAGTTGGCATCGACTGCCAGCTGCACATGCGCCGGCAGCATCGCTTTGACTGCTTCCACCCGCCGCACGTCTTCGGCGAGTGGCAGACCTCCAACCTTCATCTTCACCATGGTATAGCCGCTGTCGAGATGTCGGCGCATCTCGTCTTGCAGATCTTTTACGGTCTGGCCCGGTGCATACCAGCCACCGCCAACATAACAGAAGACCTTGCTCGCAATCTTGCCGCCGTTGTACCGCTCGGCCAACAGGCGATGGAGCGGTTTTCCGGCAATCTTGGCGACTGCATCCCAGACCGCGACCTCGATCGTCCCGATGCCGATCGAGCGCTCGCTGTGCCCGCCCGATTTTTCCCGTTGCATCATGACGGCGAGAATTTTTGCCGGATCGAAATTCTCCTGGTTCTCGTCGAGCAGTAATAGCGGATCGGCATTGAGGATACGCGGGATGAACCGCGCGCGCATGGCCGCACCGCAAGCGTAACGCCCGGTCGAGTTGAAGGCGAAACCGACGACCGGCCTGTGCTCGCGCACGACGTCCGTGATGACCGCCACGACCGAGGTCGTCATCTCGGAGAAATCGAAGCTCGAATTGCGCATGTCGGACTTCACCGGGGCGGCGCATTCACGGATGTCGACGATACGCATGGGGTTTTTTCCAATTCCTGTTACAGTCGCGGCAGCCAGCTCGATAAAGCTGCGGCCTTTTTGTCGCGCGCAGGAGCCGACGGGTACCAGCGACGTTATTACTTCAGCAGTTCGCGCCTCGCGTGAGGCGTAGCAACCCCGATCCACAAGAGGAAATGACCATGGCCGTCAGCGATCGTTTCGAGGTTCCCCCTGAAATGCGGGCGCTTGCCGAAAAAAGTGTCGAGCAGGCGAGGCAGGCCTTCGACGGCTTCATTTCGGCGGCGCATCAAGCCATGAGCGCATTCGAAGGTCACGCCGAGACCGCCCGGAAAGGCGCTAGGGATGCCACTGAAAAGGCAATGGCTTTTGCCGAGGATAACATCGCGAGCGCTTTTGAGTTTGCGCAAGATCTGGTGTGGGCGAAGGACATGCAGGACGTGCTTCAGGCGGACTACATCCGGCGGCAAATGCAGGCACTCACGGAGCAGGCCAAGGACCTGGGCGAGAGCACGAGTAAGGCCACAAAGGACCCGGAGCCGCCCCGCTGAGCGGACGGCGCTAGATCAGCGTTTCGCCGGAAAAAGAGCTGATCCGAACGAGACTTATTGTGCGGCGCAATATTTCTGTTGCATTGCACCAAAAGCGATACTATATCGTTGCTCCAGACGGCGGTGGCGTTTGCGGTCTTGAGGACGGCGGCCACCGAGCCGCTGTCCATAAGACACGGACCAGCGCCGGGGCAGGTCCGTGCAAGAAGCAACGCTGCCCCTCCAAAGGATCAATCTATGACCGAGGCGATCGAAACCACTCCGTCCAAATCCAAATCCAAGGCAGCGTCACCAGCCGCTTTCGAGATGCCAAAATTCGAACTGCCCAACTTCGAGATTCCCAAAATGGAAATCCCCGCCGCCTTCCGCGAAATCGCCGAGAAGAGCGTCTCGCAGGCGAAGGAAACCTACGAAAAGATGAAGTCGGCCGCCGAGGAGGCAACCGATGTGCTCGAGGACACCTACGCAGCGGCGACGAAGGGCGCCTCCGACTACGGTCTCAAGGTGATCGAGGCCGCGCGCGCGAACACCAACGCCGCGTTCGACTTCGCGAGCCAACTGATGACGGTGAAGTCGCTCTCGGAAATCGTCGAACTTTCCACCGCGCATACCCGCAAGCAGTTCGAGGCGTTGACGGCTCAGTCCAAGGAACTCGCCGCGATCGCGCAGAAAGTGGCTACGGATTCTACCGAACCCGTCAAGGAATGCTTCGGTAAGGTATTCAAGAAAGTTGCCTAAGTTCCGCCGTCGCTATTGGACGGTGTAGCGATCGAAGCCCGGGCTCCCCGCTCGGGCTTTTCTTTGAAATTGCGGGCTCCGGCGACGGCCCGCGCGGGAGCGGGCGAGCGCACCACCTTGTCAAAACAGGATCGGGCTCCTAGGTTGCGACCGCGTCCACGACGCGTGCAGCTGTAGCTCAGTTGGTTAGAGCGCTTGGCTGTGGACCAAGAGGTCGGTGGTTCGAGTCCACCCAGCTGTACCAGACGCCCTCTCGACAGCGACGCTGCGTTTCTCACGTCCTTCGTGTGGCCACGAAGCGCGCCGCTGCCTTGAGCACCTCTGCATTGCTGCCGAAACTGGCGAGCGCGGCCTGCGCTGCGCTGACCAGACTTTCCAGGCGCCGCCGAGCGGCTGCGGGTCCGAGCACGCCGACAAGTGTCGCCTTGTGGGCGGCCGCGTCCTTGCCAGTTGCTTTGCCGACCGTCGCCGGATCGCCTTCGACGTCAAGAATGTCATCGGCGATCTGGAACGCCTCGCCGAGCGCCGAACCATAGCGCTCGAGCGCCGCCCTCTCGGTTCGATCTGCCTTCCCCAAAATCGAACCGGCGACACACGCAAAGCGCAGCAGCGCGCCCGTTTTCATAGCCTGCAAGGTCTTGACGTCCTGCTCGCCGAGGTCGGGCGCAGAAGCATCGAATCGTCCTTCGGCCGCGAGGTCAAGCATTTGTCCGCCGACCATACCGCCTAACCCGGCCGCGCGCGCCAGCGCCGAGACGAGCTCGAGCCTCACCTCGGCATCACCATGCGTCTCGGGGCGCGCAAGAATGTCGAAGGCAAACGTGAGAAGGCCGTCACCTGCCAAAATAGCGGTCGCTTCGTCGAACGCCTTGTGTGCGGTTGGACGGCCGCGTCGCAGATCATCGTTATCCATGGCGGGCAGATCGTCGTGAATCAGCGAGTAGCAATGCACGCATTCCACCGCCGCGCCCACCAGCAGCGAGCTTGGTCGCGAAACATGAAACAGCGCGGCGGATTCCACCACCAGGAATGGCCGCAAGCGCTTGCCGCCGCCGAGGCTCGCATAGCGCATCGCCTCGAGCAGCCGCGCTGGGCGTGCCCGTTCATCATCGATCGGACTCGAGCCGAGCAGGCGCTCGAGCAGCGCTTCCGTGTCCCGGGCGACCTCGCCGAGTCGGTCCTGAAACACCACGTCGGCGTCAACGCCCCTCTTCTTCACAGGATCGACGCTGGCCATGCGTTCCGCCCCCCACAGCGCGTACGGCAAGACGAGACTTACGATCTTTGCGTTCGAACGCCTGCTAAGTGGTCAGCGCCCGCCGGTTACCCGTCAGGCAGAGCGCGCTGGGCCATAATCTAGCAAGGGCTGCCCGACCGTCCAACTTTTCCTATCGCGGTTCATTGAATATGTTGCACTGTTTTTTTGCCGAACCGCGTGCCATTGGGGCGCGGATCGGTGCAGGCCAGCCCAGAGCCAGAGCGGAGGCTTTACTCGCGTGATAATGATCGCTTTGATGGCCCTTGCGGTCTGGCTCTATCTCATATTGGCCCGCGGCGCCTTTTGGCGCTGCAGTGAACGCGATGATTGGGCGGCGGCGGGGCCATCAGCATGGCCGCCGGTCGCGGCCGTGGTGCCTGCCCGCAACGAGGCGGACTGCATCGGTGAGAGCATCGAATCGCTGCTCGCGCAGGATTATCAAGGCCCCTGGACCGTCATCTTGGTGGACGATGATAGCAGCGATGGCACGGCCGACATTGCTGGCCGGGTGGCGCATCGCGATGAGCACCTGCGCGTGGTGAGAAGCCGCGGCTTGCCCGCGGGTTGGACAGGCAAGCTCTGGGCGATCAAGCAAGGGATCGATGTCGCAGCTACCCTACCGCAGGCGCCGGCCTATGTGCTGCTCACCGACGCCGACATCGTGCACGCGCCCGATTCGGTGAGCCGCCTAGTTGCGCACGCCGAGCGCAACGCGCTCGTGCTCGCATCGCTCATGGTGAAGCTTCACTGTGAAAGCTTCGCCGAGCGTCTCGCCATTCCGGCGTTCGTCTTCTTCTTCCAGATGCTCTATCCATTCGTTTGGGTTAATCGAAGACAGAGGTCTCTCGCGGCGGCTGCCGGTGGCTGCATGTTGGTGCGGCCCGATGTTCTGCGCAAGGCTGGCGGCATTGAGGCGATCCGCGGCGCGCTCATCGATGACTGCGCCTTGGCGAGGACGCTCAAGGCCCATGGACCGATTTGGCTTGGACTGACCGAGCGCGTGCGCAGCATCCGCCGCTACCCGGCTGTCGCCGATATACGTCGCATGGTGGTGCGCTCGGCCTATGCGCAACTCTCCTATTCGCCTCTCGTTCTCGCGGGAACCGTGGCGGCGATGGCATTGAGTTATCTTGCCCCTCCGCTCGTCGCGATTTTCGGCAGCGGGACCGCGCGGGTGATTGCAGTCGCGGCCTGGGGTCTGATGTTTGTCGCCTTTCAACCGACGCTGCGACTTTACCGGCTCTCGCCCTTGTGGGGCCTCGCGCTACCGGCGATTGCCCTCGAATATATTGTCTTCACGCTCGATTCCGCCCGCCAATATATGCGAGGACAGGGCGGAAACTGGAAGGGGCGCCTGCAGGCCAACGTCTCGGAACGGTGATGATTACTCCCGCCGACGCACGTTCGGGCAAGGGTCACCGGGACGAGAATTTCCCTGTGGCCTCGCGCTTGATTCACCCGCGTCATCGAGCGCCCATTCTCGCCTTCTACGAATTCGTGCGGACTGCCGATGACATCGCCGATCACTCCGGACTGCAGCCTGTGGAAAAGCTCACGCTGATCGATCGACTGGAGGCAACCTTGTTGGGCAGAACGAACGACGATCCAGTCGGCGTCGCGCTGCGCTCGCAACTTGCGGCACGTCAACTCTCGCCCCGTCACGCGCAAGATTTACTCGCCGCATTTCGGATGGATGTAACGAAACTGCGCTACCGCGACTGGGATGATCTCATCGGCTACTGCACGTATTCCGCCATGCCGGTCGGTCGTTTCGTCCTCGACGTCCATGGTGAGAGCCGCGTTACTTGGCCAGCTAACGATGCGCTCTGCGCGGCATTGCAGATCATCAATCACTTGCAGGACTGCGGAAAGGATTACCGCAACCTCGATAGGGTTTATATTCCGCTGGACGTTCTTGCCGATACCGGCACCAGTGTGGCCGACCTGGGTGGCGAGCATGCGTCTGCCGGCCTGCTCGCATGCATCCGTCGGCTGGCGACGCGGACCCGCGCGCTTTTGCGCGAGAGCAAGCCGTTTTCTGCCAGAATCGAGGACACGCGGCTTGCTCTAGAGGTTTCGGTCATCCAGACATTTGCCGAGCAACTGGTGCGGTTGCTGAGCCGGCGCGATCCATTGAGCGAGCGCGTCCATCTCGGCAAAGCCGGCGTCGCAGGCTTCGGCGTCCTCGGCCTATTATGGGGTGCAACCCGACGCGTCGGCCGAGCCTTGGCAACCGGCCACACAACGCAGGATGCGTGAAAAGTTGGCATTGGCAGAAGTTTCAGATGTGGCTGCGGCGAAACGGGCGTCGGGGAGCTCGTTCTACAATGCAATGCGGATATTGCCCCGCGCGCAGCGCACGGCCATGTTCGAAATCTATTCCTTTTGCCGACAAGTCGACGACATCGCGGATTCGCGCGGTCCTCGTCCTGAACGGTGCCAGGAGCTTCAGCGTTGGCGCGCCGATATCGATGCGCTCTATGCGGGCAAGCCGGTTGCGCGCACGCGCGGGCTCGTCGCGCCGGTACGCGACTTTCGCCTGCGCCGCGAGGACTTCCATGCCATCATCGATGGAATGGAAATGGACGCGATCGAAGACATTCGGGCGCCAGACAATGCCACGCTCGACATCTACTGCAACCGCGTCGCGAGCGCGGTCGGCCGCTTGTCAGTCCGCGTATTCGGGATGCAGGAACAAGATGGGATTGCGCTTGCCCATCATTTGGGGCGGGCATTGCAGCTCACCAATATACTGCGCGATCTCGACGAGGACGCGGCGCTCGGACGTCTCTATCTCCCCGCACAGGCGTTGCGCGCGGCCGGTATCGTCTCAACCGATCCGCCGACCGTGCTTGCGTGCCCGATGGTCGGGAACGCTTGTGCCTGCCTGGTTGAGCTTGCGCGCGGGCATTTCGCCCAAGCAGACAAAATCATGGCGCGAAATCCCCGCCGGTGCGTGCGCGCCCCGCGGATCATGGGGAAGGCCTATCGCCTGATCCTCGATAAGCTGGTCGCGCGCGGCTGGTCGCCTCCGCGCCGTCCAATTCGGCTGCCGCGGGCGCGGTTGCTGTGGATCATCATGCGCCACGCGTTCATCTGATGCCGCGCGCGGTTCACGTCATCGGAGCGGGGTTGTCGGGGCTTGCCGCCGCTGTGCGTCTTGCCGCGCGCGGCGTCGCCGTCGTCGTGCACGAGGCCGCCGGCGCGGCGGGAGGCCGCTGCCGGTCCTACCATGACCCGCTGCTCGATATGGTGATCGACAATGGCAATCATCTTTTGCTTTCCGGCAACCATGCCGCGCTCGCTTATCTCGAGACGATCGGCGCCGCTGGAGGCCTTGCGGGTCCGCCGACGGCTGAGTTCGCGTTCATGGATCTGGCTAATGGCGAGCGATGGACTTTGCGGCTGAATGCGGGACGCCTGCCGTGGTGGATCTTCGATCGCAGCCGGCGCGTGCCAGGCACGAGCGCCAGCGATTATTTGCAGTTTGCGCGCCTGCTCTATCCCTCGCCTACAAAAACCGTTTGCGCCGCGGTGAAATGCACGGGCACGCTGTACCAGCGCTTCGCGCGGCCACTCTGGCTCGCCGCGCTCAACATCGAACCGAAAGAGGCAAGCGCATGCCTCGCCGGCGCGATCCTTCGAGAAACATTGGTGGCGGGAGGCAAAGCCTGTCGGCCGCTGATCGCCCACGATGGGCTAGGCGAAGTCTTCGTCGCGCCGGCGCTGCATTTTCTAAGCCAGCACAAGGCGAAGGTCGTATTTGGACATCGGCTGCGCGCGCTCGGCCTTGCGCACGATAAGGTCACAACGCTGGACTTTGGGGAGGACAAGGTAGCGACCGGCGATGCTGACGTAATCCTCGCAGTACCGCCTAGCATGGCGGCGGCTCTCGTGCCCGACCTCACAACCCCGGCGCAGTTCCGTGCCATCGTTAACGCACATTTTCGTTTCGACCCGCCAGTGGAGCTTGCGCCCATTACTGGAATCGTGAACGGGACTATCGAATGGCTCTTTACATTCCCCGGCCGATTGTCGGTGACGATCAGCGCTGCCGATCGCCTGCTCGACACCCCGCGCGAGACACTGGCCAAGCAATTGTGGCGGGAAGTGGCGGCTGTGGCCGATCTTTCCACGGCGCTGCCGCCATGGCAGATCGTGCGTGAGCGCCGTGCCACTTTTGCCGCGACACCCGGGCAGAATGCCAAGCGCCCCGCTGCGACGACAGCTTGGAGAAATTTGCGGCTCGCTGGAGATTGGACGAACACCGGCTTGCCGGCGACTATCGAAGGGGCGATCCGATCAGGCAATCGGGCAGCCGATCTCGTGGCCCGATCCTAATTTGGCACGTCAATGAACCGCGTCGAGCCGAAATCCTCCCCATCCGCGGTCGACCAAAGCATCGAGGCTGCGAGCCGCGGCCTGTTCGCTCTGCAGCAGCGGGATGGACATTGGGTGTTCGAACTGGAGGCGGATGCGACCATCCCGGCGGAATACATCTTGCTGCGGCACTACTTGGCCGAGTCTGTAGACAACGTGCTCGAGGCCAAGATCGCGGCGTACTTGCGCCGGGTGCAAGGCGAGCACGGCGGTTGGCCATTATTCCACGAGGGCGCCTTCGACATGAGCGCCAGCGTGAAAGCCTATTTCGCGCTCAAGATGATCGGGGACTCCCCCGACGTTCCGCACATGGTGCGCGCGCGGGCGGCGATTCGCGCCCGAGGCGGCGCATCACGCGCGAACGTGTTCACGCGGGTGATGCTGGCGCTGTTCGGTTTCATCGACTGGCGCGCCGTTCCCGTGATGCCGGTCGAGATCATGCTGCTGCCGAAGTGGTTTCCCTTCCATCTCGACAAGGTCTCGTATTGGAGCCGCACGGTCATCGTGCCGCTTTTAGTGTTGATGGCGCTTCAACCAGGGGCGCGCAACCCCAAGGGTGTTGCGATCGATGAACTCTTTGTGGAGCGGCCACAAACTATTGGGCTGGTGCCGAGAGCCCCGCAGCAGAAGGCGGCGTGGTTTTGGTTCTTCCGCGGGGTCGATGCGTTACTGCGTTTCGCTGCGCCGCGGTTCCCGAGGTCGTTGCGTCAGCGCGCGATGCAGTGCGCAGTGTCGTGGGTCACCGAGCGTCTCAATGGCGAGCATGGCTTGGGCGCGATTTTTCCGGCCATGGCGAATAGCGTCATGATGTTCGATGCGCTCGGTTATGCGGAGCATCATCCGCAGCGGGCGATCGCGCGCCGATCCATCGAGAAGCTTCTCGCCGTACATCAGCATGAAGCTTATTGCCAGCCTTGCGTCTCGCCGGTTTGGGATACCGCGCTCATCTGTCACACCTTACTCGAGGTCGGTGGCGATCAAGCCGTAACGCATGCCCGCAAAGGCCTCGGGTGGTTGGCCGGAAAGCAGATCCTCGATGTCAAAGGGGATTGGATTGCGCGGCGGCCCGCTGTGCGGCCCGGCGGCTGGGCTTTTCAGTACGCCAATCCGCATTATCCGGACGTCGACGATACGGCCGTGGTGGTGATGGCGATGGACCGCGCGCAGCGCTTGAATTCACAGGATGACTTCCGTGCGTCGATTGCCGCGGCGCACGAATGGGTTTTGGGGATGCAAAGCAACAATGGCGCTTGGGGCGCGTTCGATGCCGATAACGAGTACTACTACCTCAACAACATCTCCTTCGCCGATCACGGCGCCTTGCTCGATCCTCCGACCGAGGATGTCACGGCGCGCTGTGTTTCGATGCTGGCACAGATCGACGAATCCGCGCCGAACAGCGCGGCCTTAGCACGTGCGCTCGATTATTTGCGTCGCGCGCAGACAGAGGAGGGAAGTTGGTATGGCCGCTGGGGCATGAATTATATCTACGGAACTTGGTCGGTGCTGTGTGCGCTGAACGCTGTTGGCGTCGACCACACTTCGCCCGAATTTCGTCGGGCGGCGGCGTGGCTCGTCAAGATCCAAAATTCCGATGGCGGCTGGGGCGAAGACGGCACGAGCTACCGGCTCGAATACCGCGGGCACGAGAGCGCACCGAGCACGGCCTCGCAAACGGCTTGGGCGCTGCTCGGCCTGATGGCGGCCGGAGAGAACGGTCATCCCGCCGTCATGCGCGGGATCGACTATCTCTTACGCACGCAGGGCGACGATGGCCTCTGGAACGAACCGCGCTACACCGCGACCGGCTTCCCGCGCGTGTTCTATCTTCGTTACCACGGTTACTCTAAGTTCTTCCCGCTGTGGGCGCTCGCGCGCTATCGCGATCTCAAAAACAGCAATGCGCGTTCAGTGCCGTACGGCATGTGACCTGTCCCAGTAAATCCGTCACTCTGCCGCTTCGAGCGGTAAGCGCTTCTCGGCCTCCCGGATCGCCGCAAGTTCCTGCTCGACGTGGCGCGAGAACACGAATTCGGCGGGGCGCTGCCGGTCGAGTGGAATTTCCGGCGCCATCGGTCCTTGCGTCCGCGGACCGAACACGGCGACCTTTAGCGCCTGCCATGGCTGCGACATCGTCGCTTCGGCCGCCGTCGGCTCATAGCCGCAATGGGCCATGCAGTTGGCGCACTTTTCGTATTGGCCGGTGCCGTAGGAGTCCCAGTCGGTGTTGTCCATCAATTCACGGAACGTCTTGGCATAGCCTTCGCCGAGCAGGTAACAGGGTTTTTGCCAACCGAAGATGTTGCGGGTGGGCATGCCCCAGGGCGTGCAGTGATAGGTCTGGTTTCCAGCGAGAAAGTCGAGATAGAGGTTCGAGTGGATGAAATTCCATTTCTTACCCTTGCCCATGCTGAAGATCTTCCGGAACAGTTCCTTGGTCTTTCTGCGGCTGAGGAAGTGTTCCTGGTCCGGCGCGCGCTCGTACGCGTAACCCGGCGAGATCGACACGCCGACGCCGAGCTCCTTGCAGTAATCAAGGAAAGCCGCGACGTCTGCAGCCGGGTGGCCGTCAAAGATCGTGGCGTTGACGTTGACGGCGAAGCCCTTGGCCTTCGCGGCCTTGATCGCAGACACGGCGCGGTCGAATACGCCCGGCTGACAGACCGACTTGTCGTGGTGCTCACGCAGCCCATCGAGATGGATCGAGAAGAAGAGGTAAGGCGAGGGCTCAAACAAATGCAGCTTCTTCTCCAGCAGCAGCGCGTTCGTGCAGAGCGAAACGAACTTCTTCTTGGCGACGAGACCCCTGACAATGTCGCCGATCTCGCGGTGGATCAGTGGCTCGCCGCCGGGGATGGCCACCATAGGCGCGCCGCACTCGTCAGCGGCATCGAGGCACTCTTTGACGGTGAGCCGCCGATTGAGAATTGGATCGGGATAGTCGATCTTGCCGCAACCGACGCAAGCCAGATTGCAACGAAACAGCGGCTCCAACATGAGGACGAGCGGATAACGTTTGCGTCCCGAGAGCTTCTGCTTGAGGATGTAGGCGCCAATGCGCATTTCTTTGAAAAACGGTAGTCGCATTCTTTGTATCTTCCTGTTTGTCGCCTTAACGGTTTGATCAACGCCTCAGCTCGTCACAAGTTCGCGAGGTAGCCTAAACTCGATATGCTCTTCGCGGCCGGGCAGTGTCGAAACTTCCACATCGCCCAGGTTCCGTAACGTGTTGATGACGTCCTCCACCAGCACCTCTGGCGCGGAAGCGCCAGCGGTAATACCGATGGTTTGCGCATCCTTAACCCACGCCGGCGCGAGCTCGCTGCCGTCGGCGATAAGATAGCTCGGAATGCCGGCCTCGGCGCCGATCTCGCGTAGCCGATTGGAGTTGGAACTATTCTTGGCGCCGACGACGAGAATCACATCGACGTGATGACTAAGTTCCCGCACCGCCGACTGGCGGTTCTGTGTGGCGTAGCAGATGTCTCTGATCTCTGGCCCGACTATGTTGCGGTAGCGACGTTCAAGCGCGGCAATGATGCCACGCGTGTCGTCGACGCTCAGCGTAGTCTGCGTGACATAGGCAACGGGCGTATCGGGCGAAATATCGAGCGCCGCGACGTCTTGTTCACTCTGCACCAGCACCACGGGACCGTCGATTTGGCCGAGCGTGCCTTCGACCTCGGGATGGCCGGCATGGCCGACGAGAATGAGCACGCGGCCTTGAGCGACGTAGCGCTTGCCCTGGTTATGGACCTTCGTGACCAAGGGGCAGGTCGCGTCCAGCACCGGCAGCTGACGTCCCGCCGCTTCTCTCACCACGCTCTTCGCGACGCCGTGTGCGCTGAAAATAGTGACGGCGCCCTGCGGCACCTCCGAGAGTTCCTCGACGAAAATGGCGCCCTTGGCCTTGAGGCTATCGACCACGAATTTGTTATGCACGATTTCATGGCGCACATAGACCGGTGGCCCGTATTTCTCCAGCGCGCGCTCGACGATCTCGATCGCGCGCACCACGCCGGCGCAGAATCCCCTCGGTTGTGCAAGCATAACTTTTAGAGTCCGGCGGGGCTGCTTTTGGTCAGCAGGGCTGTCCAGGGACGGGTCCCGTTGGCGAGACGCTCGAGCACCTGTGCGCACGGCCTCCGGACTGGCGCGGTTGGGACCGTGAGCCGGTTGAGGAGGGTGCATCTGTGCGGCAGGGGGGATCGGCGGGAGAACCATGATTTCGCCATTTTCCCACATCGGTTCGCGCAGGCACAGCCCAAATTATTATGAATTTGCAGACGAGGGCGCTCCCCCATCGAACTTGATGGCCACTTTTGGGTTAACCGCTTAACCGCTGTTCTGGCAGTGTTCCCCTGCAACCTTTAGTCGTTGTCAACGTACTGAAATGCCTGTTATTCCGCGCGCCATACTGGCCCACCTCCCTGGCCGGGCGGATCCGATAGCTTTCAGGACCTAAGCATGCTGCAGCGGGCGATCGTCACCATTGTCGATTATTGCACTCGCTATGCGGCGCAAATCATAGGGGTCGCGGCGCTTTTGGGCGTTGTCACAGGTATATACGCGGCCGGCCATTTCGCGATTGATGCCGACGTAAACAAGCTGATTTCAAAGGAACTGCCATGGCGGCAGCGAGAGGTGGCGTTCGAAAAATCTTTTCCGCCCAAAGAAGAAACCATCCTGGCGGTCATCGATGCTCCAACCTCGGAATTGGCGACGCAGGTCACGGCGGCGCTGATCCAGAAATTGGCTCCCCAGAAGGATCATTTCCACTCCATTCTGGAGGCGGGTGGAGGGCCGTTCTTCGCGAAGAACGGGCTGTTGTTTTTGCCCACTGAGGAGGTGGTAGGACTCACCAAGAAGCTCGGCGAAGCCAAGCCGCTGATCCAAACGTTGGCGCAGGATTCCAATCTGCGCGGCCTGACGACTGCGCTCAACTATGGGTTGATCGGCGCGCGCATGAACCAGTACACGCTCGACGATCTGTCCGGCACTTTGAATATGGTTTCGGACACCCTCGATGAGGTCATCGCGGGACGTCCGGCGAGCTTCTCCTGGCGCGCCATGCTCAACGGCCGACCCACCAATCCGGACGAGCAGCGCCGCTTCGTCGAGTTTCGGCCTGTGCTCGACTACGCCGCACTCATGCCGGGCAAGGTCGCGACTGACGCCATCCGCGACGCCGCGGCGGAGTTGGATATTGGCACGAAATACGGCGCGAGAGTACGCCTGACTGGACCGGTCGCGATCGCGGATGAGGAATATGCCACTTTGGAAGAGGGCGCGTTTGTCAATACCGCCGTGACCATCGTCGTAGTGTTGACGATTCTATGGCTCGCCTTGCGGTCCTTTGGCATCATCTTGGCGGTTGCCATTAGTCTGTTGGTCGGCCTGTCCATCACCGCCGCGATTGGTTTGGCAATCGTCGGCGCGCTCAACCTGATTTCGGTGGCTTTCGCTGTCCTGTTCATCGGACTTGGTGTCGACTTCGGCATTCAGTTCAGCGTGCGCTATCGCGCCGAACGTCACGAGGTCGACAATCTCCACGAGGCGCTGGTCAATACCGCAAGACACGTGGGGGCGCCGCTGACGCTTGCCGCGGCGGCAACCGCCGCCGGCTTTCTCTCGTTCCTTCCGACCGACTACAAAGGGCTCTCTGAACTCGGCCTGCTGGCCGGCCTCGGCATGATCATCGCCTTTCTTACTAGCATCACCGTCATTCCGGCGTTGCTCACCGTCTTGCGGCCGCCGGGCGAACCGGAAGAGATGGGTTTCAAAAGCCTGGCGCCGGTCGATCGATTCATGGAGCGCCACCGCATCCCCGTTATCGTCGGCACCGGGCTCGTTGTTGCCGCCGGTCTCCCACTGCTCTATTGGCTGCAGTTCGACTTCAATCCGCTCAATCTGCGAAGCGCAAAGGTCGAGTCGGTTGCGACTTTTCTGGAGCTAAGGAGCGATCCGAACATCGGGGCGAGTTCGATTTATGTGCTGGCTCCGAACAAGGAAGCCGCCAATACGGATGTGCAGAAGCTCTCGAAGGTGCCCGAGGTCGCAAGCGTAAAAACGATCGATAGTTTCATTCCCGATGACCAGCAGCCGAAGCTCGCCGCCATCCGCCAGCTCGCGAGCGTGCTCGATCCGGTGCTGCGACCTGACCCCAACAAGAAGCCCCCGACGGATGCCGACAACGTCGCCGCTCTGAAGTCTGCCGTCGACGCTTTGAAGCAATCGGCGGGCACCCAAACCGGACGTGGTGCCGCCGCCGCCAAGCGACTGGGAGAGGACCTTGGAAAGCTCGCGAGCGGCGATGAAGCCTTACGAGCGCGTGCGCAAGCCGCCATGATCCCCTCGCTCAACACAGCGCTTGACGAGCTGCGGAATTACTTGCAGGCGCACTCGGTCACGCTCGAGACCCTACCCCCCGAGATCGCGCGCGAGTGGGTCACGCAAGACGGTCGGTATAAAGTCGAAATCCTACCCAAGGGCGATCCCACCGATAACGAAATATTGCGCCAATTCGCCCGCGCGGTGCAGGCGGTCGAACCGAATGCGACCGGCGGCCCGATCGCAATTCTCGAGTCCGGCCGTACCGTGGTCCGGGCGTTCTACGAGGCGGGCTTTTGGGCGCTTGGCTCGATCATAGTCTTGCTCTGGATCGTGTTGCGCCGCTTCGGCGATGTCCTTCTCACCATCATTCCACTGTTGGTGGCAGGCGTGGTGACCATGGAGCTGATGGTCCTGTTCGGCATGAAGCTCAACTTCGCGAACATTATTGCGTTACCGCTGCTGCTCGGCGTCGGCGTCGCGTTCAAGATCTACTACATCATGGCCTGGCGGGCGGGCCAAACCGATCTTCTCCAGTCGAGTCTGACGCGCGCCGTCATGTTCAGCGCGCTCACGACCGCCACCGCCTTCGGCAGCTTGTGGCTGTCGAGCCATCCCGGCACTTCGAGCATGGGGAAGTTGATGGCGTTGGCGCTCGTCACCACCATGGCGGCGGCGGTGCTGTTCCAGCCGGTTCTGATGGGGCCGCCGCGCGAGCCGAAACCGAAAAGGTCCAAGCGTCGCATGAGCGCAGACACGAGCGCGGCTCAATCACCCGAGCCGGTTGCAGCCGGTGCCGACAGGTCAACATAGACCTGCCCGTCCTTCACCTCGGTCCGGAACGTTCTGAGATCGGTCTCGCAGGGCGGCTGCACGACTTTGCCGCTGGGGACGTGAAACGCGCCGAAATGCAGGCTGCACTCGATGACGTCGCCTTCCAGAATGCCGTCACCGAGGTCGGCCATGGCATGGGTGCAATATGCCTCGGTAGCATAGAACGTCCCTTCGATGTTGTAGATGGCGATGCGCTCGTCGCCCACATCGAAGCTCTTGACGCCGCCCGACGGAACGTCGGCGGTGGCGCAGACCGGAACCGGATTTTCCGCCATGGCTCGCCCGTGCGCTAAGGAGACAAGTGCTTTAGCGAGGTTCGTGAAAAGTTCAATAGGGAGCACCGCCAGCCGAGATTGCGAGCGATGGGGCCGAATTGACCCCATTTCGCACCGGCATGTACGTTGCCGGATGAACCGCAGCGCGTGGGGGAGAAACCGATGCCCAGGCTGGACCACCTGATCGAAGAGCTCGTCACCGCAAACCGCATTCTCGCCCGCGAAGGGGTGGTGGATTCCTTCGGCCACATCAGCGTGCGGCATCCGGACAATCCGCAGCGGTACCTGCTGTCGTGTTCACGCGCGCCGGATTGCATCGAGAGCGGGGACATCCTGGAGTTTACGCTCGACGGCACGCCGGTCGATCCGCGCGGCCGCGCGCCTTATCTCGAGCGATTCATCCACGGCGCGCTCTACGAGGCGCGGCCGGACATCATGTCGGTGGTGCACAATCATAGCGAAAGCGTCATTCCCTTCGGAGTGACCGGCAACAAGATCAAGCCGATTTTTCACATGGGCGCATCGATCGGGCACGAAGTGCCGGTCTGGGACTCGCACGACCGTTTCGGAGATACGGCCCTGCTGGTCGAGAACATGGAGATGGGCCGCGACCTCGCCAAGCGCATCGGCGCAGGCGCCACCGCGCTCATGCGCGGTCACGGTGCAACTGTGGCCGGCAAGGACATTCGGCAAGCCGTCTATATTTCAGTCTACCTGGAGGTCAATGCGCGGCTGCAAAAGCAGGCGATGGACATTGGCGAGATCACGTTTCTGACCGCCGGCGAGGTGGACAAGGTTTGCGGCCGCACCGGATCCTACGGGATCAATCGTGCTTGGGAGAATTGGTGTCGGCGCGCCAGCCGCCCCTTCCAGGCACACGAGGGATGAGGCTCAGCGCCGCACGTATGCGGCGCTGCCAGGAACGGCTGTTGGGACGTGCTATAGGCGGGACTCGACCGCGCAAACCGCTGAAGCGCGTTAGCATGAGGGCCGAATAGGAAATGGCTGCCGTGCAGTCTGAGTGTGTTGACGCAGGTGAGCCGAAAATCGGGGCCGCCGATGCCATTCTTGTCGTCGAGGACGTCGTCAAGCGGTTCGAAACTCCGGATGGCGTCCTCACCGCGGTCGACCACGTTTCGCTCAGCGTCGCGCCGGGCGAGTTCGTCGGCGTGATTGGTCCCTCGGGCTGCGGCAAGTCGACGTTATTTAACGTGATCGGCGGCTTGCTCGACGGGTATGAGGGCACGGTTACGGTCGCGGGCGAACCAGTGCGCGGGCCGCATCCTGCGATCGGCATGATCTTCCAGGAGGAATCGACCTTCCCTTGGCGCAACGTGATCGACAACGTCGCCTTCCCGTTGGAAATCGCGGGCCTGCCGAGAGCCGAGCGCTACGAGCGGGCGCGCCAGTTCGTCAAGCTCGTCGGGCTCGACGGCTTCGAGCGGCGGTATCCCGCCGAGCTGTCGGGGGGTATGCGGCAGCGCGTGTCGATGGCGCGCACGCTGGCGGCGCAACCAAAGATCCTGCTGATGGACGAACCATTCGCCGCGCTGGACGGGCAGACGCGGCTGCTTCTGGGCGATAAGGTGCTGCAGATCCAGCAGCAGTTGAGGCAAACCACCCTTCTCATTACCCACAACATCACCGAGGCGGTGCAGCTATCCGACCGTATCGTAGTGATGACCTATCGTCCGGGCCAGGTTAAGCGCGTGGTAGAAATCGCGCTGCCGCGCCCGCGCAGCTCCGAGATCGTCTCGAGCGAGGCGTTCGGGCGATACGTGGCCCAGATCTGGAGTGACCTGCGCGAGGAGGCAAGCCGCGGGCTGAGTGACGAGGAGATGGGTAAGCTGCGCGAAGGCGAGAGGCGATGACCGCGAGTGGCGCCAAGGACAGATTTCTTCCGGCCGCACTCGGCATCGGCTCGTTGTTTGTCTTCGTGGCATTGCTCGAGCTACTCATTCGCGGCGGCATCATCAACCGCTTCATCGTGCCGATGCCTTCCGACATCATCGCCGCCTTTCCGCGCGTAGTCATCGAGGAGCACGTGCTTCAGCGTTTCCTGCTCACCGCCGGTGAGGCTTTCTCCGCCAGCATCCTTGTGGCGATTGTCGGCGTCGCGGGCGGGGTCGTGCTCCACCGTTATCATTTGCTGCGGCTTGCGACCGAGACCTGGGTCGCGGCGATCGCGGCGGCGCCACTCGTTCTGATGTATCCGCTCTATCTCGTGATCTTCGGCCGGAGCGCCCTGACTATCGTGATGATGGGCTTCACCGCCGGACTCGCACCCGTCATCCTCAAGACGCTGGAAGGCCTGTTGGCCACGCGGCGCGTGCTGATCAACGTCGGCAAAAGCTTCAATTTGACCAGGTCGCAGCAATTCTGGAAGATCCTGTTTCCCGCCGCGCTGCCAACTATCTTCGTTGGACTCCGGCTCGGTTTGATCTTCGCACTGATCAACATCGTGGGAGTCGAATTTCTGATCAATTTCGGCGGCCTTGGGCAGCTTATTAACGAGCTTGCCGAGCGGTACGATCTTGCCGGAACCTATGCTGCGATCTGCTTCGTAATCCTCGTTAGTATTGGCGTGTTTCTCTTCACAGAGAGGCTCGAGCGATGGTTGAGACCCGTGGGTTGAGCCTGCCTGCGGCGAGATCATGGGCGCTGCCGCTACGCCCAGTGACCGCGCTACGAGCCGCGATCATCTTGGGTCTTGGGGTGATTTGGCAAGCCATCTCGGCATCGGGATGGCTCTACCGCGACGTCGTGCCTTCGCTCCTCACCATCGGCAGCGCGCTTTATGCGATACTGAGCGATCCGACCTTCTACTTTCATCTCGGCACGACCGCGTACGAAATCGCTATCGCGATGGTAATCGGCGGCTTGAGCGGCCTTGCGGTTGGACTTTTGCTCGGCGGCAGCCGATTGCTGTCGCGCGCCTACGAAGCCTATCTTTACTACCTCGGTCCGTGCCCCAAGATCATCTTTTTTCCAATCATGATCATGTGGTTCGGCGTTGGGCCCGGATCCAAGGTGGCGATGGGCGCGATCTCGTGCTTCTTTCCGGTCGCGCTCAACATCGCCGGGGGTATGCGCGAGATCGACAAGGTGCTTATCCGCGTCGGGAGGAGCTTTCGCGCTAACACCTGGCAGATGGTCACCAAGATCTACCTTCCTGCCATGCGCCACCCGGTGATCAACGGCGTACGCCTCGGCCTCGGCGTGGCGCTGATCGGCACATTACTGGCCGAGACGAAGCTGTCCAATCGCGGGATTGGATTTTTGGTGATTCAGGCCTACAGCATCTTCAACATGCCGCAGATGTACGCGCTGTTGATCATCCTGTTCGTGATAGCAATCGGCGCCAACGCGCTGATCGGCCAACTCGGCGGCCTCGACGACATCAAAGCGTCCTGAGTGCTCTACTCCTGCCTTGGAGATGTCAAATGGTCGCAGTTGCATCCGCGGCGAGGTCTCAGCCGCTCCGTCCCAACCGCTTATATCGAGGCCGGCAAAGAGGAGGGCGCCCGGCTTCTCACCGGCGGCAAACGGCCGAGCGACCCGCATCTCGCCAAGGGTTTCTATGTCGAGCCGACCGTGTTCGCCGACGTGACCATGGACATGCGCATCGCCAAGGAAGAGATCTTCGGCCCAGTCCTCTCCGTTCTCAAATGGAGCGATGAGGACAATATGTTGGCGCAGGTGAATCAGGTCGAGTACGGACTGACCTGCTCAATCTGGACCAACGATCTCGCCACCGCGCATCGCGCCGCGGCAGCGGTCGAGGCGGGTTTCGTGTGGATCAATGAGGTGTCGAAGCATTTTCTCGGCGCGCCGTTCGGCGGCTATAAGCAATCCGGCACCGGGCGCGAGGAAGGCATCGAGGAACTGTTGAGCTTCACGCGCGAGAAAAACATCCACATCAACCTGAAGCGGCGCGCCGGCGCGCATTGAGTGCATAATTCCGATCCCAGTTCTGATTTGCGGCTTCGCGGCGGCTCGGCCGGAAACGACCGATAGCGGATCACTTCAGCCGCGCGAGGAAGTAGGCGAGGTCGGCGAAATCGCCATCCTTGAGCGGGTAGACGACGTCGGACATCTGCGCGTCGTAGGCGTAGCGTGAGTTGTCCTTGTAACCGCGCAAGGCCTTGAGCAGGTAGTCTTCGCGTTGCCCGGCGAGCCGCGGCACATTCTCGTGCCCGGCATAATTGGATTGATGGC
>Ga0126374_10000007_pt1 | contig 30897 bp, 33 predicted proteins | sample PanSoiMetPlot_12_FD_89874 | JGI IMG/M metagenome (GOLD analysis project Ga0126374, IMG submission 89874) | Tropical forest soil microbial communities from Panama - MetaG Plot_12 | ecosystem: Environmental > Terrestrial > Soil > Tropical forest > Bulk soil | place: Panama | collected 2016-02-17
CCGATTGGCCGGCGCTGGATCGAGCAGTGGGTGACCCGCTTAAAGCGCGACCTCTTCCCGGACAACGACTGGTTCGCGTGCCGCGCGCTCGCTGAAGACTTTGAGAAGCGTGTCCCGGCCAAGCTCGCGTTGCAGAAGTACTGGATGCGCCGGCATATGAAGTTGCGGCGCCATGCGCTGCCCTTCCTCCGCCAGCTCGTTATGTACGGCACCTCGCCGGCGCGGAACGTCTGGCGCTGCCTCGAGCACGAGCAGCCGGCGCTGCAAGATATCCTTGATGACGATGGGGCGCCAACGGGCAAGACGAAGCAGGTTATCGAAAAGGTCGCGGATTTTTTGGGTCCGACCTTTGAGCCGGTGGACCTATTCGCGTTCTACGTCTGGCCCGTCACCGCCTCGAGTGTGGACAGCGCGACACTGGCGTTTGAGGATCGCTGCGTCACCCGGGCGCATGTGACCGATCTGGCCAACCGGCCGCTCGACCCCGGTAACCGGAAATCGACCAACGTCTACGAGAATCTTCCCGAATTACTCGAGCTGTACGAGCAGGCGATCGGGTCGCGTGGCTCGTCCTATGGCGGGGGCCGGAAGTACGATGCGCTTGCCATCCGCTTGGCGGATAAGGGTTTCACCGCGCCACTGGATCAGAATCTGCCGCGTGGGCTCCGGCCGCTCGATATCACCGAGTGCTCGTGGGTGGCAGACCTCGAGGGCGATGGCCCCGAGCGCTACCTCGTCACCCTTGGCGCCGACACCGTGCCGCTGCGGGTGCAGCGCCGGCCATTTTTTCATGGTGGCTCGCAGTGGCTCTGCGGCAAGTTCGTCGAGATTGCCGAGGAATTCTACGGTCGGGGGCTGCCGGAGATCTTCGACTATATCCAATATTTCGTCAACGATCTCGGGAACCAGTCTGCCGACGCGTTTGTCTGGTCCACCAATCCGATTGCCGTGGTCGATATTGGGGCGGTGCAGGACCCGACGTCGCTGCGGATGACGCCGGGGGCGAAGTGGCTGGCCAATCCGGCAGGGGTGCAGTTCACCACCCCGCCGCAAGGTGCCGCGCAAGCGGGTTTCGCAGCGGTGCAGGGCTACCTCGGAGTGGGCGACAACTTGGTTGCGCCGACGCCGGCCCGGCCGATCGTGCCGGGACAGCCGCAAGCGGCTGCGGCGTCTGCAGCAGGCCTTGCCGCACAGCTTGCGGATAGCGCCGTCGATATCCGCGCCGTGATCGAGAACCTCGAAGATGACGTGATGCAGCCGCTACTCGAGCGCTCAGACATCCTGGCGCAGCAGTGCTTGGATCGCGACATCATCTTAAAGGTGGCGGGGCAGGATGGCGTCGAGCTGCTCGAGCATCCCGTCACCGTGGCCGATCTGGTGGGTGAGTACGAGTGGGAGTGGCTCGGCACGACGAGCGCCTTAAACCAGCAGGTCCGGGCGCAGCAGATGGTGCAGGGGATTGCACTCCTGGCGCAGGTGCCCCCGGATCAGCTCACCGCGCAGAATGTCACGGTCGATTGGCACTATGTGATTCAGCAGTACTGGTCCCTCGGGCTCGGGCTGCCGAACGCCGATCGGGTGCTCAAGAAGACTGGCCCGAGTCCAGCGCAAGACTGGCGGTTTGAGAATGCGCTGGCTCGCGTCAACCGCGCCGCAGAGGTCCAAGTCTCTCCGGCAGACAATCACGTGGAGCACGTGCAGGGCCATCAGCATGTGCTCAACCGTGGCGATCTGACCGACGATGCCCACGAGCTGATGCAGAAGCACGTGCAGGACCACATTGCCTTCGAGGTCGCCAACGAGGTCCAGCGGATGCAGGCGGCGATGGCGACCCTTACCGGGCCTCCGGGCATGCCGCCCGGTGCCGGTCCGCCCGGTCCTGGCCTTCCGGGTGGAGTGCCGCCGATGCCGGGTGGCATGCCTCCAGGAGCGCCGATGGCCCCGCCGCCAGGTGGGGCGGGTGGCCCGATTCCGCCGAGCTACCCGACGCAGCCGATGCCGCCACCGGTCGGTGCCATCGGCGGCCCGCCACCCTTTGCGGGCGCCACGCCTAATCGAGGCATCAACACGATGGGACGGCAGATCGGTCCGACACCGCCGCAGGTGCCCGGCACGCCGCTCTTCAAACCCCACAGCGGCGCCCGCAACAAAGCGAAGGCGATGCTCGGCATGCGCCCCCCGGCACCGCTTGGGCAGGGCCGCATCGGATCTACTGGTACGGTGTCGGATCTATTCCGCCGTCTCCCGCGGCTTCCGAGGTGATGCGATGGCCGAGAAGTGGATACAGGGCGCAATCAAGCGGCCAGGGGCGTTCACAGCGAAGGCAAAAGCGGCGGGTAAGAGTACCGGGGCCTTCGCGCGCTCCGTACTAAAGGAAGGCTCGAAAGCCTCAACCCGAACGAAGCGGCAAGCCGCGCTCGCACAGACCCTCTCGAAGCTCCGGAGCGGTCGGGCGAAGTTCTGACCATGAATCTGCATCTCGGGCTTCTGGGTGCCGGCTTCCTCTCCTTTGTGCTGGCGGCTGCGGGGGCGCCAATTCCTCGAGTCAACTTGGTGGCCCTCGGGCTTGCTCTCGTCACCCTCGCACAGCTTCTGTAGGCGGCGTGCGACCTCTACAAAGCCGGTGGGGTTGACTAACCGCTAACATGCGCTAGGACGGCAAGCCCCGAGATGGCACGGAAGCAAATCGTGCCGCCGGGGCCAAAGCGCGGCGGCCGTGGAAAGCCGCTCATCCCGCCGCCCCCGCCGCCACGCGGCCGGGGAGCAGTAGCACTCGCGCCACGGGGTGGTGCACTCGGCCCGCCCCCGTTGCCCCCGCCTCGCCCGCGGGCAGCACGTGGCGTACCTCCCCCGGTGATGGTGGCGCGTGTGCCGGCCATTCCGCCGGCTGCCGCCGCAGCACCGGCACGTGGTGTTGGCCCGGTCGGTGCCTCGCCGCTCGGCCGCGCGCTTATGCGGGGCATCAAAGCCGGCCGGATACCCATCTGATGGATACCGACGTCATCCCGGTCGATACGGAAGAGTGGACGCAGATGACGGCGGCGTTTCAGGCGACGTCCTATCATGAGCACCTCAAAGACTACGCGGAGAAGCGCATTGCCTACCTGCTCGATAAGGAGCTGACCGACACCAACGAGATTCTGAAGTGCCGGGGACAGTTGGAAGAGCTGCAGCATCTTCTGCGGCCCGCGTTCTGCTCCACCCTCGCACTCTTAGGGTTGCGTGCTCGGGCCGAGCGCGACCGCCAGAACACGGAGCCGCGAGAGCCGCTCCCGTCGCAGCCGTGGTGGGTCGATCCCCCCGACATCGCCAGCGAGCGGCCGGTGCCCTGAATGGCAGACGAACAGCAACCGACGTCACCTGAACTCGGGGCCGCGCCGGAAGAAACGCCGATTCCGACCCCGCCGGCCGGTCCCGCGGAACCCTCCGAGATCGAGCGGCTCCGAAACGACTACGTCCGCACCCGCGAGGAGCTAGCCGACGCGCGAGCGACAGTGCGGCTGCTCCAGCCGCCGCAGCAGGCTCCGGAGCAGGTGGCGCCACTGGTGCGGTTTACCCCGACACAGGCGCGACGGATTGCGCAGCATCTGAACCCGACGAACGACCCGCAGGGATGGACCGAAGCAACCGTGCAGGCCACCGCGCCCATCATGGCCGTATTCCTACAGGAGCTTGCTGGACCGATCCTCAGCGGGCTGGAGGGCATGGCGGATATCGTCGATTTGATCCAGGCCCGGCAGGAAATCCCGAAATACGAGACGATGCAGGAGGAGGTTGACCGCTTCCGCGCCGAGATGCGCCAGCGCGGACAGGTGATCACACGGCGGCAGGCGTATGGCGCTGTGGAGTCACGGCGCATGCAGGATCCCAAATATATGGACCAGCGACTAGCCGAATATCAGGCGGAAAAGGCGCAGGAGCAGCAGAAGCGGGCCGCACAGGCTGCGGCGGCAGTGACCGAGGGGGGCGCCACGGTGCAGAAAGCCGGCCCCGCACCGACGAAGCAGCCGCGGATGCCGCAGACCCGGGAAGAATTCGCGGCGCTGCCGCTGGAAGAGAAGCGGAAGATTCTCGAAGGAGTGACGATCTAACGAGAGGGGACGGCCATGCCGGGGAACCAGTTCGATTATTTAGATCCAGGGCTGAGCACCAGCCAGACTCTCATCAACAACATCGTCCCGCTATGGTTCCAAGAGGAGCTGTTGCTGATCGCGGAGAAGCTGACGGTGTTTCAGGATATCGGGGAGACGCCGCAGATGCCGGAAGGTGAAGGCAAGACGTATGCGGCCAGCCGCTACGAACGTCTCCCGCTTCCCGGCGCGCCGCTGGTCGAAGGTGTCACGCCGGACTCGACGCCGTTGGTGGTGAACAAGGTCACGGCGGTGCTCGAGCAGTGGGGCATGGTGGTCACCATCTCCGACGTCGGCTTAATGATTACGAAGCACCCGGCACTGCAGGCTGCAAAGGATCGACTGGCCAACGCGTCTGCGGAGCTGCAGGACCGGGAGATACAGCGCGTGCTCATGGGTGGTGGTGTCGTGGTTATGCCGAATGCGAAGACGTCGCGCTCGACGCTTGTGGCTGGCGATACCCCGGGCACAGATTTCATCTCCGGCATCGTCGCCACGCTGCGGCAGCTCGGCGCTCCGACGTTCGCCGGCTCCATGTATGCCGGAGTCTTCGACCCCTACGTGGAGCAGGATTTGGCGAAGGACCCGACGTTTGTCCTATCCCACCAGTACGCCGAGACGACGGCCCTCTTTAACGCAGAGGTGGGTCGCTGGCGTGGCGTGCGCTGGAAGCGTTCGAACCTGCTGCCCATTACCAAGTTGCTCGCCACCGGTGCCGGGGGCGTTGCGGCTGCGGCCAGCACGACGATCCCTACAGGGACCACCGGGTTTGCCGCCGGCTCCACGGTACGCGTGACGGCATCGCTGGCTGACCCAACGAGTGGTCTCGACTCGCAACAGGTTGCGACGACGAACGTGACTAACGCGGCGGCATTCGTGGTGACGTTCACGGTCGATGCGGCAGCCCCTGAAGGCCGATACAACTTCTATGTCTCGCAGCCCGGCGGCACGACCCCGCTGCTGGCGGCTGGTAATATCCTGAAACCTGCAGGGCAGGCACTGACCTATACGGTGGCGGCTGGCATGACGGCAGCCGTCGGGAATACGAGCGCGGCGAGTGCGAGCGGTGCCGCTGCGGGCGCTGATCCGCCTGCAGGGGGCATCACGGTTCACATTGGATACATCTTTGGCAAGCAGGCGTTTGCCGTCCCGGCACTCGGAGCCCGCACGCAGGCGATGATTACCGCAGCCACTGCCACTGACTCCGATCCGTTGGCCCAGCGCCGGAAGTGTGGGTTTAAGTTCATGACCAAGACCTGCATTCTGAATCCGGATTTCTACCGCCGGTTCGAGTGCACGTCCGCGTTCTCCTGATGGGTCGGCCGCGGAAGATTCGGCTGCCTGGTGATCCGCCGGAGCCTGAGCCGGTACTGCAGACGGAGGTGGTCGAGGTCGCGGACGAGGAGCCGGAGGAGATGCTACTGGAGGAGCTGGTGGATTTCGCGCTGGAGAATCGGCGGATGAAGCTCACGCCGGCAATGGTCTCCGCACTCAATCAGGAGTACCGCAACAACGTGCGTGCGGATGATGAATATGGCAAGCGCCGTGCTCGCGAGTGTGCCGACCGCTTGAAGCGGGCGACGCATCCAGAGCTGCATCCAGGCTGCCCACGGGTTACGACGGTCGTTCCATTGCTCAAGAACGAGAAAGGAACGTGGCCGGTCAAGATCAATGAGCGCGTGTACGTCGGCAAGGTCGAGGTGTGGGAGTGCGAATACCGAGAAATCCTCGAGCTGATACGCAGCCACGATCAGGTTGAGAAGGAACGCATGAGCGACACGCGTGCCCAGACCGAGCTGGACGCCAACGTGATGCTTGCGGAGCGCGTGGCTGCGATCCAGCGTGCGTGACCAATGGCGAACGCCGCAAGCAAAAAGCATCCGCCGTTCTCCGGCCAGCTCACGCGAGCGACCCGGGATGGCGAGCAAGCGTCCATTGCGTTCACCGCGAACAGTCCCGAGGAACTCTCCCGAAAGCTCGGCATTGCGAGCGGCGCGCTCGACATCCAGGTCAAGCTCAATAACGAACGGCTCCTTGATGCTGCCTCGAGCTTCGAGGAACGCCAGACGAAGGTCTATAACGCCGCCGTCGCGCAGTTACGCCGCGAGCTAGGTTTGACGGCGCCACCCGGCGACGGGGCAGACATCCATGCCAACGATACCGCCGGGCCGGTACACGCGCCAGAGAATCCGTGATCTGGCACTCAACCGCGCGGGTAACCGTGCGCTTGATGCCGATGCTGCGGATTTCTTGAGTCAGCACCTCTACGAGCTGTATACGCTCGCAGACTGGCCCTTTCTTTACGTCTCGGCACAGCTCGTCATCTCGGGACCGACCGCGCAGCTTCCGGTGGATTTCGTTACTGCCGTTGACGACCACGCGCTGCAGATTCTCTCCAACGATGGCAACGCCACTCCTAACACCTTTGCGCTCGAACTGTCGCCCGAAGAGCTGGCGGCACGCTCCGGGCCGGGGATGCAGGCGGGCTCCCCGCCACTCTTCTGGGCTGTTTCCCGTTCCGACACCACGGCAAGCTTCTGGCCGAATCCGAGCGGCCATAACGTGCTGGCGCTGCTCCGGTACCGCCGGCTGCCACCGGAGCCGATCTCCGTCAACGAGCCTGCCGACGTGCCTGTATTTCCCTACCATAACTATTTGGTCCAAGCCGTCTACGTGTTCGCGCTGGAACACGAACGAGACCCGCGGGCGATGCAGGAAGCGCAGATTAGGGACCGGCTCCTGGCGGGTATTCGGCTCGGCTCTGCGCCAGTCCGCTCGCAGCGGGCGGATATTCCGCTCGATCCGACGAAGTTCCGCACACCGTGGCGTGGCTGGTCCAGTGGCTGGCCACAGGGGTGGTAGATGCCGGGTGGTGAGGACAGAGAGCACCGGATTCCCGTCCGCCGGTTCACGGGGACGATCCGCGCGATTGACCCGGCGTTCACACCACCGGGGTTTCTCGTTCACTCCGACAACTGGGTGCCAGATCCAACCTTTGTGTTGACGAAGCGTCGGGGCTCGACGCGATGGACAACGGTCCCGGGGAATGTGAAATACGTTGACCGCATGGCGCTCAATGTGGGCTCGGATGGCAGACATTACCTCTTCGCAATGGTGTGTACGAATGCTGGCCCCGACATTCTGTATGTCTCGATCAATGATGGGCCGTTTACGGCAGTGGTCAACGGGGCGTTCAAAACGGACGCAGACCACTATGGGATCGCATCGCTGGGCGATACGATTTACGTTGGCAACGATACCGATGCGATCAAGTACGTGCATCTGGGAGACGCGGCGATAGACGTAACGCCATTGGCGCTTGCGAACGATAACGGACAGAGCGCGACCTTTGTTGCAGATCCCAACTCGAACCTGATTGCCGGTGCGTACTCCTACCGCTGGGCATGTATGGACACCACCACGAATCGGTGGGCGTCCATCGGTCCGGTCTATTCGGTGACCACTGATGGCTCGAGCCGGGTGCGGCTGCAGTTCAATTCTCCTGGCTTGGTCCCGGCTGGGCAGCAGTGGCACCTCTTTGTCGCTGGTGCGGACCAGATGATCGAAGGCGCGCATGATCAGACGCCCGCCGGCGTTCCAGTAAACACACCAGCATGTTTTGCTCTCTACGATGATCCCACGGTGGACACGACGGTGGTGCCGATCCCATCCACGGTGCAGCGGCGTGGCTGCCATCTGGTGGCGCACCGGGGCTGCCTCTACGGTGCTGGCGGGCTCGGGGATGAAGCCAATCGCGTCTGGGCAACGGCGGTACTGGTGCCGGGGTTGGAGCAGCAGGTGCGGGACCTCGGGCTCTTCTACCCTGCTGCAGCGTACACGCGTGATCTCGGAGACCGGGTGACCGGCCTTGCCGTCGTTCCGTTGACTTCGGCACTCGCCGTACCCAATGCGCCGCTCGCCATCTTCACCGACGTCTCCACGTGGATGTGGCAGGGTGATTTGAGCTTTAGCGATCCCAACGCGAGCTTGCAGCAGGTGTCGTCGGAGATCGGCTGTCCGAGCGATAAGTCGATCGTCTCCACGACGGCGGGAGTCATCTTCTGCGGCAAGCGCAGTGTCTATCTGCTCCGGCCGCAAAGCTCCGAGCCGCAGGATATCGGCTGGCCGATCGAGTCCGAGATCCGCGGTATTCCCGCCGACGCGCGAAATAAGTCCTGGGCAGTGTTTCATAGGGGGTTTTACAAGCTCGCCATTGCCGGCCCGGGACAGGCGTTTCCGCAGGTGCAATGGTGGCTCGATCTCCGACGTGGGCTCGATAGTCCGCCAGGCTGGTGGGGGCCGCATACGACGCCAGCCTATACCGCCTCTGCCCGCTGGCAGAGTCATCCGAGTGAAGATGACCGGCAGTGGGCCGCGCTCGGAGCGGGACAGATCCTGCTGATGGATCAGACTGGCAGCTACGTCGAGGACGGGATACCTCCGGTGCCGATGGTCGCACGGGCCATGACCTCGTACCTCGATGATGGCACGCCGCTGGTGCCGAAGATCGCCAAGCGCGCCAGGATGATTGCGCGCGTCGATAACGATACCAACGTCACCGTGCAGATTGTCGGAGACGAGGCAGTGTCTGCTATCGGTCAACTGCACTTCCGTACGCCGGCTTTTGCGCAGTGGAACCTGTCGGACTGGAACGTGGCAGACTGGGCAGTCGGTGGCCTGTCGCTGGAAGAGTTCGAGGTTCCGGTTCCCGAGATCCGCGCGCGCTCATTTCAAGTCACATTCACTCACACGGATCCCATCCGCGTGGATGTTAGGGACTTTGAGCTGCGCGTGCAGCCGTCTGGCCGCGAGACCCGATAAATGGCGATTATCCAGCGTCCGACAAAGCAAGGTAATGCGACGACCTATCAAGGGAAGGTCGCCGCCGGCTACACGAAGATCCTCGCTGCGGAAGTCGATGCTGATCTGGACCTTCTCTACAGCGCGTGGAATGCCGGCGTGGATGCCGTCAACATCAAGCCTGGCGCGATTCAGGGCTCGAATATCGCCAGCGGCTCGATCAGCTCGACGCAGATTCAGGCGGGCGGCATCTTGACGGCGAGCATTGGCGACGCGCAGATCACTACCGTCAAACTTGCCAACGCGAGCGTTACGGCGGCGAAGCTCGGGCCAAGCTCCGTCACGACGGCAGCCATTGCGCCGGGTGCAGTGACGCTTGCGCAGCTCGGGCCGGATGTGACCACGGCGGGCGGTGACCTGACCGGCTCGTATCCGGCGCCTTTAGTGAATCAGATATCGCGTGGCTGGTTGGAGTGGGTGCCACGGGGCTCCATCTATTCTGACCCCAATTGGTACGAGTTGCACGCGAACGCTCAGGATAACGTGGGATATGATCCGGCCCGATCGTCGTGGATTACGCGGCTGAATTATACTGCAGATACATTTGAGGTCTGGCGTGCGCCACCAGGGTCCACCGCGTTTACCATGCCGTTCTGGATATCGAAGGAAGGGTGGACGCACTGTACGCTGGCTCCATTGACAGTCGGGCGGACGCAGCTTGCTGTCAACTCAGTCCTTGGTCAAGCGAATATTGTCAATGTACCCAGTAACTGGTCCATCTCAAGCCCCGGCTGGCAGACGTTTCAGCAGCTACTCCTGACAACGCGCGGCGGTGCGGTGATGTTGTGGGCCTGTGGTGGCCTGAGTGCCATGGGGCCACTCAATGGTGCGATCGTGTCGCTGCGCTGGCTCTGGAATGGGAACCAGCTCGTTCAGGATTCCTGCATGATCTCGTCCTCAGACGTGCGCAACGTCGCTGCGATCCCAAACTTGAATTGGGCACATGTCACGCCGCCAGCGGGCAATCACGTCTACACCTATCAAGTATATGCTGAGCCGGGGATCACTGTGTTTTCGAGTGCCGCAGCGGCTGCCGGGGCGATTATGGCGTTGGAAATCGGATGATCCTCCGTCGCGCCATCTTTGAGGATCTCCCTGCGATCCGCGGTGCGTTCCGCCACCTCGTCGCAGAGCTGGAAGCCCATCAGATCGTGCGCTACCCGACGCACGATGCAGGCACCTTGGACGACTTCACCGTCCATCTCGGGGGCCGCGTCGGGATCGACCCGCGGCTGCTGCTCTACGTGGCGCTTGCGGATCAGCCATTCGACGACGGCACGCGTGCACTCTTAGGGTTTCTGGGTGGTGAGGTGACCCAGCGCCTTCTGGGGTATCCGACCACGTTTGGAGCCGCACATTGGCTCTACGTGGCGCCGGAGGCTCGGGGCCACGGTGTTGCCCGTGGGCTTGTCCGGCTCGCGTGTGAGGATCTCCGGCAGCTCGGCATCACGCATGTGGAGCTAGCGTCGCTTGTCGGAGACGATCAGTGGGCACGCCGCGGCTGGTTTCCTTTCTTGATTCACCATGTGCTGCCGCTGGAGGCGGTGATTGCCGGCGCGCAGGACAAGCCACCGGCTCCGACGATGGAGCCGGCACCGGCGCTCGAAGTGCCTGAGGAGCCCACACCAGTGGCAGCAGCCAACGGGAATGGGATTGCTCCGCAGCCGAAAAAACCGGTCCGGCGCCGACGGCGGAAGCGGCGCAAGTACACGCGGCGCGCACCGGTGGCTCCGAAGGTCGAAGGGGCACCATGAGAATGGTGCGGCCAGCGCATCCGCACGATATCGGCGTGCTGAAGGCAATGCTTCGTTCGCTCATTCGTGAACATGAGGCCCGCTTTCCCGATGCCTACCCGCGGCTCGATCCGCATGGTGCTGCCGATCACTACGGCGACGAGTGGGAACGGCGGTTAGGAGCTGATCCGCGATGCAACGTGTGGCTCGCCGCTGACCGTGACACGAGGGGCTTTCTGGCGGGCGAGGTGTGGTTACGGTCGGTTGGCGAGCCACCGGCGGCGTTCTTCGTGGAGTGGCTCTATGTCGTTCCCGAGCATCGTAAGACCGGGGTGGCACGGGCGCTCTGGCGTGATGGCTTGATACCCTACTGTCGCCGTCACGGGATCGGGGTGGTGGAGGCGCGCACGGTGCCGGGTGATACGCAATGGAGTGACCGTGGATGGGCAACGACCGCGCTGTGCATCATGCGTAACGTGGATGCCTTGGCTGTTGACGTCGCGGAGCAGAGAGAATGATTCACGATTCCCGCAGGTACCATTACCGAGCTAATCCGGAGCGGCTTCGCTTCTACGGTAAGAACCAGCAACAGCAGTCCGTCACGTCGCCCTTTGGTGGGCTGCCGCAGACGGTGGCGGGTCGCATCTCCCGCCAGGCGATCTCCCCTCTGTTGCTCGGGCTTGGCGTTGGCACTGGGCCGGCAGCACAGCGGCTCCAGCAGCAGATTGCTAGTGGACAGGCCAGCGGGCCGCTCGCGTCGGCCATTCAGCAGATCCAGCAGTTTGCGCCCGGGGTGATCAGTGGCGCGACCGGGATCGGGCAGCAGATCGGGGGATTGAGTCAGAGCGCCTACAACCAGCTCGCGCAGTCGATCGCTGGCGCGCAGCAGCAGCTTCCGCAGTGGCAGCAAGCGTCACAGGCTGCACTGCAGGCTGCACAGCAGGGATTGACTGGTGCGCAGGGGCTTTTTGGGGGCATGCAGGGGATGATGCCGGGACTCCTGCAGGCTGGGCAGGGAGGGTTGACGGGCGCGCAGCAGGCGATGGCGGCCGCACAGGGAGCGCTTGGTGGCCCGGCCCAGCAAGGCATGCAGGCTGCGATGAACCAAGCGCAGAACCTATTGACGGGTGGTGCGGCACAGGCAGGGGCGACGCAAGGGCTCAATCTGGCGCAACGCTATGCGCAGCAGATGGCAAGCCCGATCCAGGGTGAAGACCTCTACCAGCAAGCCGCGCGCCGGGTGATGCAGAGTGTGGGAGCGCAGGCAGGTGGTGCCGGCTTAGCGGGAGGTGGTGCCGGGCAGCAGATGCAGTATGAGGCGCTTACCGGGTTGGCCGGGCAGATGGCGCAGCAGCAGGCCGCGAACCGGCAAGCGTCGCTCCAAGGGTTGGCGCAGCAGGCGGGTACGCTCGGCAACCTGCAGCAGCAGGCGATTCAGGGACTGACCGGCGCGGCCGGTGGTTTAGGGAACATCACGCAGCAAGGCATCCAGGGTGCGCTCAATGCCGCGCAGGGTGTGCAGCAAGCGGCGATGGGCCAAGCCGGAATTTACGGCACGCAACTTCCGTTCCTCCAAGCGCTGCAACAGAGTGGGCAGGATATCTTGGGCGCTGCACAGGGTGGCGCGCAGATGGCGATGTACGGCCCGCAGCTTGCGCAGCAGCAGATGGCTGCATCACAGCAACTTGGCCAAGCGCTCATGTCGCAATACCAACTCCCGATGCAGGCAGCGGGCGGGCTGCTGAATCTGTTAACTGGTGGCGTGTCGCCGGGACTCTCGCTGACCCAGGCAACAGCTCCGATCACGACCAGCTCCGGCAAGGGGACCAATATCCTCTAGAGGTGGGGCATGGCCTTTCTCGCACCGGCTCTCTCTGCGATTGGCTCGGGCGCTGGCACTGCAGCGACCGCTGCCGGGAGCGCACTGGGAAGCATCCCGGGGGTCGGAGCTGCAGAGAGTGCGCTTGGCAGTCTCGGCTCGGGGCTTGGCTCCCTCTTTACCGGCGGCGCTCCGAGCGAAGCGGGCTATCTGGCAAGCCTCGGGCAGGCGGTGCCGCAGGGAGTTGAGCTTGCCGGCCCCAGCTCGACGTTCACCGGCCCCGGGTTCTTCGGTGGGTTCATGCAGGGGTTCCACGGTGCGCCGCAAGCGCTCGCAAATCCCAGTGCCGCAACGGCAACTGGTCAAGGGCTTGGGCAGCTCTTCGACGCGATCAGCCAGATGAAGGGCGCAGCGAACAATCTGAACATAGCGAGCATGCCCCCGCCCGTGAATCTGCCACCGAGTCAGCAGGTTGGTGGTGGGCCAGCCACGCGCGTGACGCCACCGGCACCAGTCGTCAGTGCAAACCAGGGGCCGATCATGAAGATGATTGGCCAGTTGTTCGCAGGGTTCTAGCATGGGCTCTTCGGACGGCAGCAGTGGCGTCTTCAGCCAGATCATGGACGTTGCCGGCCGCGGTGCAGGCTTAATTTCGGGTATCGCAGCGCTCAGGGGTGGCGGGCTGCTCAACTACATGATGCAGCGGGAGCGGCTCTTAAACGATCCCAACTTCCGCGCCGGGCTGACTGACTCGCCGTTTACGGCGGGCTTTTTCGGGCTCGGTGGCGGCACGCAGCCCGGGGCGCCGCAATGGACCACGCAGCCGATTGCGCAGCCATCCGAGTTCATGGGGCCTACGGTATCGACGCCGGCTGGCCCTGCGGACATCGTGCAGCGGCCCGGGCCGTCCCACTGGCAGCCGAATCTACCGCCGCTGTCGTCTGAGGAGGCATTGAAGGAGCAGGCACGACAGACCGAGCTGCAGGGAATCAGCGGGGGCGACATTGCGCAGGTGGCTAAGATGAAGACCGCCGCGGGAATACCGCTGACCGGGCTCGAAGAAGAGCAGCTCGTGCAACGCGGCAAGTACCTGCAGGGGCTTGGTGGTGTCGGCAGCGTGGTGAAGCTCGATATTCCCGGGACGCCGATGACGATTGGCAGCCCGTACAATATCCCGGCGCTCGGAGAGGAGGAGTTTCCGACTCCTGAGCAGGCACGGGAGGCATCTAATGCACACGGCTGGGGTGGGCGCATCGGCCCGACCGTGCATGGGGGCTGGCGCCCGATTCCACCGCCGACACGGGAGCAGACGCTACCGCCGCCTCCAGGGACACCGGGTGGTCAAGGCGGTGGCGAGCTGCCGCAGTATCCCGGGCCGGTCTTTCGTGGTGGTGGTGGGGTGCAGCCGTCCGCACCGAGAGCTAAGATTAATCCATTGAACCCCGTATTTGATCAGACCGCAGCGAAGTATGGGCTGCCACGTGGCTTGCTGAACGCCGTGGCGCAAACTGAGTCAAACTTTGATCCGGGCATCAAGAACCCGACATCCGGTGCTCAGGGTCTCATGCAGTTTTTGCCGTCTACGGCTCAGGTGTGGAACGTTGACCCGTACAATCCTACCTCAGCGATTGATGGTGCCGGCCGCTATCTACAATATCTCATCAAGAGTAGCGGTGGTGATCTCCCCACGGCTTTGCAGCGCTACGGGGGAGCAAGAACGACCGATTACGCCGGCCCTGTGCTCGCGCGGATGCAAAAGTTCCAAGCCCGAATGCAGCAACCGCAACAAACTCCTGCACCCGCACTCCCGCCACCGCCCCCGCCGCCAGCACCGACGCGTCCGGTCCTCAACCTTGGAGGCACGGCGTATGCCGCAGAGGCTCCCTCGGGCGCTCAGGTGCAGCAGCCGCCACCAGCACCGGCTTTCGATCGCGAGGCTATCGTGCCGCATGTGGTGGTGCCGAGTGAGGACCAAGGTGCGATTGGCTATGCACCCGCTGCACCAGCGCAGCCGCCAGGCATGGGACCGCTCATCAGTGTCCCATCACCGCCTGTCGGAGCGCCGTCGATCGCACCACCACCGCCGGGACAGATGCAGGGCATCCCGACAGAGGCGCGGACTGGTATGCCGCTCAAGTCCCACACGCAAGAATATGGTGGCGGTGTGTCCGAGACCTATACGGCACCCGAGCTTGGGGGGGCAGAGACACAGTTGATGTTCCGGCACCTCGGGATCACCAATCCGATGCTCGCGAACGATGATGCGATCATCAAGTATTTCAATTGGAAGCAGGCATTGGATGATGAAGCGCAGATGCACAAGGCGGATATTGAGCGCATCTATAAGCCGACGTCGGAGCAGGAAACCCGCGCCGTGGAGCGCTTGAACGGGATCAAGAACACCATTGAGACGATTGCCACGAAGTACAGCCCGGCAGAGCGGGCGCATTTTATCGGCTGGTGGCAGTATCCACGAAGCGTTATCGAGGCGACGTTGTCGCCTGAGGTGGGGAAGCGCTTTGCAGACTTCCGAGCGGACATCGCATCACTTGCGCCGAAGACGTTCGACGCGGATGCCAAGGCCAGCACGCTTACCGGGAACGACCTGGGCTATCTCCAACCGTGGGCGTTGAATCCCTACGACCGGGCTGACCAATTCGAGTCCAATTTGCAGAAGCTGAGCGACGGCGTGAAATACGATATTGCGTTTCGGAGCTTCGTCCGTGGCCTGCGGCCGGAGCAGGTGAGCGACCCGGCGGTGCTGGAAGGATTCAACAAGAGCTTCAACGCGGCATTGGCGCAGCAGCGGCTTGATATCGCACACGGTCAGCAGCCCGCCGCGCCGCCATCGGCAGCACCCGCAGCTCCAGCGCCGCAACCAAAGAGTGCCTGGGCACCGACAACTACGTGGACCGTACCCTGATGGCGGTTGAGTTCTCCTATCAGGTGCAGAACGCCGATGGCTCGACCCAGACGATGGGGGGCCGTGCAGACCGTGCGCCGACGTGGGGTGAGTTGCAGGACCATGTGGCATCGACAGGCGCGCAGCTCCTACCGTCTACGCCCGCCGAGCAGCCACCAGCGCAGATCGCTACGGCTGCTCCACCGCCGGAAGCCGCGCCGGCTCCTGCGCCGAGTGTTGGCCCGTCTGAGGTCCCGGCTCCGTCGCTCGGAGAACGCGCGTGGAACGTGGTCGCGCCAAACCGTACCTTCTGGTCGCAGCTTCCGAGTGTCGGGGGCGCGATCGGTGGTGCGGAAGTTGGTGCCGAAATTGGGACGCTTGGTGGTCCGTTTGCCCCGGTGACGATTCCAGCCGGGGCGATTATTGGGGCTACAGTTGGTAGCGGCGGCATGGAAGCTGCCCAGACTGCTCTGGAGCGCCGTTTCGGCTGGCAGCCGGCAGAGGCAGCGCCGGCAGGGGAGCGGGTGGCGAACGCCGCGCTACGGGGTGGCGCCTTTGAGCTGCTGCCGCTCGGGGTGAAGACGGTCACTGCAGCGCCGATCCTGCGATCTGTGATCCCTACCGCACGGGCTGCGGAAGAGCTTGCTCCCGTCCTTGCTCAGGCTCCCGAAAGGGCGCCGGAAGCAATGCAGCCGCTGGCGGGATGGTGGGCACGAAACGCGCCCGGTGGGGCCGACCACGTGATCGAGGCATGGAAGCAGCTAGGCGACGAAGGACGCCAGGTACTAGCGGGTGACTGGCTCCCGCAGATGCAGCAAATTGTGAACGCCACGAAGGCGAAAGGGATCAATTGGGCACACGCAGCCACGCAGGGGATGCTTACGGGTGGCTCGGGTTTCATGCATGGTCTGCCAACCTCCGGCACGGCGGCATTGGCTGCGGCGCCTGCTGCGGTGCAGGCAGTCGTCAAGGCGGTGCCGTCGATGCTGCGGGCTGGCGTGCTGTCGCCTACCGGGTCACAGTTCCTTGCCGCGCTGCCCCGGGTTGGTAGCTACGTCGCGCCGGCTTTTAATACCGCGACCCGCATTGGGGCGCAGGTAGCGGCCCCGTTCCTCTGGCCGAAGCCGCAGGATATTTTCGAGGGACCGCCCCAGCCTCCAAGCTAGCGCAGTTGGCTGTCTTTAGCTGCCCAATAGAGACGCAGTAGGTAGGGTGGAATGACGGGCAGCAGCAACGCGATAAACGTGGCGGGAATCCACCCGGAGATGGCACCGACGAAAAAGACCGCAGCGGCCCAGACGACAAGCCCAACAAGTAGGCCGATCGCGATGGCAAACCCGAGGAGCTGGGTTTTCATGGTCGCTCCAATCGGTCAACCCGTGCCTCGAGGCGATCGACCCGGGCGTGGTCAATGCGCAGTTCGCGCACCTCGTCGCGGAGCCCATGCATTTCCTCGTGGAGGTCGCGAAACCCGTTGCCGACCAGCTCGACAAGCTGTCCCATCAACTCTTCAAGACGCCCGAGCCGGAGGTTAGTCACCTCGAGCGCGGCGTTAGTCGCTCCCGCCTCGCGCTCGAGCTTGAGCATGCGGCGCGAGAGTAGGTCCCGGCCGTTGCCTTTTCCGTTGCCCTTTCGGGTCGCCATACCTCCTAGACGATACGTCTAGCGGTAGGTGTGTCGCAAGTGTCCCTAGTGCCCACGGTCCTTAGGGTCTGTCACCGTGGGTGCAGCCGGAGTCTCGCCAAGTTGGCAGAGAAGGGCACGGTCTGCGAGCTTGAGTTCCTTGCGGTTCGGGCCGTTCACCACTCCGTATTTCTGTTGGAGTTCCGCGGCTTTGAGCATCTTCCCGCCAGCGTTGACGGTTGCGTTGCCGACCCGATCGGTTACGCGCCCCTCGAGCAAATCGACCATGAGCGCACTCATGACATTGCAGAAGTCCTGCGCCGTGTAGATGCCTCGTCGTGCAATCTCAAGGCTGCGTGCTGGTCCCTTGGTGTCCTCGCGCTCCTCATTCGACTCCATCCGATTCCGTCCTTTCCCGGTTGCGTAGCAACCACCGTACGGTACGCCACCTCTCACGCGCTCGTGCCCACGCTTTGCGCTCGCGTGCGTCTCGCTCTATCGCATCGATTCGTGCACGCGCCCGGTCGCGCGCCGCTCGCGCCTCTGCAAGTTGTCGCGCACGCGGCCTCGCCCTGATCTTACGCTTCTTGGGAGTTGGGTGGTACTCCTCCTGACACCTCCACTTGCACGCGAGCACGGCGGGATCAGATCCGGGCACACGCACGAGTGCCCACCCCCGGCCGCATGTTGGACAGCGCCGCGCTTCCGCTAGCGCGCGCTGCGTCGTCGCCCGCTTTTCTTTTAACTCGCGTTCGGTGACGACACGTGTACCCCTATCCATCGTGTGCACCAGGTTCCAAGGCGTCATGAGTACCTCCGGTGATTACTGCTCGCCATGCGCCGCCCGTGTTTGTGCTTCTCTCCAAGCTCGGCTCCGGCACCGAGCGGTGCAGTAGCGTTGCCACCGCCGGCGCGGAGCGAATTGGCTGCCACACGCGGGGCAGAGAAGGCCACGGGAAGGAAATGCCCTGCCTTCCTCCGATAAGGTGTCCAAGAACGCGTTTGAACGCATTTTCGGGCCTATTTGGTGGCCTGTCCGAGACCTTCCTTGGCGCGTTTTGCGGCGGTCCGTGCCGCGTTTCGGTCTTCCCGCTTACAGCGCTCAAGATGCGTGGTCAGGGCATCCAGGATCCACTCCGCGAGCGTGACCCCCGAGTCGATGGCGTTTACCCGCACGCGGACGTGGAGTGCTCGAGGCACCCGGGTGGCGAGCTGCACGCTTTCGGAGTCGAATTCTTTGTTCATTGCCTTCGTCCTCCCTTCAGGCCACGTAGCCCGCCTCGCTGAGGAGCCGGCGGAACACCTCGAGCGACACGACGGCTAGCGCATCCTCGCCCCGGTCACCCGGGAGCAGCACACCTTGCGCACCGCCCTGCGTGAGCCACCGCCGGATGCAGCGCTGGCCCCCCGCCCGGCGCTTCACCTCGAGGCAATGGAGCACCCGGTCCGGGTCGATCACGCGCCGGAGGTCGCCCGAATGCTCGCCACCCAAGGCACCCGACATGATCATCCGGCGGAAGCCGTAGGGCCGCAGGAGCGCCTCCATGCGCTTCTCGTGGTAGTAGCCCCGAGCCTTGGGCGACCGGCCGCCGCTCATAGCACTCGACGCCGGCAGCGGAGCGTATGCTGGAACCACCGGCCGCAGCCTGAGCAGGGCCGATCACTGGCAACGAGCAGGAGCACCACGGCCAGCGGGAGCCACACCTGCGGGCTCATTTCCCGCGCTCACCGGCCCGCCGGATGCGCTCGAGCCGCCACCACTCGCGATGTCGCGGGCAGAGACCCCAGCGGACCGTTACACGACCGTCAGACTCTTGGGTACGGCTCGCGTGGTAGCCGTCGCAGCCGTTGGCTCCGAGCGAGCGATCCGGGCCACGCCACTCGAGCTTGGCATACGCGCAGCGGCCGAGCTGGCACGCGGCCTGCGAATGGAGCGCCCGTGCCCACGCAGGATCGACCGCATCCGCCGCGTTTGGTTTCCCTTCTTCCCCCCCGCTCCCCCCTAGTATCTCTTCCCTAGCCCTCCGGGGGCTAGGTTCTAAGTCTCTACTTACTGCGTTTGTCTTCTCCGTAATTCCTACAGTAGGGGGTGTGGATAGTGTTGATAACTCTTCCTCGAATGGACCGTCACACTCCACCATTCGCCACCTCACCCGCGTTTCCGGCTGTGACCGGTTTGTGACCGGTCTGTCCCAATGGTGCCCAACACCGCCCCACCGCGCCCAATGCCTGCCGTCAGGAAAAGCAGGGGTTTACGTTGGTTCGTGTGGGGCCGCGTTGCCGTAGGCGCCTACTCTTAATCAGCGGGTCGCAGGTTCGATCCCTGCGCGGCCCATTAGCAGAATCACACATTTACGTCACCCCCTCCCGCTAGTTTCCCAGCATTTGTGCCCGTTTTGTGACCAGTACGTACCGACTGTGCCACCTTTCGCCCATCCGGACGGCTTTTAAGGGGAAGAGAATCGAGGCACTCCACACCCTGTTGATAACTCACCGGTAGGCCGGAGCCGTAGAGGTCTATCGTCATCTGAATGGACGCATGACCCATCTGTGCTTGGATGTACTGCGGGGGGATGCCTGCAGCAGTGAGCTGGCTGCCGTAGGTGTGGCGCAGATCATGCGGCCCGAGCTTCCGGTCTAGGCCGGAGTCCGTGGCAAGGCGGTCGAGCAGACGGCGAACGTTGCGGGCATCCAGCATGGTCCACGCCTGGGAGGGGAAGAGCAGACCCGAAAGCGGCTTGCCGTCGAGTCCGAGGACCTTCCGGAGCGCCGCAGTGTGCGCATCTAGCACCGCTGCCAACTGCGGGCTGACATCGAGCCGTCTGGCACCGTGCTTTGGGGTCTCCATCTGCCCCTGCTTCTCGTTCCATGATCGGGCGACTAAGAGCCGTCTTGATTCGGGCTCGTAATCGTCGAGCCGCAGCGCAATAAGTTCCCCCACCCGGACACCGGTCCGGGCGAGTGTCAGCAGCAGGGGATAGGCTTCTGACTCCCGAATGCGGCAGTGCTCGAGCAATCGCCGCAGCCTTTCGGGCGATAGCACGCGCGCTTCCACTGCGGCTTTCCGGTGCTGTTTCGTCGGATGGAGATGGAGCTTTTTGCCGAGCCGTGCCGCGGGGTTACCTGCGATGATGCCCTCTTCCACCGCCTCGTTGAGCAGCGCTCTCAGGGCGGCATAAATGGCGTACACCGAGCCGTGCTTGAGGGGCCGCTTTCCGACGCCGCAGGCACGGCAATCCAAGAGAAACGCCTTGACCTCTTGACGGTGCAGCTCGGCAACGAGCCGGCTCCCGAGCCGCGGGACGATGTACAGCTCCACTGCCGCCCGGTAGCTCTGCAGCGTGCGCGCTTTGATGCCGCCGTCGAGTCCCGCCAGCCAGCGGAGCGCGAACGTGGCCACCGTGACGGCACGATCCACGAACCGAGACAGGCCACGCATGCGGCGTTCGAGGTCGCGTGCTTCGTCTAGGTGGGCATCACGCAGTGCGGCGGTCTTGAACGAGCGGCGGACCCGCTTGCCACCGAGGTAGTAATCCGCGACGAATCCGCGGCCGGGCCGTTTGGTGCCTTTCATCGCCTAACTAGCCTTCCGGCGGCTTTTTCGGGTCGCGCCATGCTGCAGCCGCAGGAGCGATAGGGCGCCCTCTGCCAGCGGGCTTATGGCGTGTCTTCCCTGTTCCCACCGGGCCACCGTGTTCATCGTCACGCGGAGCGCTGCGGCCAGTTCGGCTTGTGTGAGTCCGAGTTGCCGCCGGAGCATGCGGAGTTCGTCTGGTCTCATGCCGAGCACTATACGCACCGGCTAGCGGAACGGCAACCCGCGCCGAGTCGTGCTCCTGCTCATATGCTGCAAGGTGGTGCTCGTAGAAGTAGCGCGGGCCACGAGGTGAGTCTTGGCGGCATTGAATGCGCCCGAGCCGCGCCCACTCGTTGATTGTGTAGACCGATACACGGAGCCGGGCGGCTGCCTCTTTCGTGGACAGCGCCGAGCGTGGCACGGAATTTTCCGTGGGTGTGGGTAACTCCGTGCCGGATGCGGTCAACTCGGCAACGAGGGCGGCGACCTGCGCCAGCAATCGAGCCGAGTTACCACCGCCATACATCCTATGCCTAAGCGACCTCGACTGCGGAGAGTTACCGTGCTGCTGCTTCGCTACCAAATCTGTCGGCGCTACTGCGTAGGCAAGGCGCTTCCAATACGCTTGGCGCGCCGTTGCGTCAAGGCATTTTGCGGCAAAGTGCGGCGGGGCAGAATGCCGCGGTTATTCGCTCAACCGGCCGTCTGCGAGATAGGCGGCAATGCCTCGATGCAGCAGGAGGCGGGTAAGGGCGGACATGCGGAGATGCGTACGGGTCTGGATCTGGCGGAGCTGTAGTGCATCGTCATCGCTGACCGGGACACTGACACGCGCCGGCAGGTCGCGGCTGGGGCGTCGGGTCTTGGTTGGCACCACTGACCTATTACGCAAGGCACATATCGGTGTCGATATGTATTGCTAGACGCCTGTGAATAGTGCCGCACGCTGCGGCAAAACCGTGCTTAGCGCCGAGATTTGCGGCGGCTGACACCGGCAAGCTGGCAGGCGAGCCGATAGGCAGCCCCGTCACGCTGGTGCAGATGCCCGGCCCAGTTGAGCACCACCGCCGCGTCTGAGACCCGCCCGACTTGGCGCCATCGGGCAAGGGTTGCCAGCGAGACCCCAAGGACTCGGGCGGTCGCGGTCGGACCGTTGGATGCTTGGATCGTGCGATAGACGATGTTGACTGGCGTCCGAGGCTTCCGGCGGCCATTGCGGCGGCGTGGCATAGGCCTTCCCTAAAGCCCGGCGCGGCCGATTGCAATACGTGTCACCTACAATACGTATCGGTCTTGACGGGTGCCGCTACCGGTCGTATAGTTCGACCCGTGCTTACCGTCGTCGCACCAACCGGAGCTGGCGGACCGGCTCCTGCGTGGCCCACGAAGGGCCGAGGATCGCATGCCGCACCGCATCGGGGCTCCAGTCGAAGAGTTCGCACAGCGCGACAAAGCTATGCGGCGGCGAGCGCTCCTCGGAGAGAAACCACGCCAGGGTATCGGCGTACAAATTCCGCTCCTTGCCGGTCAGCCGCCGTGGCCGGCGCAGATCAACTACTGCCTGCATGAAAACCGCTAAAGCCAAAGACCGCGCCGGGGTATCGGCTCGGCGCACCCGGGAGAGTCGCACCGTGTCGGAGGGATCGGCCGAAAAGAGCATCCGAGCATCGGGGAGTAATGTCGGCCCGCCGGACCTGACTTGCGCTCGGTGCTCGAAAGCCGTTAAACCCGGCACTATACGCGCCGCTTATCATGTAAGGGCGCAAGATGGGAGTATCCCGGTGGAAAACCAAGAAATGGCACCGGCCCCGCCCGAAACCGCACTGACCCTGACCCCCGCTGAGGGTACCGAGACGCTTTACGACCCCGCGGCGCTCGCCTCGCAGCTCGAGACGTACGGGAAAGCCCGGGAAGTGCTCGTCAAGTGGCTGCTCGAGAAGCTCGACGCCGGCATTGACTACACCCTGATCCACAAGAAGGTTGGGCCGCGGGGCAACAAGCGCGAATGCCCCAACGCCGGCAACATGGTTGCCCGGGTCTGCGAGGAATGCGGGGGCCGCTCGACACTCTGTAAGCCCGGCTCGGAGAAGATCTGCGGCCTGTTACGGTTGCGCCCGCGCTTCCGGCGCGATGTTGAAACCTGGGAGATGCTTGGATCGGAACCGGGGGTGGTATCGCTCGTCTGTGAGCTGGTTACCTCGGGCGGTGTGGTGGTCGCAGAGGGCCGCGGCGCACGGCACCGGGACCAGGATTACGGCGACGTCAACAAGACCATCAAGATGGTGCAGAAATCGGCGCAGACCGACGCGGTTTTACGGTGTGCCGGACTCTCTGAAATCTTCACCCAAGACTTGGAGGATCTGCCCGGCCCGATCCGCGACGACGATAACGGGGGCGAGTTTCAGGCGCCGCGGTCGAAGAAAGCCCCAGCACCCGCCGATGCCCCGCCGGCCACCCTTGAGAGCCAGCTACGGGAATCGGTCGAGCGGGCGAAGGAAGCCCGCACCACGGCGCAGCCTGCCCCCCGATCGGCACCACGGCCCGGCAACCGTCCGCAGGCTCCCGTGCCGCGTCGCATGCCACCGCCACCCGTGCGGCAAGGATCTGCGGCCGGGGCGACCCCTCCCGATGCCCTCTCGCCTGCCCGGATCAACCGGCTAATGGCGTTGCTCCACGAGGCGGTGCGGGGGGCTGAGGTCCCGGAAGATCAGCACGAGGCGGTCTTCACCGATGCCCGCAACTACTTGTCGGATTGGGTCGGGCGCACGCAGGGCCGCGAGCGCATCTCGGATTGCTCGTGGAAGGCATACGACGAACTCTGCGCGCAGATTCCGAACGCGGTAGACGCGGCCCTCGGTGGGCAGGGGCCGCGCCCCCGCCCGCGGCTCGTCCGCCGCTCCTACGGCGCTCCGCGTCCGTTCGCCCGGCGCGGCTATTAGAGCGATGGCCGGGACCAAGCCCGAACCCGAAAAAGGCTCAGTTCTCACGTTCGAGCAGGATGGCCACGTCTACCGGGTGGATGGCGTGCGCGTGCCGTCGGTAACAGAGCTGCTCGAGGCAGCCGGCGTCACGCCTGACTACCGCAAGGTGCATCCGGCGGTGCTGCAACACGCAAGACTCAGAGGCATCCACGTAGACGCGTGCTGCGACCTCGACGACAGCGAGGACCTTGACTGGTCGAGCGTGCATCCCGAGGCGGTGGGTTATGTGCAGGCGTGGCAGGCGTTTAAGAAGGACTACAACTACGAGCCGATCCTGGCGCAGCCGCTACTCTATCATCCGAAGTTCGGCTACGCGGGCACACCAGACAGCATCGGTCAGCTAGACGGTTATACCGTGGTGGCGGAGCGCAAAGCCACCGCGCGGATGGCGGCCACGTATGCGCTGCAGACTGCCGGCTATGCCTGCGAGGGGCTGCACTTGGCTCCTCGAGGTGGCGGCCTGCTCGAGCCCGTACCGTGGGCTGGCCCCGTTCTGCGGCTCGGGGTGCACTTGCAGCCCGGGGGCCGCTACGACCTAGTGCCCTACGAGGATCCCGACGACGAAGCGGCGTGGCTCGGGGTGGTCGCACTCGCCAAGTGGCGGAAGCTCCGTGGCTAGCCGCAATCTGCCGCACCCCCATTGACGCGACCCACTACCGAACGTATAGCGGGCGCGACTATGGGCAGGGTGATTCCGTTTCGGAATCGTCGTGGTGGTGGCCCTCCCGAGCACGAGGGACGCGGTGCGGACAAGTGGCGTATCCTCCGGCTCGTGCCGCTGCCTCAGACCTTGTGGCACCTCTACATTGCGGCCGTCGATACGTTCACGGGACCGGAGCCGCGCATTCTCACGTGGACCGATACGGTTGCAGCGTGGGGCGAAGTCGAATGGACGTGGAGCGAGCCGCATCCGCTCTTTCCGCCCGTGGAGATTTACTGGGAAGCGCTCGTGTGTGACGCCGAAGGTACACTCTGGCCGGTCGGTACGCAGCACGCAAGCAACGTTGTCGATACGGTGGTGGTAGGCCCGGGTGAAGAGCTACCGGAGTGGTGGGGTGGCTTAGGGCCTGCCGACGATGCCCGCCGTGCGCTGCTTGCCAAGTACCGCGAGCGCTAATCGGTCAGCCGCCTAGTGCGGAACGACCTCGCGAATCCGCGTGTGAAGCTGCATCCAGATATTCGGCACGTAGCGCGGTGGGTCACCGACGCAATCCGCGTCGGCCCGCTCCTCGCATTCGTTGGCAATCTCCTCGAGCAGTGCACGTAGCCGGGCAATCTCCCGGTGGCAGGCCGCGTGCATCTGGTAGTGCTCGACGGTGCCGGGCTTATCCGAGTTGATCATGGCATAAGTCGCGGAAGAAGCCCGGCCCGGCGCTCGAGACGGCTGTGATGCGCCCGCCGCCCTCGATGGTTGGCCGGAGGGCTACCCACGTCTCATAGGCGTGTTCCCAAAAACTGACTTCATCGGCCAGCACCGATGTGAACGTGTGCTGTCGCGCTTGCTCCTCGCCTTCCCCGAGCGCGACGATTTCCGAGCCGTTGGCAAACCGCAGCAGCCCAACGGAGTACTCCATCTCTTGCGCGGGCAAGGACGCCGGCAGATGCTGTACGATGAACCGGGCGCGACGCACCAGCTCGCAGGAGCCTTCCGTTTCCGTTCTCCCCAATTTCCGCGCCATGAACGCGACCTTGGACAGCGGGGAAAACATGGCGAGCCACACGTTGCACGCCACCATCAGCCAAGTGATTACCATCCGGCGGGATTTGGCGACCACCAAAATCGGCAGGCTCTGCCACCTGCGCACGAGGAGTTCGGCGTACTCATGTGCGGGGTAGCGCCGGACCATGCCGCTCGCTTCATCCCGGGTCCACACGCAGTCCCTGACAAATGCCCACGGATCGCCCTGAATGCCGTACTGGCGCGCCGCTTTCTTCTGCTCCAGCGCGAGCCGCGCCGCGGCGCGGATCGCTAAGGGATGATCCGGCCCGAGAACACGGCCCGTGCCGGAGCTATTATCCAACGTTTATCGGGGGCCGGAAGGTTTGTAGCCGCGGCTCCCGCAGCTCGTGCTTCGCGCGCCAAGCGTCGCGGCATTCTGCGGCATGAAATAAAATATCCGGTGCGGTCCCCTCGATCGTGCGGCCCCCGGGCGGAAACGCCGCGTGGGGATCCTCGTAGAGATAGACGACGCTGACCATTTTCCAGCCGTCGAGGCTATCCGCGGTGACGCCGCATCCTTCGCACGTGTATGTGATCGGCATGTGTCTCTTCTCCTATCAGGTGAATTCCATTGCCCACATGTAGCCCGCGGAGTCTGGAGCGGCGACGAAAAATGCAGTGCTCTGGAAGACGTCCCAGAGAATCGTCCACGTTCCGGCGCCAGGATTGACCCATCCGAGCATCGGGGGACACGCAAACCGCTCAACGTTGTTTGCCGCCGCCAGCAGATCGTACCGGACCTGCGTGATGAGTGCGCTGTTCTGGCTGATCCAGAGCCGGAAGTAGAGGATGCTGTAGGGCGACACATACCAGATGTACCCACCGGGCTGCACCCCGGCAAGGATCCACCCGCCGCGTGTCGTGAGGGTGATATTTCCGATGCTGAGCCAGGCCCCGGTCTGCATCGTGTTCCAACCCGGGGCAAACGGGACGTTTGTCAGCGCATTGGTCGCCGCGCCGATCGCCATTTTCGCCTGGTTGATGCGCTGCGCTCCGACAGAAGGATTTGGCAGCGTCCCGGTTAGGTCACCGCCCAATTGTCCGACGTTGGTTGCTGCCGCGCCTGCAGCCATGCCGGGATTTGGATAGGACCCCGAAAGGACATTCCCGGCTGCTCCGCTGGGCGCCCCGCCGGGAGCCGCACCCCAGACGGTATCGGTGGCGGTCGCGATGAGCACCTGTCCCGACGTGCCTTTCGCCAGGCGGGTGAACGTCGGCGTCGTGCCCTGCGCCACGAGCAGATCGCCACGGGTCACCGGGGTGGTGGTGCCCAGCGTCGCGCCATTGATTCTCGAAACCGTGGGGCCTGGGTAGTTCGACGATAAATCCCCTGTGGCCGCTCCTGTGGGCGCTCCACTGGGCGCGGTCTGCCACACGGCATCGGTGGCCGTGGAGGTCAGCACCTGCCCGGTGGTGCCTTTCGCCAAGCGGCTAAACTGCGCCGTCGAATCCGCAACCAAAATGTCGCCGCGCGCGACTGGCGTGGTCGTGCCGAGCGCCGCACCTTTTATCCGCGCAACCGTGGGCGCTGGCATGGAGCCGCTGAGGTCACCTGCGACTGGCCCCACCGGCGATACCGGCGGACCACCCGTTACCACCCACACGTGGCCATCCCACTGATACGTGGCGCCGTTGGTGGCGACGTACTGCTGGTTCAGGGTCGGACTGTTCGGAAAATCGAGCGCTGCCATCAGAGCGACTTGCTGACATCGGGTGCGCGGTACCGCTCGGGCGCTCGCTCAGGAACGGATAAGCGGGCAGGTTGACGCCACTCCTCGAAACACGACAGGTCATGAAAGAGCAAATCCGGCAGCGTGGCGTCGAGGGTGCGGCCCCCGGGGAATGGCGTATTGGGGTCCTCGTGGAGTAACTGGATCGAGACAATCAGCCATCCCTCGAGACTCGCTGCGGTCGTTCCACAATGGTCGCAGTGGTACATGATTGGCATTGCTTGGAGCCTCCTAACTCCACTGCACTGCGGCGAGCATGGGCGACCAGTTCGTCTGGAACGCCCCCGGGGAGCTTGGTGTCTGCTGGACGACGGTCAGCTTCAGCCGCCCGACCGCCGCCGTCGGCGTCCAGAGGTAGGGGAGGACCGCGAGCCCGCCGGAACTCAGGAACGCCGGGGCCGCGACCAGGTTATTTATCTGGGTCAGCACGGTGCCCGCCACTTGACCAGCCGCCCCGCCACTCTTGAGATACGCCACGAGCGACGCATTCATGGGAGTGGCGGTCGAATTGGCGTAGGTCACCGGGCAGACGCCGAGCACGAGAATCGGTCGGTTGACGGTGGCGGCGGTCGCGTCGACATCAATGAGCAGGATTTCGGTTGTACTGATTGTGATATTGCCGTTCGCGGTTCCAGAGGCGAGCCAATAGAACGCGGCGCCCGCGGCGAGTTTTGCCGTCGTCACTTGGCTGTCATTGAGGTTCGCGGTCAGTAACCCGTTCGGCGCCGTCGGGAACTGGGATTGCGCGAGTGCTTGCCACACGGCATCGGTCGCGGTCGCGGAGAGCACCGTGCCGGCCGCGCCCTTGGCGAGGCGAGCGAGTTGGGGCGTTGCGTTGCCCACGAGGATATCCCCGCGGGTGACCGGCGTTGTCGTGCCGAGCGCCGCACCGTTGATACGCGCAACAGTCGGCCCCGGGTACGTACCGGATAAGTCTCCGCTTGCTGTCCCGGAGGGTGCACCGCCGGGTGGCGTTGTCCACAGCGCGTCGGTGCCGTTTGATTGCAGCACAGTGCCACTCGCACCAAGTGCTAGGCGGCTGAGTGCTGGGGTGGCATTCGCGACAAGCAGGTCACCCCGGGCGAGCGGCGTGGTGGTGCCCACTGCCGCGCCATTGACCCGTGCAACCGTGGGCGCCGGATAGCTGCCACTCAAGTCGCCGGACGCCGCACCCGTTGGCGGGAGTGAAGTCGGGGTGCCGGTAATCGCTGCGTAGCTCACCCCCGGATTGGGGTACGAGCCGGTCAACGCCCCGCCTGCGGCACCGCTTGGCGGCAGGCTCGTTGGCGTGCCGGTGATGGCGGCGTAACTGACGGCTGGGTTGGGGTACGTACCCGTCAGTGCTCCGCCTGCGGCTCCTGACGGCGGAAGCGTCGTTGGCATCGTCGGTGGGGTAACCCACGCGGTCGCGTAGTCGGTTGCGCTCGACTTCTGGAGCTGCTGCCCCGCAGTGCCCCCGGCGGGTACGCCCGGTCCCGGCGGTCCGGTGGTGCCGGGAGGTCCCTGCGCTCCGGTCTGCCCGGTTGCTCCTGTATTTCCGGATGCTCCCTGCTCGCCGGTATCTCCCTTGTCGCCTGTGTCGCCCTTCGCTCCGGGTGCGCCCGGTGTCCCTGGGTCACCCTGCGGTCCCGGCGGTCCCGGCACCGTCGATGCAGCGCCGGGCGGTCCTGGCAATCCGGTCGCACCGGTATCGCCCTTCGGGCCGGGAACAGTCGAATCCGCGCCCTTCTGTGTCGGGGTGGCCGGAACGAACTGCTGGGAGGTGCCATCGTCATAGTAGACGTAGAGCTGTCCATCCGGATCGTTTCTCCACCAGAGATCACCCTGCACGGGGGCCAGCGGCGCCGTGGGGCCGACGTTCACGCTTGCACCACCACCACCAGTGCCCCCGGTTACCCACGTGGTATCGAAATCGGTTGCGCTCCGCTTCGCCAGGTACTGCCCAGCCGTCCCGCCTGCGGCTAGTCCCTGCCCTGCGGGTCCGGTAGCCCCTGGTGGTCCTATCGGTCCTGCAGAGCCTGGTGGACCAGCGGGGCCGACATCGCCGGTATCACCCTTGGTACCTGCGGGGCCGGTCGCACCGGGTGGCCCGACGTCGCCCTGCAACCCTTGGGGGCCTGGGGCGCCGGGAGTGCCCGGGGCGCCCGCCATGCCTTGCTCGCCCTGCGGACCCGGGTCGCCGCGCTGCACCGGTACCGCGGGAACGAACTGCGAGCTATTGCCATCGTTGTAATAGACAAAAAGGTTGCCGTCTGGGTCGGATCTCCACCAGAGATCGCCCTGTGCAGGCGCAACGGGAGCTGTTGCGCCGATGCTCACCGTCGCGCCACCACCACCGCCGCTCGGGGTGCTCCAGACGGTGTCGAACGAGCTGTCAGTCTGCTTCGTCAACACCTGCCCGGCGAGTCCACCCGGGGCGAGCCCGGTGCCGGGAACTCCTTGCGGGCCTGCGGGTCCGGTGGCGCCGATCGCTCCGGGCAGTCCCGGTGGACCCGGGGAACCGTCGTCGCCCTTCACGCCCTGCGGACCTGCAGGTCCCGTCGGGCCGGGAATCCCCTGCGGACCTTGTGCACCATCCGCACCGGGGAGTCCCTGATCACCCTTCTGACCAGTTAACCCGGGTGGACCAACGTCACCAACGGCACCCTTGGGTCCGGTGGCGCCGGGTGGCCCCTGCACGATGCCTGTGTCTTGCCATTCCGTCCCGGTCCAGACGTGGAGGTGGCCGTCCGACGTGATCCAACCGTCACCGATGCCCGCATCACCCGGCAGCTCGGCAGCGGTATCGACCGCCCCCAACACCGTGATTCCCCGGCCAATCGGTCCCTCCGGTCCCGGCGGTCCCTCCGGTCCTGGCGGTCCCACCACACCCGCCGGACCGATGAATCCCTGCGGACCCATCGGGCCGACGTCACCTTGATCGCCTTTCGGACCGATGGCGCCCGTTTCGCCTTGCTCCCCGACTCCGGGCGGTCCTTGCGCTCCCATCGGGCCAGTGGCGCCGGTCTCACCGCGAGGTCCCTGCTCGCCGGTCAGGCCGGTTGCGCCGATCGGTCCCTGCACCCCGGCTGCACCGGGCAGCCCAGGATCACCTTGTGGACCCTGTACGCCAGTGACCCCGGGGATCCCCTGTGGCCCCTGCGGACCACTCGCCCCCTGCGCGCCGGGCGGTCCCTGTACGCCTGGGGCTCCGGTAGTGCCCGGCGGTCCCTGCACTCCGGGCGGTCCCGTCGATCCCGGCGGCCCCTGCGCCCCCACCGTACCGTCTGCACCCGGTGGCCCTTGGATGGAGCCGCCACTGAACCACTTCGTACCATCCCAGATCCAGAGCGAGTGATCGTCCAGCGCGATGTAGGCGTCACCCGAGACGTTGCCACTGGGGGGTAGTGCCGTATGGCTGGCGACGGATCCCCGCATGGTGATCCCGGTTCCCGCGGCGCCCTGCGGCCCAGCCGGTCCCGGTCCGCCCTGAATGCCCGGTGGTCCCTGCACCCCAGGGGCTCCGGGTGGTCCTGCAGGTCCCGGCTGCCCGGTCACGCCCTGCGGCCCGGTCGCTCCCTGCGCGCCGGCTGGACCGGCCGGACCCACCGATCCCTGCGGCCCCGGGTTTCCTGCGGGGCCTGCCGGCCCGGGATCTCCCTTTAAGACTGGAGTCGCGGGTACCCACTGCGACGATGTCGTCGGGTCGGTATAGTAGACGTAGAGTTGTCCGTCGGGATCAGACCTCCACCAGAGGTCGCCCTGCGTAGCGCCCGCTGGAGCCGTCGCGCCGACGTTGACGCTCGCGCCACCGCCACCACCACCCGGGGTCGGGGTCACCCA
>Ga0126374_10000008_pt1 | contig 30609 bp, 34 predicted proteins | sample PanSoiMetPlot_12_FD_89874 | JGI IMG/M metagenome (GOLD analysis project Ga0126374, IMG submission 89874) | Tropical forest soil microbial communities from Panama - MetaG Plot_12 | ecosystem: Environmental > Terrestrial > Soil > Tropical forest > Bulk soil | place: Panama | collected 2016-02-17
CCTGAATTTGCCGTTTCCGTTTTAACCTGGTGTGGTGACCTAGAAATTCGCCATATAATTTTTGCCTGCTTCCGCGAAAATCTCCCCTTCCCCTCTTTCCCAAAGAGGGGTTTGAAGCCCACGGAAAAATTTCCCCCTTTGACAAAAAGGGGATTTGAGTTCCCTTCCAGGCGGCTGATATCGCTTGGACCTTGAAACGAACTCTGAGACAGGACACTAGTCCCGATAATTCATGCACCGAGGAAGAGTGGCGACACACCGTGGGCCGAGGAGTGAGCCTCGGAGGATGCGGGCACAGAAGCGTGCAGCATGCTTGACTTCTATGGCGCTCGGCTACCCGCTTGCCTTCACCTCACATTTTGCGCCGCAGTTGCGCTTTCATGCTTGTTAAGGCACAGGCCAATTGCCCGCGGCCGGAGAGGTTTGCTCCTCGGCCTTTGTTCTGTGAATAATCCAGGCTAGTATTGTGTCCCGCAAATAACTTTACACGGTGATGTTAACTTTTCTCTTAGTCGCAATCACAAATCTCGAATTGTCATGCATAACTATTTCCAGGGACAGCACACTAGATCCCTACTACTCAAACTAAGGAAATGGCGGTGCTGTGGGGTGGCATTAGCCTTAGTATTGGGTTAGAAGAAAAAGAGTATGTCGAAGAGCGCTGGCATAGTGATCATCGGGAACGAAGTCCTGTCGGGAAAAACCCAGGACACTAATTCCTATTTTCTCTGCACCGAGCTCCGCCGGCTCGGAGTCGAAGTACAGAAAATCTCCACGATTCCCGACGTCATCGAGCTTATCGGTCAGGAAGTGGCCAGCTTCGCTAGTCGATTCGACTTCGTCTTTACTTCCGGTGGCGTTGGCCCGACACACGATGATGTGACGATCGAGGGAATCGCCCACGGCTTCGGTCTAAAAGTGGTGCGTCATCCGGACATCGAACGACGCATGCGCCAGCGTCTCGGCGCGGACATCAACGAGACTCGACTAAGGATGGCCAACGTCCCCGAAGGAGCGCAGCTTTTGGCCACTGAGGCTCTCTTTGCGCCGGTTGTTGTAATCCGTAATGTTTTCATCTTTCCCGGCATTCCCAGTATTCTTCGAGAGCGGTTTCATGCCATCAAGGAAAGATTTCGCGAGGCGCCCTACCTCCTCAAGAACGTTTATCTGACTTATGGCGAAGGAGTCATCGCCACCATGCTGAACGCGGTCCTGGCCAAGTTTCCCGAGCTTCTGCTTGGCTCTTATCCGGTGCTCGACATTCCGGACTACAAAGTGAAAGTGACCCTCGAATCAAAAGATGCTGCTTACCTAGACGCCGCGTTGCAAAGTTTCCTTTCATCTCTTCCCGACGGCGCGGTTCATCGCATCGAGTAGCAATCAGCGCATGTCCGACAACCGGCCGTGGGGAATTTTACTACCGTTTAAAAGAGCTCCGCTGCCTCCACTTCCGAGCATACTCACTGCCCTCGGTCCTGGCGTCATTTTTATGGCTCTTGCTCAAGGAAGCGGCGAGCTGATTTGGTGGCCCTACATTATCGCGAAGTACGGCCTTTCGTTTCTATTTCTGTTGCTGCCCGCTTGCCTGCTCCAGTTTCCCGTGACCTATGAAATCGGGCGCTATACGCTTCTCACCGGAGAAAGTATCTCCCAAGGCTTTATTCGCCTGAATCGCCACTTCGCGTTATTTCTCTGGATCTTGATGACGCTTTCGTTTTTGTGGTTTGGCGCCTTCGCTTCCGCCGGCGGAACATCTCTGGCGGCGCTCACCAATTTCCCCATGGGTTGGACTCCCCGGGGACAAACTCTTTTCTGGGGCTACTCTTCCATGCTTGTTTTTCTGTCCGCGATCCTGTTGAGCAAAGTAATCTACCGCCTGGTAGAGACTTTCATGTGGGGCGTTGCGCTTGTGACTCTAGTGGGACTTCTATGGGCGAGCGCCAATGCAGAAGCGCTGCACGCTCTGCCGTCATTCGTCAAGGGGCTCTTCATTCCCGAGTTGACGATGCCGCGCCCCTGGGACCGGGCCGACGCCACAAAACTTCTTACCGCCATTACCTTCGCGGGTTTGGGTGGATTTTGGACTCTTTTCTACTCCTACTGGGTGCGCGACAAAGGATCGGGCATGGCGTACTACATGGGAAGGTTGACGGGCCCTATCACAGGAAAGGCGGAGGCCATTCCGGCATCCGGCTTTACCCCCAGCGACGATGAAGGGCTCGCCCACGTCGGTCGCTGGCGGAGGTTTCTCTTTTGGGATGTCAGCATCGGCATCGGCGGAAATCTGCTGACAACGCTCATGACTTGTCTACTGGCCTATGCCCTGCTCTTTCCGAAAGGACTTCTGCCTCAAGGATATGAGCTCGCAGTAGTTCGAAGCCGCTTTTTTGAAGTTAGTTGGGGACTACTCGAGAGGATTCTGTTTCTAATTATTGCCGCTGCATTTCTGTCCGACACCTGGCTCGCTACGGTTGACGCGGTAAGCCGCATTCATACCGACTGTCTCTATGCGTTCTTTCCCGCTTCCCAATCCATTTCAGTCCGCTCGTGGTATCTGATCTTTTTGTTCCTGCTCACCGCCATCACCTCCGCCACCATGGGTTTTGCTGAGCCGGGGCCGCTAATCCTTCTCTCAGCTGTCATTGGTTTTGTAGGCACTGTGCTGTTCTCGGTGGCGCTGATTTTTCTCAACCACGTCTACTTGCCGCGCCACCTCCCCACCGCCGCACATCCCGGTCGTGTCAACCTGTTTTTTCTCTGCCTCGCCTGCGTCGCCTATGGCCTGCTCGCCGTCTCCTATTTGTTAACCGTTAGCGGAATTATTTGATGGGACTTCCTAGCCCGACTCTGGCTCAGAAGGCGTCCGCAACAAGAGACAAGGATAACAGGAGACACGGAAGCTAAATTGCCACTCTCCTAGTCTCCTTGTCTCCCGGTCTGTTGCAATGGTTGCCCGGTCTGCGTTCCGATCCAGACTTCCCCACCTTCGTAAACTTCTTTCTTCCAGATCGGGACGGTTCTCTTGATTTCTTCGATGGCAAAACGGCAGGCGGCAAAGGCGGCTTCGCGGTGGGCCGCCGAGACGGCGATCATCACGCTGGGCTCAGTAATTTGGACAGGACCGAGACGATGAACGATGGCCATACGGCGAATGGGCCACTTTTTCTTCGCTTCCTCACCTAAGCGCACCAATTCCTTTTCCGCCATTTCCGCATAGGCTTCATAGTCCAGGGCGATAACTTTGCGCCCGTCGTTATTGTTGCGCGTAGTTCCGATAAAGGTCGTAATGGCCCCTGCTTCAGGGTCGGTGACGAATTCGATTAATTCCTGAAGCACCAATGGCTTATTAGTAACTCGAAACATTTTTGCTCAGCCTCCGCTTACCGGAGGGATGAAAACCACTTCGTCTGAATCTTTCAAAACATGATCGGTTGTAACGTATTCCTGATTGACCGCGTAAAGCAGACGAATACCCGGCACTGCCAATTTAGGAAAATCCCCTTGTATCATTGCCCAGAGTTCGCCAACCGTAATGCCATCTCGAAGGTCTTTGCTAATTTCCGCGATTCCTGCGCGCTCTCTCAGGATCGCGAAGAACTTGACCTTAACCTTCATTGTCCCTGAAGTTGAGAAACCATATGGCGCAACTCCGGCAAGATCAGCTTTTCCATCGCCAACCCGACGGCACCCTTGGAACCAGGAAGGGAAATCAGGACCTTCCCTTGTGCTGAGCCGGCGACCGCCCGGCTCATGATGGCCGCCGAGCCGATGTCTTGGTAACTCAAGAAGCGAAAAATCTCACCGAAACCGTCTAACCGCTTCTCCAACAACTTGACAATAACTTCGTAGGTTCCGTCGCGCGGAGCAATTCCGGTGCCGCCATTGACGATGATTGCTTCGACATCTTTTTGCTTGAGTGCATCGCGAAGCAAGGCACCGATCTGTTCCGGCTCATCTTTAACGATTCGGTAACCCTTGAGCTGATGGTTTTCATTCGCCAAGAGCGACTTGATCAACTGCCCGCTGGTGTCGGTAGTCTCGTCGCGCGTATCGCTCACGGTGACAACGAAGCAAGCGATGCTGTGCTTGCCCTTTGCTTTGTGTTCTTCTACCGACATGGGTTACTTCGTGATCGAAGCCAACAGCGAAACTATAACAACCGCATAAAATGAATTCAAATCGCTCCGGCGAAGGGGCCACTTGACAACAAGTCACAGAAACATGAAGGTAAACCGATTCAAGCGTGTGGTAATGCCTCTGGATGTCGATAACGGGAGGAAGGCTTTTCACCCTATGGCTAAGTGGCGCTGGCCTGAGCGGATCATAGATCACGCACAGTTACAAAGACTTCGATTTCTCGAGAACGTCCCGCTTTTTAACGGGCTCAGTCAAAAACAGCTCGGCAAGCTGTTGGTGAAGCTATTTGAGAAAGAATACCTGGTCGGCGAAACGGTTTTTTTGCAAGGGGATCCCGGCAAAGCGCTTTTTATCGTGCTTTCGGGAAGAATACTGATCGTGCGTAGCGGCAACGGCGGCGAAGAGCAAGTCGCGACTTTGGACCGAGGGTCCTACTTTGGTGAACTGGCGCTGATCGACGATCAGCCGCGCTCCGCCAGCGCCCGCGCAGAGGAGCCCACCGTTCTGTTGATCTTATACAAGAGCGATTTTGATGATCTCATCGAGGGCCAGGGAGCCATTGCGATCAAGGTAATGGCCAATCTATTAAAAGCTCTTGCTGGATACGTTCGTGCAGCCCATCGAGGAGACACGCGCATCGCGGTCACTACCGATGATTGAAGACGATCTCACAGGGACTTCGGCTGAGTCAAATCGGCGCGGCTGGTTTTTTGCACCACCGCCATCGTTTATGTGGGCGTTGGGCAGCATCCTCGTGGCCGTGCTCGTTTACGTCTTACACGATTTGGTTTTGATCTTGCTTTTGGCCACCACGTTAGCGTACCTCATCAACCCGCTGGTAAAAATAGCCGAGAGCGCCTTGATTAAACGCGAAGTGGCGGTCGGCGTCGCATACGTGGGAATTGGCCTTAGCCTCATTGCGTTAACGTATTTTCTCTTCCCTCTCCTGCGCGGAGAATTGGATGCCCTTTCTTCCAACGCGCCGTCCTTCAATGCGCGGTTCGACGAAGCCATCGACGCGGTCCAAAACGAGATCGTCGCGCACTACCCGGCTGCCAGCCGTTGGTTTGCCACGCGGGAGGATCGTTACGAAAAGCTCAATGAGTTCCTTGACGAGCAGATCACAAATATTCCCGCCCTCTCTAGCCGTCTCGCGTCGACGGTGCTGGCCGGAGTGTTAATCCCACTTTTTTCCTACTTTTTCCTGCGCGACAGTCGCAAGATCGTTCAGTTCGTGCTCGATCACCTGGCAGCGAAGCACATTGAAACTTCCGTTGCGGTCTGGTGCGAAATCAATCGCATCGTTGGTCGTTACTTGCACGGTTTGGCCATAGATAGCGTGCTGGTAGGCATACTCGCGGGCGTGGGGCTATGGATCTTGGGCGTCAACTACCCTCTTTTGCTCGGCGTCATGACCGCCTTACTCAATGTCGTGCCCTATCTCGGACCGATCCTTGGCGCGGCGGCCACGATGGTTGTTGCCATGATCCAATTCAAAAGCCTTTCGCCTCTCGTCAAAGTCCTAGCTTTCTATCTTTCTTTAAAGTTGGTTAACTTCGTGATCATCCAGCCAAAAATCATGGGCGGCGAACAGAACCTGCATCCCATACTTTTCATTGCCTCGGTCATCGCCGGTGGTCATATCATGGGCGTTATCGGGATGATCATCGCTGTTCCGGTAGTTACTATACTGCAAGAGAGCGTGAGGCTTCTGCTTGAGCGCCGTCGTTATTTTGTCCACAGAGCGGCTTCAGCACCGGCCACAGGCGTTAAGATACAGCCATACGTCTGCTAACCCAATTCCCTTCAGATTATTGGATCCATTGTACGCGCTGTTTATTTTTTTTGTTGGCGCTCCTGGAGTCCCTGTAGAAGACGCTCCGCCTGCTCGATGTTTTTCTTTGCAGCCGCATGGTTCGGATCATACTGCAGCACGATGCGCCACTCGGCAATCGCCCCATCTAACTTTTCCTCGCGATAAAGACGGATACCCTGACTGTAATGGTCCTGCACGAGGAAATTTCTGGCGCGACCCAACAACGAGGAAGAGTCCTGATAGTTGGGGGACAGCTTGGCAAGTTGATTAAGGGCGGCGTAAGATTCCGCGTATTTCTTTTGGTCCAACGCTGTCTTGCCCTGTTGGTAAAGCACGGTTCGCTTCAGCTCCACCCCTTCAGCACTGCGCGGATTTTGCACCAGGTATCGATCCACTCCTGCCAGGGCCACTGTAAACTCCTTCCGTTCAAGCGCTTCCCGGGCCTCAGAAAGCATCGGGTTGGTCTCCAGTTCCACTTCTTCGGGTGGCTCAGTTTTAGCCGGGCTTGTCGGCGACTCCGTTTTCGGTCGAGGCGGCGGCGGGGCCGCCGGTCCGGAAAATGGCACTCCTGGAATTTCTGGAATTTTCAGAACTGTACCGGGTTCCAGTTTAGGGTTTGGAGGAAGCTGGTTGGTTTCCCAAATAACCTCCAAGCGCGACCGGTCGCGATAATAAAGCTCGGCGATGGATGCCAGCGTTTCACCTTTGCGCACCGTGTGGTTAAGAACTCGGATCTCCTTGATATCATCCTGCAGCGCGTCAAACGCGGCTTTGTTGGCGGGATCCAGGGCTAATGCTCGAAGAAAATAGCGCCTGGCCTCCGACTGTACGCCGCGCTTTAATGCCTCTCGGCCGCGGCTCATTGCATCAGTGACCGCTTGGTTAATGTTTTTTTCGACTCGTTCTTTCCCTTGCGCGGAAACACTATCTTTGGGGTCTATGGTCAAGGCAATTTTCCATTCATTGAGCGCCAATCTGAGATCGCCTTGCGCTTCTAGCTGGGTAGCCTTCGTTCTATGCGGGGCGACAAGGGATTCCACGGCGCCCGGCGGCATCGTTTGATCGAGCTTGGTAGTGGTCGCGCAGGCGCTGAGAAAAAAGGCGAGATAAAGCGCCCAGACCAAGGTGCGAATCGCGCGCCTCATTTGAGAGACTCCATATTGTAGAAGTTAAGGTTCTTAATGAAATCGTCCAGGCTCATCTCTGAATAAATTTGGCTGCGATGGATTCTCAATGGCTCAACAAAGGAAGGGTTTCCCTGCCTACGAACGGTAAAGGCAGCGGCGTAACCGCGTTCTTTGGTTCTTTGGACCACTACATCGTCCTGACTACCGTAAGGGTAAGCCAGGGACTGAGGAAGGTAACCCAAGTTCTTCGAGAAGAGATCCTTGGGCACATTCAACTCGGCTGCCAACCGCTTCGCATATTCGTCGGCTGACTCCGTAGCAGCCCGGCGCATGTTACCGTGACTTTTCGAATGTGCTTCGATATCGAATCCTTCGGCCGCCAACTTTTTAAGGTCAGCCCAACTGAGAGCGGTAACACCGGCCCCGATGTAGTCTGTGTAAACGAACAGCGTGGCGGTGAATCCCAATTCTTTTAGAATCGGATAAGCGTACTGGATAAAGGCTCGATAACCATCATCGAAAGTTAGAACCAGGCTTTTTCGCGGCAGCTGTTTTTTGAGCGAAGTAAATTCAAGAAATTCCTTCAGGCTGACTACGCGATAGCCTTGGGACTTCAGATAGTGCATTTGCTCCTCGAAGCTCTTCACGCCAAGAACTAATCGCCCTTTCGATTGAGGGGCGAGGTTATGGTAGCAGAGGATCGGCACCAGCTGATAACCGGATGGATCCACACCGGAAAGATTCCAGAAACGCTTGGGAATAATGACCTGCTGTCCGGGGGAAAGCGCGGAGACTTCGTTATACTCTTCGATCATCCAGGATTTGTCTGCGTCGCCGAGAAATTTGGCAGCTAGGCTCTGCGTCGTGTCTCCCGCCTTGGCGATCGCGACAATAAAATCCTCCGATTCGAAAGTTTCCTGCCTTTGCGCTGCAACAGCCGCCTTTTCCTGCTCCATCGAAGAAGGAGGCTGAACGGACGCGCAACCGTGGAGAAGCAAACTCGCCCATCCGGCTAAGATTAGGGGTACGGATAAGTTTCGCATCAGTTTTGTTGTCCGTCTACGAATCCCAACACTTCGTAGACTTCTACCTCTTCCTCCTTGCCTTTCACCTTGAAGTAACCTAACGAGCGAGCATTTATAAGTTTGTCCACCTTCTCGTAAGTCCATTGACTGATGAGAATCTGCCCCGGGCTCGCGTTGGCTTCCAGCCGGGCCGCTAGATTAACACGATCGCCGATAACAGTGTACTCCATTCGATTTTCTGTGCCTACCGAACCCGCGACAGCCTCACCGGCGCTCACGCCGATTCCGACGGCTATCGGATCTTTTCCCTCTCGCACCCGTTTCTTGCTTAATTCCTCAATGCCTGCCTGCATTGCGAGGGCTGTGCGAATCGCCCTAACGGAGTGATCCGATCGAGAAATTGGCGCGCCGAACACGGCCATGACCGCGTCGCCGAGAAATTTGTCGAGAGTCCCTCCCTGTCTGAAAACCGTGTCAATCATCAAAGTGTAGAATTCGTTCAGCAAAGCCACTACGTCTTCCGCGGAAAGGCGCTCTGACAGGGGGGTAAAACCGCGGATATCGCAGAAGAGCACCGAGACCTCCCTGCGCTCTCCCAAAAGCGCAATCTGTTCCGGATTCTTGAGGATCTCTTCCACCACCTCGCGAGCCACGTAACGGACAAACGCCTGTTTCATCTGCTCCTTTTCCCGCAGGCTCTTGGCCATTTGATTAAACGACTGTACCAGATCGCCAATCTCATCGCGGGACGAAACCGCCAGAGAGACTTGGAAATTGCCTGCGGCAATTGCCTTGGTTCCCTCGACGAGTCGCAGGACGGGACGGGTCATGACCAACGATAGGCCCACGGCGCCCGCGATCCCAACCATAATCATCACGAGCGTAATCAGTATGGTTTCATTTCTGGCCTGAGCCAAGTTTCGGCGGATAGATTTCTGGCTGAAGCCCAAGTAAAGCGCGCCAAGGGGAACTTTGCTGAATTCAAGTGGAACCGCAAAATCGATCAGGGTGCCTTCCTTCTCGTCAGTGTAGGTCTGCACCAAAAGCTCATTCGCCGCAGGTTTTAGTCCAGCGGGGCGATCCAATGGTTTGCCGACCAAACTCACGTCTCCATGAGCGAGAACTTTCCCGTCCTGATCCGTAAAAGCCACATAGGCTACATCTTCATCCCGCATTGCATCCTTGACGAGGAGATTTAAAGTGAGATCGTCATTGGTGAGAATTGGATTCTTGGCGCTTGCCGCCAAATCGCGCGCGATGGTCAACCCTCGTTTGGTCATCTCCGCCGTGAGGCTCCGTTGTTGTTGGCGGAGCAGAAAGAAACTGATCAATAGCACTGTCGAAACCACCAACGAAGTAATAAGCAAGCCGAGCTTGAATTTCAGGGAGTGCCACAACTTTTTCTTATTTTCCTCTGCCATACTTTTCCTTAGCTGTGACTCGTCCGGAAAGTTGCATGAATCTAACGAAGTGATTTTAGAGCGTCAAGAATCAATTTAGTCTTGCAAGCGCAAGACCAACGCGTAAACCGGCACGCCACGGAAGACAACTTTTGCCAGCTCCGTGAATCCTTGGCGGCGATAAAATTCCAGTGGGCCGGTGCCACAATAAAGATGCACACCAGAGATTCCGACGCCACGCAAATCGGCAAAAAATTGCCTCACCAACTTCGCGCCTATTCCCGAACTGCGCCAACCGGCCTCGACATTCATGTGAAGATGGGCCGGGTAGTCGTGCCGGAGTCTGCGGGCAAGTCCCCGCGGGAAAACCCGCTCCGGGATCTTTTCAAGTCCAAAAATCTGCCTTACAAACCGCCGGGCGTCCCGATTCCGTCGATAGCGACCTCGGAAAATATCCGCCAGGAGCGGCACGGAGAATTTCCAGAACTTAACTTTGGTAAATACCCTCGTATCGGGACACCCCGTCAAATAACCGACAATGATCTGCTTAGCTTCCGCTACATACGTCCACTGCGGACAAAAGCTCTTGTACGGCTCTACCCACAACCGCCCGAAAAAATGCCAACGTTCGACAGCAATCGGCTGTCCGTTGTTGCCCGTACGACAGCATAGTTCATAGATGGCGTTCCAATCCTTGGATGGTTCGATGATCTTAAATGAAAGCCGCCTGACGGTAACAGTTTCCGGGTCCATGAAGTTGGCACCGAAAGTGAATTCTAGACCATCCGGGTCATTATGGCGAGGACAACGCCGAATGCCGCAGTTCAACTGAGTGAGGAGCTAACCTGGAGTAGCGAAGACACCCGACCGTGCAGGTTCAAAGTGCTTTTTGGTTCTTGGCGTGTTGCTTCATCGGCCCAATATAATTACGCAGAGTACTTATGATTGTCGCGCGCTCAGAGGCACAATGCATTGTCGTCGCTGCTACGGAAGGTTGGCTCCTCACTCATGAGTTAGGTGCAACTGCGGAATTCGGGCTAAATAGCATTTTAAGCTGCAACTAAAGGCGTCTGTTTCATGGCCGCTACTTTTTCCGGTTTCCGTTACGGGTTTAGTTGTGCTATGACTTGACCATTTTAATTACGAACGTCTGGCGATGAAACTTCGTGTCTTAGGTTGTTCTGGAGGTCAGGTTCCCGGCCACCGACTGTCATGCTTCCTGCTGGATGACTCTCTTTTGCTGGATGCCGGCTGCGTCACCTCCGCGCTCAACTTGCGAGCGCAGCAAAAGATTAAACACATTCTCATTACTCATATTCACCTGGACCATGTCCTGGCCCTAGGAATGCTCGCAGACAACCTCTACGGTAAGTGTAAGACCAGTATCAATGTTTGGAGTACCGGCGAAGCTATCGACGGACTTAGAAAATTTTTCTTTAACGACCACATTTGGCCAAACTTCACGCGGCTGACCGATAGCAGTCAACCCGTTCCGGTGATGAAACTCCGTAGGCTTCCCGAGGGCAAGTCTAAACGTGTGGGAGATCATCTCGTCACGGCAGTCCGCGTGCATCACGTCGTGCCCAGCTTCGCTTTCTTCATTGAAAGAAAAGCCGAGACGTTGCTTCACGTCGGTGATACCGGACCGACTGAGAAAGTCTGGTCGCGCGCCCGAAAGTGCGTTAATCTTCGGGCCGTTGTCGTCGAGTCATCATTTCCAAATCGCCTCCAGGCCATCGCCGACTCAAGCCGCCACCTCACACCGCACACCCTGGCGCGAGAAATCGAGAAGCTGGGGAAGAAAGATGTTCCGATATTGGTCACTCATTTGAAGCCGGCATTTCGCAAAAAGATCATCGCCGAGCTGCGAAAACTCAAAAACCCATGCCTAAAAATATTGAATGATGGGGACACTCTCCGGCTGTAAGGGCATGTCATGCCGCGTCCCTACGTCCAACGTCTCACTTCCGATCTCCGGCCTCCAACCTCTGAAAACTAACATCCGGTCCCATAGATGTTGACGCTGGTTCGCTTTGACCAATAAGATAACTAGAACATGCACGATGCTAACGAATCCTTTTCCCTCTATGTTCATATCCCATATTGCATCAGCAAGTGCCCTTATTGCGACTTCAACTCGCATGTGGTCGCCAATATTCCTGAAAAATCGTACACGGAAAGTTTAATCAAGGAACTCGATCATTACGCGGCGCTAGACGATTGGCACGGTAGAACGATCCGGAGCATTTTTTTCGGCGGCGGCACACCGTCAACTTTTCAACCAGGAAGCATCGACAAGATTCTCGAGCAGGTGGCTGCCCAATGGGCTCTCCTCCCTGATTGCGAGATTACTCTGGAAGCAAATCCGGGTACCGTCGACGGAGCTCACTTCCTCGGTTACCGGACCTGCGGGGTGAATCGAATCAGCGTCGGCATTCAATCTTTTCAGCCACGCCTGCTCAAGTTTCTTGGCCGGGTGCATTCGGCCGACGAGGCAAAGAAGGCCTTGGCCGTCGTACGCGCGGTCGGTTTCGAAAATTTCAATCTGGACCTCATTTATGCTAATCCAAACCAGACACTGGCAGAGTTGGACGCTGATCTGGAAACCGCTCTTAGTTTTCAATCACCTCACCTGTCCGCTTACAATCTCACCATTGAGGAAGGCACCCCTTTTCATCAAGAGTTTCGCAACGGCAAAATTCAACTCTTGACCGAGGAAGAAGAGATCGCGATGGCCGAGCTGATCGAGGAGAGACTGCGCGCTGCAGGATTGCAACGCTACGAGATTTCAAACTACGCGCGACCCGGCTTTCATTCGCGTCACAACACCAATTATTGGCGCGGCGGCGATTATCTCGGACTCGGTGCTGGTGCCCATAGCTACGAGAAGATGAGCACCAAGGACAAGCTGGGACGAAGATGGGGTAATGAGAAAAACCCTGCGCGTTACATGGCGAGGATCGATGAAAACAGTAACGCCGTTGCTGATCGAGAAACCATCGATGCCAATAAGGCCGCGAGTGAATTTATGTTTCTCGGACTAAGAATGACCGAAGGTGTATCCATTGAAGCCTTTCGCAACAAATTCGGCAAGTCGCTTGTAGAACTCTATCCCAAGATTGACATTTGGAAGGAAGGTCAACTGATGGAAGAGCGCGACGGATTTATCCGACTGACAAAAAAAGGGATCATGGTGGCAAACGCGATCTTTGTCCAGTTTATGTGATCACGGCTGTTGAAGATAAATTTCGGCGGTCATTCCGACGAAAAACGAAAAATCTGGAGGAAATGTGGCCTTAGCATCGAACAACGACTTGAATAAAATCCGCGTCGATCACATCGGCAGTCTCGTGCGTCCGGCAAAATTGCGCCAAGCATTTGCCCAACATGATCGCGGGCAAATCTCGCGCGAAGACCTTCGTCAAGCGCAAGATGAAGCTGTGCGCGACGTGGTCGCGAAGCAGGTGAAACATGGTTTGCCCGTTGTCACCGACGGTGAATTTCGTCGCCACAATTTCCAGGAAAGTTTTTCAGCGTGCGTCACCGGCTTCGAAGTGCCGCAAAACATTTCGCTCTATTATGAGCACAGAAGTCTCAACCTCACTCCGTTCGAACGCGCCGAACAGAACTTCGATGAGGCGGGCCCGGCGATTGTCACTCGGCGCCCCGCGGCCGAACGGCTAAAACTGGTGCGCAATCTACCTGTGGAGGAATTTCGCTTCGCTCATGACGTGGCGCAAAAACCGGTGAAGGTAACGCTGCTGGGGCCCGACCGCATTGCGCAGCGGTTCAAATGGGAAGCTTCCAAGTCAGTTTATAAAGACCTCGATGACTTCGTGGCGGACGTGGTTGCCATAGAGAGGCAAATGATTGCCGAACTGGTAAAAGCCGGCTGCAAATATATTCAGATCGACGCTCCAGGCTATACGGCTTATGTCGATCAGGTTTCACTGGGTCGCATGCGCTCCCGCGGTGAAGATCCTGAGCGAAATCTCCAGCGTTCCATCGACGCCGATAACGCCCTTATCGAAGGCTTCACCGGCGTTGTGTTCGGTATTCATGTCTGTCGGGGCAACGCCCGCACCATCGATCCCAACACGGGCAAGCTCGTGCCGCAGTGGCACCGTGAGGGCTCCTACGACGCCATCGCAGAACGATTGTTCAATGGCCTCAAGCATCGCCGCCTATTGCTGGAATACGACAGCGACCGCGCCGGCAGCTTCGAACCGCTGCGCTTCGTTCCGAGAGATAAGATGGTCGTCCTGGGCCTAGTCACGACCAAGAGTCCAGACTTGGAGACCGTAGGCGATCTCAAGCGCCGTATCGATCAAGCCAGCCGCTTCTTACCCCTTGAGCAGCTCGCCCTAAGCCCGCAATGCGGCTTCGGCGGTATCGATTCTAAATCCCTCAGCGAAGATGAGATGTGGCAAAAATTGGATCGAATCGTCGAGACAGCTGAACAGGTTTGGCATTAAGACAATCAATTGTTCAAGTTTCACTTCGTGACCGATATCCTTTGCTGTAAATCAACTGTCGGTCTGCAAGCTGCTCAACCACTCCTCATGCACATCGACCCAAATAGAATCCTGATCGTGGCAAGTCGAGACTTCGCATAGCTCAACCCTGACCGTGTAGAGCGGATTATGAATGCCCCGGTGGTCTCGGACATTCTCCAGGAGGCCGTGGACGGCGCCGATTACGCCGCGCTTGCCTCTGATGTAGCGCGGTGTGCGCGGGTTGCCGGCGGGATTTTCGGCGGCCACCAGAACAGCGTCGCCGATTTTGTATTTGCTCGCAGGGGATTCCATAATTGTTTTCAATCTGCCCGGACTCTGGGCGCTTCTGCTACCGTGCCTGGTTTCTCCGCTTCTCTTTGCTGCGACGGTTCCAGCGCGTAGCCGGCGCCTATCAAGCTATCAACGGTGACGAGTTTGGCCAATTCTTCCTCCGACATTCCTTCGGTGCCGGCCGGCCGTTGCGGCAGCACGAAGTAGCGAACGTCGGAAGTACTATCGTATACTTGGACTGCTTTGTCGCCGGGGACCTTTAAGTCAAACATTTCTTCCAGAGTAGCCCGCGGATTTTGCACGATCTTCGCTCGATAACTTTCGTGCTTATACCACCACGGCGTATCGCCAAGAATGTCGTACGGATAACAGGAGCAGAGTGTGCAAACGATGACGTTGTGTACTGAATCGGTATTCTCTACGACGACTAATTTGCCAACTTTCCCTTGGTGCACGCCCATTTCTCTGAGCGCCTCCCTGCCCGTGCTAAGCAAGGCCTGTTTGAATTCCGGATCGCTCCACGCCTTGCCAACAATTACGCCGCCGGCCCAGGGGTGCTCCTCATGGAGCTGCTTCCAACGCTGTTCTAGCTCCGCGCGAGAAGACCAACCGCGATTCATCAGTGCTTGGACAAACACACCGAGCAATTCCTGGTAGTCTTTCAGATCCTTTTCGAGGTTCACGATGCGCTCTTCCAGAGAGCCATGGTGTTCTTTCTTTTTGATTTTGAAAAAGTCGTCGTAGTCTCCACGCTCTTTGCGATTATCTTCAGTCACCATGTCCATGGCTTCAACGGTCCGGGCAGAGACCAGCGCGATGCCTTTCACATACTCATCGAGCCATTCTTCCAGATAACGCACGCGAGCTTCGATATTTTTCCCTTGGGGTTTTCTTGGTTTGAAGAATTGATTCTTGCGGCTGAGCGTCGCGCGGGCTTTCAGCAAATCGTAGAAGCTGATAACGCCTCGACGAATCAAATAGAAGATGCGCGGCTCAAACCGTTTGGCCGGGTAATACTCCAAGTCTTCCTCGACGGCGCGGATATGAGCTTCGAAGTCATGCATGTGTCCTTCGAAAGGCTTATGCGTGTGTTTGCCTGACATAATATCCTCCGCAAGCCGGGAAGAATCCCAGAGAAAGAAGTGAATTGCCGGTGTGATATCAGCAGAAACGCTGACTCATTTCAGTTCGTAAGGGATCTGCTTCGGTCCGTAGCCTTGCCAGTATCTGTTCGTCCCGGGATCGTAGCGACCCTGGAGAAAACCGCCAGCCTTTTCCGCTCGTACGATGATGGCTACAGTGCGTTCTTCACCGCTTTCTTCGGCGTGGATTTGATACGGTGGAACAAGGTCAATTTTCCCGGGACCAACCTTAACATTTACACTTTGCCGTATTTCTGCGTAGTCGGGCTTGGAACCATCGTCGATCCGTTCGTAGCGCTCGATGGACTCGGTTCCATCCAAAACACCGTAGAGGGTCCAGTTATGCGCGTGGTCGTGGATTTGGGTGCGGGTCTTAGGGGCTTTGATCAATCCGTTAATCACGAACTTGTAATCCGGATCTTCGTAAAAGAGCAGGTTTTCGGCGCGCTCGCTCCCCTGGGAACAATCAGGCCAGCTCTTGGATTGTTCTTTTACCGCCGGATCGGCGAGCAACGCTTGCAAGAGCGGACTCATCTTCTCCCAACGCTTCGCGGCATCTTTTTCTTCCGCGAAGAGCTGGCAGGCGGATTCGATGAAGTTTTGAACGGCAGTCTTACATTCAGACATAGAACCTCCCATACGTGAGCGAGAAGCTACTTGGTGTTTTAATCCTCACGCAAGGGTAGCGTCAAGACGCAGCCTATCTCTGTCCTCTTCCGTCGGGAGACTAGAAAAATCAAACGGTGAGGATCGAGAATCGAAGATCGCGACCCTCTATTATCAATCTTCAATCCTCGTGTTTTTCCAATCGCTTAGGTGCCGTGGTCCCAGGAGGTAAGATATTTCTGCTGCTCAGCTGTCAGTCGATCGATGCGAATGCCCATGGACGCAAGCTTTAAATTTGCCACCCAGCTTTCAACCGTGTTCGGCACGTCGTAGACTTCGGGCCTGAGTTTGTTACGATTCTTTACCGCCCACTCAGACGCCAAGGCCTGGGTGGAAAAACTCATGTCCATGACGGAGGCTGGGTGCCCTTCTGCCGCGGCGAGATTCACGAGACGGCCTTCGCCGATCAAGTAAACCTTTCGCCCACCAGGCAACGTATAGGCGTCAACGAAGTTGCGTACGTTCTTTTCCACTTTCGTCGCGAGCTTTTTAAGCGACTTGATATCGATTTCAATATCGAAATGGCCGGAATTGCAGATCACCGCGCCGTCTTTCATGACTCGGAGATGCTCTTTGGCGATCACGTGCATGTCGCCCGTGAGCGTGATGAAAAGATCACCAATTTTAGCAGCGTCTTTCATGCTCATGACTTCAAAGCCGTCCATGGCCGCTTCCAACGCTCGCACCGGATCGACTTCGGTGACGATGATTTTGGCGCCCATACCGCGCGCTCGGGCCGCTACGCCTTTGCCACACCAGCCATAACCGGCGATCACCACGCGTTTCCCCGCGAGGAGCATATCCGTGGCGCGGACTATGCCGTCGATGGTTGACTGACCCGTTCCGTAACGGTTATCGAACAGATGCTTGGTGGCGGCATCGTTGACGGCAATAACCGGGATCTTGAGCGCCTTATCTCTTTCCAACGCCCGAAGCCTGATCACACCAGTGGTCGTTTCCTCCATGCTGGCGATCAAACCGGGAATCAACTGGGTGTAGTCCGTATGCACCATCGACACCAGATCGGCGCCGTCGTCCATCGTGATGACCGGTTCATGATCCAGCGCCGCCCGCAGATGCTTGTAGTAAGTCTTGTTATCTTCGCCTTTGATCGCGTAAGTCGGAATACGGTCATGCTGAACCAACGAAGCGGCAACGTCATCCTGGGTAGAAAGCGGGTTGGACGCGCACAGAACGACATTAGCGCCGCCGGCCTTCAACGTCTGGACGAGATTGGCAGTCTCAGCGGTCACGTGCAAACAAGCGGAAAATCGCATCCCCTGCAATGGCTTTTCCTTGAGAAAGCGTTGCTTTACCCGCTGCAAAACCGGCATGTCCTGGCCTGCCCATAGAACGCGCTTGCGACCGTTTTGAGCTAAACGAATATCTTGGACGTCGTAGTTCTTCGCCATGCTGGATTCTTCTCCCGCCTTTTGATTTAAACTTTCGCCGCCGCTTTTTTTAGATCCACCGCGCGATCGGTTTTTTCCCAAGTAAATTGCCCGTCCTCGGGAGTCCTCCCGAAGTGACCGTAGGAAGCGGTGGAGCGGTAGATCGGCCTCTTGAGGTCGAGAGTCTGGATAATGCCCTTGGGACTGAGATCAAAACTGTCTTGAACAATCTCAGCGATTTTCGCCTCGGGAATCACGCCGGTTCCGAAAGTGTCGACGAGGACCGACACAGGCTGGGCAACCCCGATAACGTAGGCGAACTGCACCTCGCATCGCTGCGCCAGGTCGGCGGCAACAATATTTTTGGCAACATAACGCGCCATGTACGCTGCACTTCGGTCAACCTTCGAAGGATCTTTTCCGGAGAATGCGCCGCCGCCGTGGCGCCCCATGCCGCCGTAGGTATCGACGATTATTTTCCGTCCGGTCAAGCCGCAATCACCCTGCGGCCCGCCCACCACAAAACGGCCCGTGGGGTTCACGTGATAAATCGTATCCTTATCGAGAAACTCCGCCGGGATGACGGCCTTGATCACACCATCAATGATGGTTTCTCTCAATTTGTTGTATTCGACCTCGGCACTATGCTGCGTGGAGATAACGACATTTTTGACTTTTACTGGCTTCCCGTCGCGATATTCGACGGTAACCTGCGACTTACTATCGGGCCTCAAAAAATAGGCTTCGCCGCCTTTGCGAATTTTAGCCAAATATCTAACCAGGCTGTGGGCCATTTGAATCGGGAACGGCATCAGTTCCGGCGTCTCATCACAGGCATAGCCGAACATCATTCCCTGATCGCCCGCGCCTTGCTCCTTGTGCAGGCCTTGGCCCTCGGTTACGCCTTGGGAAATGTCCGGTGATTGTTGTTCAATGGCGGTTAAGATCGCGCAAGTGTTGCCGTCAAAACCCATGGCCGAGTCGATGTAGCCAATTTCGCGAATGACTTCCCGGACAACATCGACATAGGCAACTTTAGCTTTGCTAGTAATTTCGCCGGCAACGACGACCATTCCGGTCTTGGCCAGGCTTTCACAAGCAACTCGGCTTTCGGGATCGCCCGCCAAATGCGCGTCAAGAATCGCGTCGGACACCTGATCGCAGAGTTTGTCCGGATGCCCCTCGGAAACCGATTCCGATGTAAATAAAAAATCTTTACCTGCCATGTGAGCCTACCTCCAGGGTCAATGATGTTGCGAAATTAATCTTCGCACTTTAACGGATCGAGGGGGTCGATTCAACCTTACGTATTATTCGCTTTCGTTGAACTTGTTATCAATCAGTTTTTCGATGGCTTTGAGCGCTCGTTCAGCGTCCTCCCCGCTTGCCTCGACTTGGATCTTGCTGCCTTGGGCGGCAGCCAAGGTGAGCACGCCCATAATGCTTCTACCGTCAGCGGTCTGACCGTCCTTGGAAACGCTCACCTGGGCCGAGAACTTGTTTACCGTTTGCACTAGCAGCGCCGCGGCTCGCGCGTGAAGACCGAGTTTGTTTTTGATCTCTAATTTCTTGACGCATTTGTTCATTCGCTTACTTTTCGATATCTCGATGCTTGACACTAAGGCGAAGCTTCCCATGGGCCAATCTTTTTTGCAGTTCTTCTACCAAAACGACCGAACGGTGACGCCCTCCCGTGCAACCAAGGGCGAGTGTCAGGCTGCTCTTTCCCTCCCGCTCGTAAAGAGGCAATGTAAATTCCAATAGAGCATCCAAGCGATCAAGAAAACCGCGCGTCTCTTCGTTTTTGAGAACGTAGTCTTCCACCTCACGATCCAATCCGGTTTTATCGCGCAGCGCGCTCACAAAATGGGGATTGGGAAGAAAACGCACGTCGAGAATGATGTCCGTGCCGTGGGGGATACCGTACTTATAGCCGAAGGACAACAAAAAGACGCTCATGCGACGGGAGCCCGAAGATTCACAAAAGGTTTCTTCCATTTCCCGTTTGAGCTGATGGACATTGATATCGCTCGTATCGATCACCCTGTCCGCTAGTTCGCGCATCCCTTCCAAAGCTTTGCGTTCACGGACGATGCCTTCCTGAATAGGGTCCCGCCCGCCCATGGGGTGAGGGCGCCGGGTCTCGCTGAAGCGGCGTAGTAACACCTCATCCGAAGCGTCGAAAAAAAGCACCTGAACATGGTGTCCCGCCCTGCGCATATCTGCGAGTATGTCGGGCCAAGATCCTAAAAACTGTCCGCCGCGCAGATCCACCCCGAACGCGATGCGCTTGATCTCTTCATGGTAGCCTTGGCAAAGGTCGATGAATTTTGGGATCAAAAGAGCGGGCAGGTTATCAATACAGAAAAATCCGTTGTCTTCGAGGGCACGAATGGCAACGCTTTTTCCGGAACCCGAAAGACCTGTGACGATGATGATATCCAGCCCATCGGCCATAAAAAATCAAAACTTCTGGTCTTCTTCGGCGATGATGTTAAAGATTTCTTCTCTGGTTTGTCCTTTCATGAGTCGGTTGCGAAACGACGGGTCTTTGAGCAAGCGCGAGATGCGCGCCAGCGCTTTCAAATGATCGGTGGCGGCGTCTTCCGGAGCAATGAGCGTGAAGAACAAATGTGTTGGCTCGCCGTCGAGGGAAGCAAAGTCTACCCCTTCTGGGCTGCGTGCGAAAACTCCCACGACCCGCTCGACACCGGGGAGCTTGCCATGAGGGATGGCTACTCCTTCTCCGATGGCGGTGGTGCTGATTTTTTCTCGCTCCAAAAGCACTGCCAATATCCGACGGCTTTGCAACGAAGGATGCCGGGCAGCTAGCCGATCCGCCATCTCTTCCAGCGCAGCGTTCTTTTCTCGACTCTCAAGGACAGGGATCACCGTTTGCACATCAAGAAAATCTGTGATCTTCACGCTTTGATCCTTCTTCGACGGAGCTTGACTTTTTCTTTGCGCTTTTTGATCTGGCGCTCGATCTTATCCGTCACCAAATCGATGGCGGAATAGAGATCTTCCGTTTCCTCTTTTCCATGAATCGTAGTCCCGGGAGCATGCAACTCCACCTCCGCTACTTGCCGTTGCTTCGAATCCACGGCAAGTACGACGTGGGTCTCCAAGGATCGAGAAAAATACCGGCCGATGCGGCGGACTTTTTCTTCGACGTATTTTTTCAAAGCTTCGGTGGGTTGGGTATGGCGAAAGGTTACGGTGACTTTAACCTCGCTCATCGTTGCGACTGTCCTTCGATTTATTTCCGCAAATAAGGTTGGCGCCGTCGCGATGACGGCAATATTCCCATGGCTTCGCGATACTTTGCCACGGTTCGGCGCGCGATGTCGATGGAATCACTGGACAGCAACGCTGCGATGTGCTGGTCGCTGAGCGGCTTGCGCGTATCTTCGGCAGCGATGATGTGGCGGATTTTCTCTTTCACGCTCTCGCTGGCGACATCTTCTCCGTTGTCCGTTTTAAGACCGCTCTGGAAAAAGTACTTGAGTTCAAAAAGCCCCTGGGGTGTGTGGACGTATTTGTTCGCCGTGGCCCGACTGACCGTGGACTCGTGCATGTTGATATCCGCCGCGACGTCGCGCAGCACCATCGGTTTAAGGTGACTTTTTCCATGGTCGAGAAAATCCTGCTGAAACTTGAAAATACTTTGAGTCACGCGGTAAAGCGTTTGCTGGCGCTGTTGGATGCTCTTGATGAGCCACGTCGCCGCGCGCACTTTTTCCTGTAGATACTGCCGCGCCTGTTCCTCCGCCTCTCCCTCCTGCCCGACCATCCGGCGGTACAACGAACTGATACGCAGGCGAGGCACGCCGTCATCGTTGAGATAGATGACGTAACCATCACCGACTTTCTCGACAAAAACATCCGGCAGGACAATGCGGACTTCCTCCTGCTCGAATCCGCGGGAGGGTTTTGGCTCGAGGGAGGCAATCACATGCGCCGCGTCGGCTATTTCATCGATCGTTACTCCCAACTCCCTGGCGAGCTTTTCGTACCGCTTGGACTCCAGGTGGCCGATGTAATCAGCGACGATGCGAGCCGCCAGACTATTCCCGAGTCCCAAGTTTTCCAGTTGCGCGAGCAAGCATTCTCTTAGGTCGCGCGCCGCTACACCGACGGGGTCGAAGAAGTGAATGCGTTTGAGTACCCTCTCGGTTTCTTCAGGCGTGCTTTCCGTAACCCGACAGATGTCTTCCAAAGCAAGCGACAAATAACCATTTTCATCGAGGTTGCCTATAATATAAAGGCCAATGGCCTCCTCTTTCTCGGTTATCTTCGATAAGCGGAGTTGCCAGATTAAATGATCTTCGAGGGACGTCTTTTTGGTGAGGTTGCTTTCCCAAGACGGCGGTCCATCCCCGTCGTCCGAGGTGGCTTCAGCGGTAAGCGATCCGTGAATCGAGTTGGAGTGGGTGTCGAGATATTCTTGCCAATCCAGCGTTCCGATTTTGTCGACGGCGGAAATTTCCCGATTGATCACTGGCTCCGCTGCCGGCTCAACGCCTTCCGGTGGAACCTCTGCCCTCTGTTGTTCCCCGGCCTCTGCCTCGTCCGTGGCTCCCTCTTCGAGGGCCGGATTCTCCTGTAATTCCTGGGAGATCATTTCTTGCAGTTCGAGTCGCGAGAGCTGCAGCAACTTGATCGCCTGCTGCAGTTGCGGCGTCATAACTAACTGTTGCGTGAGTTTTTGAACCTGTCGAATCTCAAGAGCCATAATTAAAACTTAAAGCCTTCTCCCAAATAAAATTTTCTCGCCGCCGGACTGGAGGCAATTTTTTCAGGCGTGCCCTCCTCAAGAATGGTCCCCTCATTCACGATATAGGCACGATCACATATTCCCAAGGTTTCTCGCACGTTGTGATCGGTGATGAGAATACCGATGCCACTGGTGATCAACCGGCGAATGATTTTCTGGATCTCGGCCACTGCAATTGGGTCGACTCCGGTAAAGGGTTCGTCCAACAGGACAAAGTAAGGCGAGAGCACTAATGCCCGGGCAATCTCTACCCGCCGCCGTTCTCCCCCGGAGAGCGTAAAGGCTTTGTGCTTCGCAAGGTGGCTTATGCCGAGCATCTTCATTAAGTCTTGGGACCGTTCTTGTTGCTCTTCTGTGCTCAAGTCCAAAGTTTGCAAGATCGCAAATAGGTTATCTTCCACCGTCAGCCGTCGAAAAACAGAAGATTCTTGAGGCAAGTAGCTAATTCCGGCGCGAGCCCTTTGGTAGATCGGGGTTGTGGTTAGATCCTCGTCGTTAAGCAACACCTTGCCTTCATCGGGTTGAACCAGTCCGACCATCATGTGAAAGGTAGTGGTCTTTCCCGCACCGTTGGGGCCGAGCAAACCAATAACTTCTCCGCCTTGAACATTTAAGTTTACACCATTGACGACGCGACGGCCATTATAAGACTTCGCGACTTCCACCGCCTTCAGAACGCTCATCGCTACTTGCTCGCGGCAGAGTCTCCTTTGTCTTGCTTCTCCAGATCTTCCGGGAAAATCGTCGCCCGGACTCTGATCTTATCGTCTCCTTCCGCGGTCGCCCGGTCCTGCTCCGTGAAGTAGATCACCCGAATTCCACTGACCTGACTGTTACCTTGCCGCATCACCGGATTGCCGGTCAGCGTCACAGTCTTTGCCTTATCGTCGAATACCGCTTTTTCCCCAGTGGCGACCCGGTTGCCTTGGACCGCGTTTACTTTTCCTTCCGCTACGATCTGTTTCATCTGTTTCATCTCTGGATCGTAATAGGCGGTCAGCGTCTCGCTTCTCATCGTCATGTCTGCCTGGATCGTCACCACCCGTCCCTTGTACGTAATGGTGTTATTTTTCTGATCGACTTCCATCCAATCGGAGGTGATGTAGATAGGATCTTTCTTGTTAAACTCGAAGCCGGCGGACGAGGATTTTTTCTTAGCTTCCTCTTTTGCCGGTGTTGCGGCGCTGGCCTCTTTTGCCGGCGTTGCGGCGCTGGCCACCGATGCTCCGCTTAAGTGTAAAGTAAGAAAGGCGAGGATGAAAAGCAGACGCCAACCTAGAATCGAGCTGCGCATTTATCCCCCGCTCATCTGATTTGTCTGGGCCGTTTTGTTTTTCTTGGCTAGCTTTTGAGGCTCAAGCTTGGTCTTCACGTTTTCCAGCAACCGTACTTTTTTATCTTCTAACTCGACCTGCATACTCGATCCTTCCAACTCAAGCCCTTCGCCAACCACCGTCGCCCTTTTCGGCAACACGATCTGCTGCTTCTCCGGAAAATAGATAGCCTCTTCAGACTTCAACGTATATCCTTGGTAGTTTACTTGAATGTTACCTTGAAGCTGCATCTGCTCAAGCTCTTTTTCGTTGAAAAAGAGCTTGGCCACCTCACCGGTGGTTTCGGCGGTTTCTCCCTTCTTGTCAAAATAGTAAAAGCGGGGGTTTTTGATGACCGCTTGCTTTTGCTCTTTATAGTAATTCGCCTCGTCCCCGAAGATCTCCCAGACCTTCCGTCCGTCTTCGATTTTCGCACGGCGAAAATCTTTCATGTGCAGGGCCGATTCCGGTACGTAGTCCAGCGCCTTGAGCGGGTTCTTTTTGATTTCCTGGACTTTCGTAATCCAAATATTCTCGGCTACCTTGTAAACGACTCCCCCCAAGGAAATAAAAATAGCCGCCAGGAGAGTTAACCTCCGCCACTTACGCATGTTTGTGCCCTGAAATTGAGTTTAAAAATATCATTCTTTCAAAATCGTGTAAAGCAATGGGCACGAAAATTGCTACCAGAAACGCCAAGCTTTACAAATTAGTGATTAAAAATAACGCCTTAGGAGCTCGTGCCAAATATTTTGAGCCTTCAGAAGCAGTTCCGAAACCTCCCTCACCGCCCCTCGACCACCCCTGGCCTGGGTTACATAATCTACCCTCGGCTTGAGTCCCGGCCATGAATCCCGGACGGTCATCGCCAGGCCGACGCGCCGCATGATCGGGAGATCCGCGATATCGTCTCCCAGGTATGCGATCTGCTCGTCTCTAAATCCGGTTTTTTTCTTGATCTCTTTATATGCATCGGCTTTGTCCTGAACACCTTGATACACGATACGCACTCCCAATTCCTTGGCGCGATGGCGCACCAGGTTAGAGGACCGGCCGCTAACAAAGCCCACGGTGATACCGGCCCGAATCAGTAGCGCGATGCCCTGCCCGTCGCGCACATCGAATCGTTTAGTCTCCCCGCCGCGACTGTCAATGATGATGCCGCCGTCAGTCAACACGCCATCAACATCGAGAAGCATGAGCCTGATTTTCGCGGCTTTTTTTTTGACCCCGGCGGGTAGGCGTTTCACAAGAACCTATACGATGCCGGATTTAACGAGATCGTGCAGATGGATTACACCGATAGGTTTCCTGCTGCCGTTCGCGAGCACGAAAAGTGAAGTAATCGGACGTTGTTCCATCACATCCACCGCTTCAGCCGCAAGGCTAGCGGACGCGATGGTTTTTGGATTGCGTGTCATCAAATCCTTCGCTTTCAAGCGGAAAAATTCTTCCCCCTTGCTTTCTAGGCCGCGCCTGAGGTCACCGTCGGTGATAACGCCGATGAGCGTGCCTTTGAAATCCACGACGCCGGTGACTCCGAGGCGCTTTGAGGTAATTTCAAAAAGAGCATCTTTCATCGGTGTCTCTTCGTTGACCAACGGGATCTCATTGCCGCGGTGCATCAGATCCTCGACGCGCAGCAAAAGTTTTCGGCCTAAGATGCCACCGGGATGCCGGACGGCGAAATCTTCTTCTTTGAATCCCTTTTTCTCCAACAGCACGACGGCCAGCGCATCACCCATCGCCAGTGATGCCGTGGTGCTCGCGGTCGGCGCCAAACCCAAGGGACAGGCCTCTTCGTTGACGCCAACGTCTATGACAGCGTCCCCGGCCTTCCCCAGCGTGGAATCGGGTTTCCCCGTCATCACAACAACCTTTAAACCATTCAACTTGAAATGCGGCAGCAGCTTCAGAATCTCTTCGGTCTCGCCACTGTTGGAAACCGCGAGCACCACATCGCCTTTCATAACCATGCCGAGATCGCCGTGCACCGCATCGCCCGCATGAAGGAAGAAAGCCGGAGTGCCGGTACTGGATAAAGTGGCGGCAATTTTTCGGCCAATGAGCCCCGATTTCCCCATCCCTGTTACCACGACCTTCCCGCAGCAACCATGCAGCAACTCAACGGCTCGGAGGAAAACGTCGTCAAGGCGATCTACAAGGGAAACAATGCCCTTCGCCTCGATATTCAGAACGTCCTTCGCACGCTGCAAAATAAGTGTCTTGTTCACGGTGTCGAACTAGCCCTTTGAAATTTCGTCAATCTCTTTGACCATTCGCAGCAACCCCTCGAACTCCGTTAACGGCAAAGAATTGGGGCCATCGCTTAAAGCATGGTCCGGGTTTTCGTGGACCTCCATGAAGAGGGCGTCCACCCCGGCCGCTACACCCGCCCGCGCCAGTGGAGCGATATATTTTCTCTCGCCGCCCGAAGCTTTGCCCAGTCCTCCGGGAAGCTGCAAGCTATGCGTCGCATCGAAAACTACAGGATAACCGAGTTCCCGCATCACTACCAGCGAGCGCATGTCAGAAACTAAGTTGTTATAGCCAAAAGACACGCCGCGTTCGGTGAGCAGGATTTGTTCGTTCCCGGTGGAGCGAATTTTTTCGACCACGTTGCCGATGTCCCAGGGCGCGAGAAACTGTCCCTTCTTTACGTTGACAACTTTTCCTGAATTAGCAACCGAGATAACGAAGTCCGTCTGCCGGCAGAGAAACGCGGGGATCTGTAGCACATCAGCGACCATTTTGACCGATGACACGTGTTCTCTCTCGTGGACATCCGTCAGCACCGGCACTCCGACTTTTTTCTTTACCTCGGCCAGAATTTCCAGCCCTTTTTCCAAGCCAGGTCCGCGGTAGGATTCGCCGGAAGAGCGGTTCGCCTTGTCGTAGGAAGACTTGAAGATGTAAGGCACGCCGACGCGATCCGCCGCCTCCTTGAGTAAGGACCCATGCTTTAAGGCGGAATCGCGGCTTTCGATCACGCAAGGCCCGGCGATTACGGTGAGCGGCTTTCCTGCCCCAATCTCGATGCTTCCTACTGTGACCTTCTTCGTAACCATAGGAGAGCCAAAAGCGGATGGAACGGGCTTACGGGCGCACAACCTTTATGCGGGGAACTTCTTTAAGGGTTTGGCGATTCTGCAAGGCAGCCTTGACGAATCCTTTAAAAAGCGGATGGCCGTCCATCGGACGCGACTTAAATTCCGGATGGAATTGGCAACCCAGAAACCATGGATGATCCTTAAGCTCCACGATCTCGATGAGCTTGCCGTCCGGCGACCTGCCGCTTAAAACCATCCCCTTCGTGGTGAAACGTTCGACGTAGTCGTTATTAAACTCATAGCGATGGCGATGGCGCTCGGAGATTTTTTTCCGGCCGTAGAGCTTCACCGCCAATGAATCATCCTGAAGTATACAAGGATAGGCCCCCAAGCGCATAGTGCCGCCTTTGGCATCAATTCCCTTCTGCGTTTCCATTAAATGAATAACGGGATCAGAACTGTTGGGGTCGAATTCGCTTGAGTTGGCTCCGGCTAGGCCACAAACGTTGCGCGCAAACTCGACCACGGCCATCTGCATCCCCAGGCAGATTCCAAAGAAGGGAATCTGGTTCTCCCTTGCATAGCGAATCGTCTCAATTTTGCCTTCGCTCCCGCGGTCTCCGAATCCTCCCGGCACCAGGATTCCGTCGGCTTGGCTAAGCAACTCCTGGGCTCCCACCTCTTCAATCTTTTCCGCCTCGACGCATTCGAGCTCAACTTTCGTCTCATTGGCAATGCCGCCGTGGACCAACGCCTCGAACAGGCTTTTGTATGACTCTTTGAGGCTCATATATTTTCCGACGACGACAATTTTAGCTGTGGCCTTCGGATTGTTGAGCACCTGAACAATCTTCTGCCACTTTTGCAGATTAGGAGCGCCGGTCCACATGTGAAGCTTCTCGACGATCTGGGCATCGAGCCCCTCCTCGTGGAACACCAACGGCACCTCGTAGATCCACTCGACATCTTTGGCCGTGATCACGGATTCCTCTTTTACGTTACAGAAATGGGCTATCTTCGACTTGATTTTTCTGTCCAAGATGCGGTCGGTTCGGCACAAGAGGATATCAGGTTGGATGCCCAATCCGGTTAATTCTTTGACGCTATGCTGCGTAGGTTTGGTTTTGAGCTCGCCCCCACCGGTAATGTAAGGAACCAAGGTAAGATGAACATAAAGGACATTCTCTCTGCCCCAGTCCCAAGCGAATTGACGGATCGCTTCCAAGAACGGCAATCCCTCAATATCACCTACCGTGCCGCCCACTTCACCAATCGCGATGTCATAACCTTCAGCCGCTGCGGTGATACGGCGCTTGATTTCATCGGTGATATGAGGAATGACCTGCACGGTTCCGCCGAGATAGTCTCCGCGCCTCTCCTTAGCAATAACCGTCTCGTAGATCTGGCCGGTTGTGCAATTGTTCTTCCGGCCCATGGCGGTGGAAACATAGCGCTCATAATGTCCCAGGTCCAAATCCGTCTCTGCGCCGTCGTCGGTCACGAAAACTTCGCCATGCTGGAACGGGCTCATGGTGCCGGGATCGACGTTGATGTACGGATCCATTTTGAGAACTGTGACTTTCAGCCCGCGGCTTTCCATCAGCGCGCCGATCGAGGCCGAGGCCAATCCTTTACCCAGCGACGACACCACGCCGCCGGTGACAAAGATGAATTTGGTTTTTACGCCAGCCATAGCATTAGTTCCTGACTTCTCTTAAGTACTGTTCCGCTTTTTCCAAATCCTCGGGTGTATCAACTTCCACCGACTGCTCGTTTACGTCCGCAACGAAAATGGGATGTCCGTACACCAAGGCCCTCAGCTGCTCTAAACTCTCTGCTTGCTCCAGCAGCGTCGGCCGCAGCCGCGCCAACTTCAAGAGAAAATCCCGGCGGTAAACATACAACCCTAGATGGCGATAACCCCAAATTTTTTTTTTGGCTCCTGAGTCTTGAGATTGCGCGACATCATTTCGCGGATACGGTATCGCCGCCCGCGAGAAGTAAAGCGCGAATCCCTTGGCGTCTCGGACGACTTTTACGATGTTCGGGCTGCGCCATTCCTCCTCGACATCAATCGGTGTACAAACCGTTCCCATGGGAATCGAACGGTCGCGTCGCAGGGGCCCAACTGCCCGCGTAATCGTCTCCGGCTGGATGAAAGGCAAGTCTCCTTGCACATTCACTATCAAATCCGCTCTGATTTTTCGCGCCGCCTCCGCTAAACGATCCGTGCCGCTCACGTGATCTTTCGATGTCATCATGACTTCGCCGCCGAAACTCTTAACCGCTTCTTCGACCCGCCGGTCATCCGTCGCCACCAATACGCGGTCCAATATTTTTGCCTTGTAAGTACTCTCGTAAACACGCTGGATCATCGGCTTGCCGCCGATATCCGCCAGCGGCTTTCCCGGAAGACGGGTCGAGCCATAACGCGCCGGGATGATCGCCACAACCGCCATAAGGCTCAGCGTTTCGCAGAGGCGTCATCTCTGAAAAGAGAGATCAAAGGTGTTTTCTCATCCCCAAAAAAGAAAAACCGCAATGGCTTTCTGGGAAAGCGCATCACGGAATTTCAATATACGCCGACACAGAAAACGTGTCAATGAGATTTTTCCTTTATCCTGCATTCCGCAGCTAACGTTACGACCTACGCGACACGCGAGCCTGGAGTAGTAAGGGTGGATGTAGCTCGTGATAGATCAAGTCAGCCGTTGCTAACTTGACTTCTCTTTACTGCCTTATGATAGGAGTGAGTTAAACAAACTCGAAGGACATCTGCATGACGAAATTGATTCGACTCAACGCCGGCTTTGCCACCATCGGACAAGGTGCCGGGCCGATGATGGTGACGTGGAAGGCCGAGTTGTTTCAGAAATATGGCTTAAACGTATCTGCTCCACGCATCATGGGCGGCGCAAAGGGTGTAGTCCGCGGGTTGGTCTCAGGCGAGATCCAATTCGGCAACCTGGCGGCCCCGGCGCCGTTGCGGTCGAATCTCAAAGGCGAAGCGGATTTAATTTTCCTCACCGGAGGAATTAACCAGCAGTTTATTATGGGGAGACCTGGAATTAACAGCCGCGAGGAGTTGGCGGGAAAAAAGATTGGTTTTGTTGGGGACGGTGGCCTCAATGACGCCCTCGTCAAATTCATTATCGAAAAGTTGAATGCAGCTGGCATCGCCGGATTGCATGAAGAAACCATTTCGCCCGGCGGCGACAAGGAAATTGAAGCGCTGACGAACGGCAAATGTGATGCCCTCGTCATCACGCCGCCCGAGTCGGTGTACGCGAAGAGAAAAGGCTGTCAGTATTTAATTGATTTTGCCGAATACGGCTTGAACTACGCGCTCGGCGGCATCGCTGCGCGGCGAGACTACGTTAAGCAAAATCCGGACATAACCAGAAGATTCATCAAAGCCTATATCGAAGGAATGCACCGCTACCGCACCGATCGCGAGTTTACGGTCGGTGTTCAAGCGGAATACAGCGGAATTCCGGATCCCACTGTAGCAGAGGAAACCTACGATCTGACTCAGCCGGGCATGCCACCCATTCCTTACCCTGTCGTCTCTGCGCTTCAGACTTTGCTCGACTTCATGGCCAAGGAACTTCCAGAGGCGCAAAATATTGATGCGCGTCGATTCGTCGATGACAGCTTTATTCGTGAGCTAGACCAGAGCGGATTCATTGCATCCTTTTAGGATCAAGAACAAGACAGGAGAACCGAGTTATGAGCAAAGAATCCGTTATGCCTCAGTCCTCGTAGCTCGTTACTCATCATTTATGACTCTAGCGTTAGGTGCGCTAATTTTCCTGCTGGGGCTCTATCCGTTCTCGGCATCACTCGCCGCTACCCATGATGCAATTCTCGAACGCGCCGCACGTGAAGGAGAGGTTATCTTTTACGCGTCTATGAATCTCGGCGAAGCCAATACCATGATCGCGGAGTTTGAAAAACGTTACCCGCTCATCAAGGTGA
>Ga0126374_10000009_pt1 | contig 30017 bp, 29 predicted proteins | sample PanSoiMetPlot_12_FD_89874 | JGI IMG/M metagenome (GOLD analysis project Ga0126374, IMG submission 89874) | Tropical forest soil microbial communities from Panama - MetaG Plot_12 | ecosystem: Environmental > Terrestrial > Soil > Tropical forest > Bulk soil | place: Panama | collected 2016-02-17
CCGTCGGTAAAACCCTGCAGCGCAGGATGAGTAAGATCGATCTTGTCGATTTTCTCTCCATTGGCTTCCGGTCCAAGCTTGCGCTCCCGGATCGGTGCCGGCAACATCGGCGGCGAGGATTGGGCGATTTTTAGGTTGTAATTGTCTGTTTGCATGCGGTCGCCGCCGAAGATGAGGAGCCCGCCGCCCTGGCGGACGAAATCCTGTAGTTTCTGCACGAAGGCGTCTGGAAGCGCCGGAACATTACAAAGGATGACAACTTGATAGGAATCCAAAGAAACCGTATTGAGTCCATCCGAGACGATCACGGTGGGAAGGTAAAGCGACGAATCACGCTCCCCGGCGGGGTTCAGCGCGCGGGTAAGAAAAAAACTTTCGCTTTGCACCAGCGAGGTTTGCGGATCGCCATCGACGACCAGAACTTTGAGCTTGTCTTGAGCGTCAAGGGCAAAATAGGCCTTCGAATTTCCCGCCAGGCCTTCTTTTTTGAGGGTGACTTGGCCGGTGTGAGATCCCGGTTGATTCAGACGAGTCTGGAAACTCACCGTGGTTTCGCCTTTGGCAGGAATCGCCGTGAGCTTTTGTTCCTTAGTTTGGCCATCGATGCTTAACTGAACGAGCAGATCTTTGATCTCGCTATCGCCGAAGTTGGCGACGGTGGTCTCAAGGTTAAGAGGGAGGTTCACCCCGACTCCCTGTCCTCCCAGCCGAATCTCTTTCACCGTGCCATTGAGTGGTTTCTGCTTGCTCGCGATGTGGATGACCTTCAGCTGGATCGAAGGATCGACGTGCTTTAGCGATGAAAGCGAGAACTCATCCCAGCCGGCCAGGCCCATGTCGGTAATCAGCCGGATTTCCTTTTGGCTTGCTGGCTCGTTCAAAAGTTCATAGGCTTTGCCTAACGACGCGGTGAGGTTAGCGACGCCGTCGGCGACCTCGATCCGATCCAGTTCCTTGAGCAAGACTTCCTTTTCCCCCTTGAGGCGGAAAACCTCCTTGCCGGAAATGTTCGTTGGGATCAACGCGGCGCGATCGCCATCGTTGAGAGCCGAGATCAACAGTCCTGCCGCTTCCTTGGCCCGCTTGAATCCATCGCCGTCGCCGCTCCAGGTCATGCTCAGGGAGTTGTCCAGTAATACCACTAGCGACACCGGTCCGCTCCCCGCGAACAATCCGGCGCCGGTTTGAAAAATCGGGTTGGCCAGGAGGAGCGCGAGGAAAATTACCGCCAACGTCCGTAGAACAAGCAGCAACCAATGACGCAGCCGGTAACTCCGCGAGATGCGCTTCTGCGACAGCAGCACGAAGCGCACGGCCGGAAAACGAATCCGCTTCATGCGACGACGGTTCAGCAGGTGGATGAGAATCGGCAGTGAGGCCGCAGCCAAACCGAAAAGATAGAGCGGATGAAGAAAGAAAAATGACATGGGGAGCTATCCCCTCCAGCTCAGGTAACTTGCCAGAGCCTGATCGAGGGGTGTGGAAGTCGAGATCAATTGGTAGTCGATGGAAGAATCGTGGCACTGTTTGCGCATCTCGTTGATGAATTCCTGAACAACCTCCCGATAGGTGTTGCGAATGGAGCGCGGGTCGGCAACGACCTTGAGGTTCGCTTCTTCGAGATCCTCGAAAAGAATATTCCCGTCGAAGGGAAGATCCAGCTCGGCTTGATCCAAGATATGAAAAACGATGACGTCGTTTCCCTTGAAGCGAAACAGTCGCAACCCCTTGAGGATCTGCTCGGGGTCGTCCAGGAGATCCGAGACCAAAATCACTAAGCCCCGGCGTCTGATTTGCCCACCGATCTCTTCGAGAATTTTGCCCACATTGGTCTCGCCTGCCGGGCCGCGGTTCTCCAGAGCGTGGAGAATTTGAATCAGGTAATCGCGCTTGGCCTTGGGCGGAATGAAGGCTTCGACGCGGGTGGAAAAAGTGACCAACCCGGCGGCGTCTTGCTGTTTGAGAATCAGATACGCAAGAGAAGCGGCCAGGGTGCAGCCATAATCAAATTTTGTGATGCCGTCGGAGGCGTAATCCATAGAGGCGCTGGCGTCGAGCACCAGGTAGGCGCGCAAATTGGTTTCGTCTTCGTATTCTTTGATGAAATAACGGTCAAATTTGCCCAACGCTTTCCAGTCGATGCGCCTAATTTCATCCCCCGGCGAATACTCCCGGTGTTCTTCGAACTCCACGCTAAAGCCTTTGGCGCGACTGCGGTGCACGCCGGACATCATGCCTTCGACCACCCAGCGCGCCCTGAGATACAGATTGGAGATGCCGGCAAGGACCTTGGGGTCAAAATAGTTTTTTTCCCCATTGATCATAAATCCAACGTCATTTTTACCACCACCGTTTGAGATAATCTAGCCAGCTACGCCAGCCCGTGTTGTGTCCTTGATAAGTGGGATTTTGCGCGCATTCCTCGATGTAGGCGATGGTCTTGGCATCGGCGTTGAGCGCCCTAAGTATCTCTTTTTGAAACGCCAGACATTTTTTTTCCGCTTCGGCTCCGGTCCAGGTATCCGCATCCGGCTCGGTTGTGGGACTTTCCCGTTTGGCATCACGATAGAGCTTGGAATGAAAGGCGTCATGCGCGATGGCGCCGGCATACCAAAGCGCAGAATGTTGCCAGGTGCGCCGGCCGACAATAAAAGTCGGCTGTTTGCCCCAGGCTTTCATGCCGCTGCGGGTGCCTTGGCGGATAATCGCGATATGACTCACGATGTCTTTGAACCCGTCGGTGGGCTGGAGCAGCTGCAGCGCGGCTTTGGTGCACAGGAGAAACTCTTCATGGCCACGAATCTCGATTCCATGAAGAATTTCTGATCTTCTGCGCTGCCAAAGACTCATCCGGTTCGGTCTCTATAAGTGCCATACAGCGAGGCGTGAGGGCCGAAAAAATGCCGTTCAAGGTTCAAAGTTCAATGTTCAAAAGTCAGAACCGGAGTTGATACCTTGAACCCTTCGATAGACTCAGGGCGGGCTCTGGAACGTTGAACCTTGAACTCTCCGGTTACCGTGCCGCCTTGCCGTCCAGGGGAGGCTTCACCTCGCTGAGCAGGCGGCTGATGATGTCGAGGGACGAGAGGCCTTCGCCTTGGGCTTTGTAATTCGGCACCACGCGATGGCGCAGAACGGAAGGGGCGAGAGCTTGTATGTCTTCAATGGAGACGGCGTAACGTCCTTGCAGGATGGTGCGCGCTTTGGCGCCTAGGATTAAATATTGCGAGGCCCGGGGACCGGCGCCCCATTCGACGTAGTCCTTGACAAATTGCAAAGGGTCAGAACTCTGGGGGCGGGACCGCTGCGCGAGCGCCACAGCGTAGGAAACAACAAAAGGCGAAACCGGCACCCTCCGCACCAGATCTTGATAGCGCAGAATTGCCGGACCCTCCATAACCCTGCGCGGTGAGGGCTTGGCGGTGGAAGTGGTTTGCATGACAATTTCCACTTCGTCGTCAAATTCCGGATAGCGAATCTCGATGTTGAGCATGAAGCGGTCGAGTTGGGCTTCGGGGAGCGGATACGTCCCCTCCTGTTCGATGGGATTTTGCGTGGCGAGCACGAAAAACGGCAAGTCCAGCGGATAAGTCGTGCCGCCAGCAGTGACCTTATATTCTTGCATCGACTGCAACAATGCGGCTTGAGTTTTTGGCGGCGTGCGGTTGATCTCATCCGCGAGCAGGATATTGGTGAAAATCGGACCTTTGAGAAACTGGAATTTTCTTCGGCCGGTGGCGGCATCCTCTTGAAGAATGTCCGTGCCAGTGATGTCCGAAGGCATCAGGTCCGGGGTGAACTGAATCCGATTGAATTCCAAGTCGAGAATTTCAGCCAGCGTGCTGATCAGCAACGTCTTGGCGAGACCTGGCACACCCACAAGCAGGCAGTGACCTCTGGCGAACAACGCGATCAATACTTCTTCGATGACCCTGTCCTGGCCGACAATCACTTTGCGAATTTCACCGAGCATCGAGTCGCGTTTGTCGGCGAACTCTTCGATCTCCGCGATCTCGTGCTGCTGAATTTCTTTTGACTCCATGCGACTCCTTTTCAACGGGCGGTCATCAACTTATCCAGGACAACTTTAGCCTGCTTGGCTTTTTCTTGATCCCCTTGAGCTGAGTAGATCTCGACAAGCATCGTGTAAATCGTGGGGTTAAAGGGGTTGATTTGAATCGCCTCTTCGAGAGCGCTTTGGCTCTCGGAATAATGCTTCCCAGCATGATAAACGCGCGCCAATTGAACGTAGGTGTTGGCGTTGTCAGGGTCTAACTCCAGGGCTGTCTGTAGGTGCGGTAGCGCTTCATCGAAGCGCTTCATCTGAATGAAGACCCGTCCCAGTTTGTTAAGAATGATAGGGGAGCGAGGACTGGCCTGCAAGGCGCGCTGATATTCGTTGACGGCCGCCTGGGGCCTCCCTTTGCCGAGTATTTGATCGCCCAGATAGGTGCGTTGGCGCGCCACCGCGGATTGAATCTCTCTAAGCTCAACTACTTCTTCGTCTTCCTTTTGGTCCTTTTTTACCTTGAGCTTGCGTACCCGGCTTCCCTCAATCTCTTTAAGCTTCTTGCTCTTGAGAAAGGCCTTCCAGCGAGTCTCAAAAGTGGCGAACGGCACGCCGAAAAGTTTCTCGATGGCTGCCGGAGTGGAATTCTCGTTGAGACTTACCAGCAGATCGCGCATGGCGGTCTTGCCTTTACTTTGATTGATGAAGTCGATGGCGGATGCGGCTTCGGCGTAGGCCAACTGCACTTGCTCCGGCGTCTCGAGATGAATCAAAGACGGCTCCATATTCTTGAAGCCGACGAACTGATTTTTCTCCAGTGCCTGGACCAGCAAGGTCTGATTGGCCGGCGTCAAATAGTCCTCCGCCGCATCTTTCGGGGGGGTGGGTTTTCGCCATCGGGTCTCGTAAAAGCGGGCCGTACCCTCGTGCAGCCATATGGGCGCTTGATTGTTGCTAATGTTGACGATGATGTAGTGGACGTACTCGTGACTCACGGAATCGAGCCAGCGATAGCCGAAGCTGAGCGCCCGCGGGGAAATGATCATGAGCTTGTTGAATTTACAGATGCCGACGGCGCCGGTCTCCTCAATATCGCGCAGCGAAAGCGTCGAAATGGCATTAAAACTGGGCGCGTCGGACGCGATTTCGACGCGAACTTTCTCTTTCGGATAATAACCCAGCGCCGCGCCAATGGCTTCGTAACTCTTTTCCAGCGTTTCAAGGGCGTAGGGTGCTAAAATGCCGTCTCGTTTTTCATCGAGATAGAGTGCGAAGTGGGGACTTTCAAAGCGTTTGAGCGTCTTGACGACGTCCAGGGTAAACTGAGTGAGCAGCTTCCAGCCTTGGGCCCGCTGGTCTTGGGAATCCACCGCCAATGACTTTTCCAGGGACGCTAAGGCTTCCGGGTAACGGCCCTGATAGAACTTAACTCGACCATCGAAGGCCAAGGCAGGTCCCGAGCGAGAATTTTCCCGCAGCGATTTTGCCGCCAGTTCTTCTGCTTGCGTGATGCGCCCAGCGTCCAGAAGCTCTTCGCCTTGCTTAAACGGCGACTCGACCTCCGCGGCGGGCAGAGAGATGCTGCGAACAAAAAGAACAACTAAAAAAAAGAGGGAGACGGCTCGGGGTTTCAAGGCGCGATTACTCTGAAAGATTTTTGAAGTAGCGTTCGATCTGGTCTTTCATTTGTGGTGGAACGCCTTGCTTGAGCGATTCCAGGATCTCCTCGCGGAAACTCCGTGGCGCCTTGTAATCTTCTTTGCCGGGCAGGCGAAACTTTTCCGTATCTAGACCGGTGAAGCCACCCTGGACATCGAACTCCGGAAATTGCGGCAAGCCGGGCAGCGGCGTAAGCGACCCATAGGGAAGGAAGCGCCCGCCGCGGAAAAATCGAGCCACCGGCATATTACCCATCTGTCCGCGTTGCGCCAATTGCTGCATGGCGGACTGCATTTGCTGCTGCGACTGAGATAGCCGGTCGAGGGCATTGCGCTCGGGGGGAACGGCGCCTCTTGAGTCGAGCTGGCCAAGGCGGTCCTTAGCGTTCCCCATGGAGGCTCCCGCTTCGCCGATATTCTGAACGATCTGAGGATCCAGCGATGGGAAGAGCTGAAACAGGGACTCGAGTTTTTCGTGCAGTTCCTTGGTCCGATCGCGCAGGGTGGTTTGACGGTGCGTGAGGTCACGCAGCTCTTTCTTGTCTGCATCCGTAAGCGCCTGCGCAGGCTCACCCATCAAGGCATCCAACTCGGATTTGAGATTTTTAAGAGTGCTTTCGGCGCGCCGTGCCCGTTGCTCCTGTACCGGACTGCGTTTTTTGCCGAGTTCGTCGAGGGCGAGCTTGTCTCCCTCCGCGTAACCGGGAAAGTCTTTTTCCAGCAATTTGGCGATCAGGTTCTTAAGCAATTGGTTCATGGTGGCATCGTCGAGGGCACCGGGAGGAGGCATGCCGCCCCCTTCCTGGTCGGGAAATAGCTCGGTTAGTTGACCGAGGGCGGACTTGGCCCGCTCCAGGAATCGGTCCAGTTTATCCTTGAGAGCGCTGTCTCTACCTGTAAGAGCGGAGTTGTTTACTCCCTCGGTTCCCTGGAGGATTTCTTGCTGCTCCCGCGCGATCTCTTGCAGCTCGTTAGCCGAGCGCGACATTTCCCCCTGCATCCTCCCCATGCTAGAAGACATGGCCGAGCGCTGGGCGTTTTGCAGAGAGGCCACCATGGAGGCCATCTGATTGAATAGCTCTCGCGCCAACTGCCGCGCCCCTTCGATGTCGCCCTGCATGAGTTTTTTGCGAATTTCTTCCAGAGCCGAGAACATGTCGTTGAAGCCCAGACTCTGCATGTTTTCCATGTTCATAAAGTCATCGGGCAGTTGCTGGGCGAATTGTGATATGGCCTGCTGGAGGGAGGACAGTAGCTGGCTCAGGTCCGAAAGCTGCTTCAGAAGCGAATCGAGATTTTTGTCGCCACTCTGGAGCTTTTCCAGAGACTCCATGAGCCGCTCCTGGCTGCGCGCTAAATCCTGCGCCGTGGAGGCCAGCTCTTGGGCCTTCAGCCGCTTGCCGATATCTTCGGAGAGCATCGACATCCGCTCGAGCTCCGAGGAAATATCATCTCGAGCCTTCATTCTTTCGTCGGCGGTTGGGGCCTGCTCTTGCTTCTTCAAAAGATTTTCTTTGGTGAATTCAAGGTTTCGCTTGAGCGCATCCAGATCAGACCAAGTCGCAAAGTCGGCCACGCGATCTTTCTCGGTGCGCTGCATGATTTCTTCCGTTCGTTTTAGCGCATCGGCGAGATTTTGTTCGAGTTTTTGGTCGCTAGCCTTTGATCGATCAGCCTCTTTTTCCCCGGGCAGAGGCGATTCCAGGTGGTCCGCCAGCGTATCGACCATACGGGCGTTCAAGTCGCGGATCATTTCGGCGACCTGCCGGTGCTCGGCTTTGAGATTCTTGAGCCGCAACCGCAGGGCCCGCGAGTTACCGATTTTGGGACCGGAGACCGTGTCGTTGTCGAACACTTCCAAATGAACGATGGCTTCGTCGCCTTCGCGCAGCGCCAATTTGCCTAGGTCCCATTTGAACTGATCCCGCAGGATGAGCCGTTTGGCGTCGTCCTTTTGCAGCCGGATCTTATCTTCACGTTCGCCGATCTTAGTGACCAAATTGACTTCGCCGATACCGAAGTCGTCGCGGGCGCTGTATTCGACGGTCAGGATTTCGTCGCCGTTTATTTCTAGATCTTCCTTGGGTTGGAGCAGATCGATGGTGGGAAAGCCGTCCGGTTTTACTTTCAGCTCGTAGGCGATGGGTGAATTGTGGAATCCATACGCGTCTTCAACGAAGAGACGGTACTGCTGAGATTGAAATAGCACCAAGCTAGCTTGGAGCTTTCGGCCCTCGATTTTCAACGGGATTTTCTTGCCGTCATCCATGGCGATTTCGGCTTTTACGACATCCTTGGTCGTGAGGGCGTCGAGTCGAACCGTGGACCCCTTGAGACCCTCAATACTTCCACCAGGAAAAGAAACCGACGCGAGGCCAGTATAGGCGGGCGCATAAAGCGTCACTTGAATGTTGCCGATCTCGGGGGGATCAACGGCTTCGGCGCTGTAAACGGCGGAAGCAAAGGCACCGGTTGCCGCTCGGTAGCGAAGCGTCTTTTCGAGCCGGGGAATCGTCGCGCTAAATTTTCCGGCCCCGAGGGCCTCCATGGGAATTTTTTCTTCGCCCACAGGTGCTCCCTGCTCATTAGTCCCACTCCATAGGATCAGATCCAGAGACTTGGGGATAGCTCCGGAAGTCGCCGCCTGAATGGTTATCGGTGACCCCCGCGTAACCCGCAGGCCTTTAGGCTGAACTTCAATAAGCGTCGTGGACGGCGGCAAGTGATCCAAAGGCCGGGTCAGTAAACTGAAAGTTTCGTCGACCCAGGACGGATTGAACAGAACCATAGCCAGGACCGGCACGAAGAGCAGCGCCAGTAGACGCAGGCTGCGGTGGATCCTTTTACTGTCCAGCAGATCGTTTACCTGCAAAGTGGATATCTGTTTGCGCGTGCTGCGCAGAAGGGCGAGAACCATGGAAGCGGAGAAGCCCGAGGAACCCTTGGCCTCCGCCACCTGCGGGTAGAGCTGCAGTGAATTGATCAGGTTGTTGCGTAGCTTGGGCTGTTTCTGTTCAATGTAAAGCGCGGCGCGCTCCTGTGTGAGCCTGCGAAAAAAGCGTATCGCGGTCCAGCCGATCGCAACGAGCAACACGGCGCCCGTGATGACGCTATAGACGAGGGGCGCATAAGGAAAGATAGATTTGATTTGTTGCACACCCGGGCCGAGGGCAAAAAGAAGCAAGGCACAGATCGCGGTTAGACAAAGACCCTCAATTCCCTGGAGAAACCTGAAGCGGCGGATGAATCGCTTTAGGAATGAGGAGAGTTCTTGAAATTCTTCCTGGCCCATAAGCGCAAATTCAAATCATATTATCCCCGATTATGCGGCTTGTCCATCCCGCAACGAGCTGCAACGAGCTGTTTGGACCTGGTAAAGTTTGAGATCTGTGCCAGTAGCGGGTGGTTTCGTGGCTGGCAAGGCGGGCAGTCTTATGTTATGCAAATCAGATTATATCTGACGAGAGAAAGGACCGGCGAAGGAGCATGGAGAATTTGGAAACTGACACTTTACAGTTACACGAAGGTCACGACGACGATTTCGATGATGAGGATGTGCCCATGGATGAAGAGCACCCCATGTGGCGCTCGGAGAGAATCACTCTTAATTCCGTCGGCATCGACATCGGCTCATCCACTTCGCATCTAATTTTTTCTCGTTTGACCCTGCGGCGCCAGGGTATCGCGCTATCAAGCCGGTTCGTGGTCGTCAATCGTGAGATACTTCACGAGTCACCGATCTTGCTCACGCCTTATTTAGACAAAACCACTATCGACACCGAGAAGCTAAATGAGTTCATTCAGGAGGCTTATCAGAACGCGCAGTTGACCCCCAACGACATCGACACCGGAGCGCTCATCGTCACCGGCGAAGCGGCGAAGAAGAAAAACGCTGAGGCCATTTCCGCGCTGTTCTCGGCTCAAGCCGGAAAATTCGTCTGTGCCACCGCCGGTCACAACCTTGAAGCTATCCTCGCATCCTACGGTTCCGGCGCCGTTCACATGACCTATCATGAGGGCGGTGACTTTACCGTGATGAATGTCGACGTTGGCGGGGGTACGAGCAAAATCGCCATCGTCCAGCAGGGAAAGGTTATCGATACCTGCGCACTGGAAGTCGGCGCGCGGCTCGTGGCCATGGACGAAAACGGCACGATCAACCGGCTTGAGGATACGGCGCTCAAAATTGCGAAGCTGGCAGGTATTTCCTTGAGCTTGGGCGGCACCATGAGCGAGTCCGACAAAGAGAAATTCTCCCAGGTGCTGTGCGATTCGCTTTTCGAAGTTCTCGAACGGGGAAAACTTTCGCCACAAGTGCAAGACCTATTGTTGACGCCCGAGCTTGAATTCAAAGATCCGATTCATGCGATCATGTTTTCAGGCGGCGTTTCCGAGTTCATCTATGGCTACGAGAAACGCAATCTGGGCGACCTTGGCGTTCAATTCGGCAAGCGCGTGCGCGAACGCGCCAATAAGCTGGCGGGGGGAAATATCCCGCTGAGGCCGGCCGAAGTACGAATCCGCGCCACAGTTATCGGCGCTGCTCAGTATACGGTGCAGGTCAGCGGCAACACGATCTATTTGTCCCATCCTGAGCTGCTGCCCCTTAGAAATCTCCAGGTCGTGACACCCGAATTCGAACAGACCGAATCGATTACAGCAGCGGAGATAAAGGACTCCATTGAGAGAGCGTTGCAACGAAACGACATCCAGGACGGCGACCGGGCAGTCGCTTTGGCTGTACGCTGGGAGTTAGGGCCTTCTTATCCTTTAATTCGAACGCTGGCCGAGGGGCTGGTGGGTGCGATGAAGGATCATGCTGATCAGGGCCAGCCTTTGGTGTTGGTGTTCGACGCGGATATCGCCAAGCTCATGGGCAACATTATTGAGCGCGAAATGCTGCCCGGCGCCGGGATTATTTCTATTGACGGCATCGATCTCAAGGACTTTGATTTTATCGACATCGGTCAAGAGCTACCCGACGCCAAGGCGGTTCCCGTGGTTATCAAATCGCTGATCTTCCGCCATACCGAGCATGGCCGCGGGCATTCACACCACCATCACTAGCGTCATTACAAGGCTCACGTTGACTTTAACGATGATTTTTACTATTCGTAAAATTATCGATAATTTACAAGGGTTTGAGTTTTATGGAAGCTAGCGGGTTACAGAATTTCCTCGAAATCGTCACCAAGCCGGACAACATTCCGATCGTCGCAATGCTTATTCTCGTGATTTTCTTTACCTGGTTGGGTCTCAAAGAGGCCTTTAAGAACGATAAGCTTATAGAAGAAGGTAAGGAAGACGAGATTCCCAATCAGATGTGGAAATAGATGCTGAGAGGCTGGCTTGCGGTACTAGCCGTCCTCACAGGAGTAGGTGTTTGTTTTGCTGACAATCCAACTTCTCCTCTAGTAAAAGAAAAACAATGGGAAGAAGCACGCACCTATCTGGCGGAAGGCAAGGCGGCAGAGGCGAAGGCGGCTCTGGAGCCATTGCTCGCGAAATATCCCGAAGAGCCGGATCTGCACTATGCCTTGGCGCTCATCAGCTTGAGGTTGCGTGATCCCGGCGCGGCAGAAAGATTCATTAGACAAGCCCTCACTGTAAACCCTGATCACGTTCAAGCCAGGACTCTTCTCGGATGGATCGAATTGGAGATCCGCGGAAATACCGACGCGGCAATCAAAGACTATTCCAAGGTGATAGAATTACGTCCGAATTCACCGGACGCATATCTCAATCTTGGCGCCGCATATAAGAAAAAAGGCGAATTGGACAACGCGCTCAATGCGTACGATCAAGCGTTGAAGCGGCGTCCCGATTACCTCATCGCGCTGAGCAATCGCGGTTGGGTTTTTGTGGCGCAACAAAGGTGGGCCGAGGCCCGCAACGATTTCGAGGAGGCGCTGAAAATCAATCCCGCAGATGAGGGAGCGCTCCAAGGTCTCGCGGAAGTGTTGGAAAAGACTCGGGACTACGCCGGCGCTCAGACAGTGTTGAGCCGGTTGATCTCGCGGTCGTCCAACTTTGTCTATTGGCTCGAATGGGGTAGAATTGGTTTGATCCGTTACTGGTGGGTCTGGTTATTAACGGCGGTGGCCCTTTTTCTTAAAAGACATTTTTCCAAGGCGAGGAGCGCATCGAATGGCTGAAGCGACAAAGAAACGTAAAGGAACGGCCCTCTTGGCCGTCATGGACGAAAATTGTTCCAGTTGTGCAGGTTCACCTATATGCGAGGCCCATTGCCCGGTGGACGACTGTATCAATCTGGTCTACGAAGAACTACCTGGGGGCGGGCTCAAACCTTATCGCGTGTTCGTCGACAATGACAAATGCATCGGTTGCCAGATGTGTTACAGCGACGATCTGACCAAGATTCAACAGCACAAAGAAACGGGCGAAATCTTTTACGAGTACGCCAATCGGTTTTACGACAGCAACCGCAAACCGGTGCCGCCCGACGCCGTGCCTAAACGCATTCAACTGCAACTCATCGGCACGGAATCAGAGGACCGTCTGGATAAGAAGATCTGCCCCTGGGACGCCATCAAGATGTATGAGTTTGAAGAGGGGCTCGAAGTCGCGCAGTTCTTTTACGACCAATCCAAGATCAAGCAGGTCAACGGCTTGTTCGTGATCGACGCCAAGGAAAAGGAACGCTTGGAAGAGAAGCAGGCGGAGTTTTATGAATAGCCAATTTATCTCCCGGCGAGGTTCGCATGAGTAACAAAGTCGGGATCACAGAAACAGTTCTCCGGGACGCCCATCAATCTTTGCTGGCGACGCGGATGCGCACCGAAGATATGTTGCCGGTAGCGGCGAAACTCGATCAGGTCGGTTACTGGTCGTTAGAAACCTGGGGCGGGGCGACATTCGATGCTTGCCTGCGCTACTTGAACGAATGCCCATGGGAACGGCTGCGCAAGCTGCGCGCGGCAATGTCGAAAACGCCGTTTCAGATGCTCATGCGTGGGCAAAACGTAGTCGGCTACCGCAATTACCCCGACGATATTGTTCAGGCCTTTGTCGCGCGGGCAGCGGCCAATGGTATCGATATCTTTCGCATCTTCGATGCCATGAATGATATCCGTAATATGAAAACGGCCATCGAAGCGGCGCTGAGGGCGGGCAAGGTCGTCGAAGGCACCGTCTGTTACACGATCAGCCCGGTCCATTCGGTGGATTATTTTGTCCGCGTCGCGGAGCAATTGGCGGAGTTGGGGGTGCAGATTATTTGTCTGAAGGACATGGGAGGCTTGCTCGCGCCCTACATTGCCCGCGAGCTTGTCGAAAAACTCAAATCACGTATCCCGTTGCCGCTCCATGTTCATTCTCATTGCACCGCCGGCTTGGCGCCCCTGAGTTATATGATGGCCATCGAAGCGGGGGCAGACATCGTCGACACTGCGCTTTCCCCTTTGTCACAGGGAACTTCTCAGCCTGCAACTGAAGCTTTCGTCGCGGCGCTCAAAGGATCATCGCGGGATACGGGTCTGAGCCTGCCGCTGCTTGGTGAAATCGCCGAGTACTTTTATCGTGTGCGCGATAAGTATGCAGAGTTTGAAAGTTCCGTGAACAACCAGATCAAAACTGACATCTTAGATTCCCAGATCCCGGGCGGGATGCTATCGAATCTGGTCGCTCAGTTGCGTCAACAAAATGCCGAGGACCGGCTGGATGCAGTGCTAGCCGAAATGCCGAAAGTCAGAAAGGATCTCGGTTACCCGCCTTTGGTAACGCCGACGAGTCAGATCTGCGGTTCTCAAGCAGCGTTGAACGTCGTCACCGGGCAGCGCTATTCAGTCATGGCCATGGAAACGAGAAACTATGTCATGGGGCTTTACGGCAAGCCGCCCGGACCTATCAGCGACGAGGTCAGAAAAAAAGTGCTGGGAAAAAAGCAACCCATGACCGGCCGGCCGGCTGACCTGCTAAAGCCTGGTCTGGATACGGCCCGCGAGGAAATCGGCAGTCTCGCGACCAGCGAGGAAGACGTGCTCTCTTACGCGCTTTTTCCGGAGATCGCAAAAGAATACTTTCTGTGGCGGGACGGGCGATCGGAAAGACGTCAGGCAACGGCATGATGCAATCGTAGGGGCGGGTTTGAAACCCGCCCCTACCGTTAGATAATTTTATTTAAGGGGTATTCGATAATTCCCACCGCGCCGTTCTGAATCAGTTGCGGGATTAGATCGCGCACGACGTTTTCCGCAATCACGCTTTCGATGGAAAACCATTTTACGCCCTTCAATGCAGCCGATTGATACAAGGTCGCGATTGTCGGCGCAGTGATACTGGGAATCAATTGGATCACTTTCTCCAAATCGGCCTCGGCCACATTTAACTTGATTCCCACCTTGTTTTCAGCGGCCAACGCGCCCTGCAGTAGCAGTTGGATCTGTTCGATTTTCCCCCGCTTCCAAGAATCCTGCCAGGCGTCTCTGTTGGCGATGAGCTGAGGACAGGACTCCAGCAAATCGGCGACGATTTTGAGTCCATGGGCGCGGATGGTGCTTCCTGTTTCGGTAACTTCCACAATGGCGTCCACTAGACCCTCGGCAGCCTTGGCCTCGGTCGCTCCCCAGGAAAACTCCACATCGACGGGAATCTTCCGGTCTGCAAAATAGCGTTTCGTGAAGTTCATCATCTCCGTCGCGATGCGCTTGCCTTTGAGGTCTTCGATTTTCTTGATGGGCGAATCGTGCGGAACCGCTAGTACCCAGCGGACCGGGCGCGAGCTGACTTTCGAGTACACCAAGTCGGTGACGACGTGAACATCGGAGCCATTTTCCTGAGTCCAGTCTTTGCCAGTGATGCCAGTGTCAAGGGTGCCCATTTCGACATAGCGCGACATCTCTTGCGCCCGCACCAGTGTGCAGCGCAGCTCCCCATCATCGATCGACGGAAAGTAACTCCGGCTCGAGGTCGAAATCTTCCAGCCGGACTTTCTAAAAAGCTCGATGGTGGCGGTTTCCAGACTTCCCTTGGGAATTCCCAGCTTCAATTCGCTCACTCTTGTAAACCTCCTTGGGATCGAAGACTCGCCTGGCGATGACCTTCCAATTCCCGTTCGCTCTTTTGCGAAAGAAGCAGCTTCGGTAGCCCTCGTGACAAGCCGCGCCGCCGATCTGCCGCACCTGAAGCAGCAGCGTATCATGATCGCAATCGATGAAGGCGGCTTTTACTTCCTGAAAATGACCGGACTCTTCGCCCTTGAACCAGAGACCCTGTCGTGAGCGGCTATAGTAGTGGGCCTTGCCGGTTTTTTTGGTTTTTTCCCAAGCTTCCTGATTCATGTAAGCGACCATCAAAACTTCGCGCGAGCGATAATCTTGCACGATTACCGGAACGAGGCCGTCGCCTTTCTGAAAGTCTATCTTTTGCATAACGCCAAATTCCTCGAAAATGATTGAGTTAAACACACCCCCAGCGGGCTTTCAATCGTATGCCTATCGCATGCGATGTTAAACGTTGCCGGTGCGCTGGCGTTTGCTGTACGTTGGCGTTGAGGTGTCAGCGTTTTCCTTGTTTTGCCTTCAACACCGGAATCTCATCGATTTTCTCTTGCGGCAGCATATTCCAGTAAATCCCTTTGGGCCTCGTCAATGATGATTCAATACTAATGACTTCTTCGGGCGTTATGATGGCCGTAAGCGGGATGTCATGTTCGATCATCGGAATGGCTTCCGCGACGATTTGCAGGGGGTGGACTGATGTGACCACGGGAATCTTCGGGCCGATCCTGTTTTCTTCCGTGAGTAGCGCAAATTCTAAATCTGAATAGCCGCCACCTTTGCCGACGCGCGCGCCTTTTCGATTTACCGCCACCGAGCCACAGACGATCAGGTCAATCTTTTGGACTTCATCCAAGCCCACCGGACGGCCGAATTTTGCTGCGCCCTTGATCGAGGAGGCCATATAGGGGGAGCAATTGAGCTTGTTTGGGTCCAATTCGATGAAAGATTTTTCGCTGCGCAGGCGCGGGACGGCCATGTAAATGATCTTACCTTCTTGCAAAGCTTTTTGGCGGATGGCTCGCTGGGGCGAATCGGGATTCGATTTGAGCACTTGTGCTTTTTTCCAGAAAGGCGCTTCAGACAATAGCCGGGCGCACGCCTCCGCGCCGATAAAATTGGGTATTCTGCCCGTGGCGCCGGGAAAGCGAGCGACTTTCCTTCTCTGGAGCAGTTCCCAGATTTCCTCCCGTAAAGCATCTTTGGTTTTCATGCGGTATAACGTAAAGCAGGCGATAGGCCACAGGCAACAGAGGATGTAGAGGCGACCGGCCAGTCGCCCCTACGAACGCCTATGGGTGTTTTTACCAGCGATTGATTGACTGTTAGGCAGAGGCGGTTATAAGATCGGTTATCCATGAGAGAGTTTATTGTAGTTTTTGTAACCGTCGGATCCGCCGCCGAAGGGGAGCGGCTTGCGCAAGCCCTCGTTGAAGAACGGTTGGCGGCATGCGTGAATCGTATTCCTAATATTCAATCGGTGTATCGCTGGGAAGGAAAGGTAGAGCAGAGCGGAGAAGAACTCCTTGTTATCAAGACAGGCAGGCAGCTTTTTACAGCTTTGGAAAAAAGAGTGCGGGATCTGCACAGCTACGAGGTTCCGGAAATCATCGCCTTGCCGCTCATTGAGGGCAACGAAGCGTATCTACGTTGGTTGGAAGAGCAAGTGTCGAGCGCAACAAGCTAATGCGGTACGTAAATGCGCACGGTAAGGGAAGTATCGGCGGGGGGTGTAATCTACCGGGAACAGCAGGGCCAAATTTATATTGCGCTGATTCATGTGCGCAGGCGCTGGGGATTGCCCAAGGGCCACGTGGAACCGGGCGAACGCATCGATGAAACCGCGGTGCGGGAAGTTCGTGAAGAAACAGGCCTCCTCGGCAAAATCCAACGAAAACTCGGCAGCATCTCTTACACTTACCGGGCGAAATCAAAGGATGGCGAGGCAGTCCGAATTTCAAAGCGAGTCACCTTCTTTCTCCTCCGTTATTTGGGAGGCGAGGTGCAAGGACATGATTACGAGGTCGATGAAGCGCGCTGGTTTCGCATTAACCGGGCAATGAGAAAGCTGGTTTTCGCCACAGAAAGAAAAATGGTGCGTAGGGCGCGGAGTGTGTTAACTTCCCGATCTGATCGAGGAGCTGCGATTCAAGAAAGGCCCGGGAGCGAAAATGTGTAGGGTTGCCTTCTGAAAACGGGCAAGCACGGGAGCTTGCCCCGACCATGATGAATTGAATCGCTACGGGCTCACAGTGTAACGATATAATCAACTCGAGAGGGATCTGCCATGAAAGAACCAACTTCCGGAGTCCTTTTTTCTGTTCCCTATGAGATAGCCGTGGTGCGTCCTTTGCGGCAAACCACACTCAAGGAACGAGAGGAGGCGCTCAAGGCCGCATACTACAATACGGAACTACTGCCGCAGGAGCTGATCTATGTGGATCTGAAGACCGACGGCGGGGTAAGCTCGATGAGCACCACTCAGCTGTCGAAGCTTATTGGTGCGGGCGCGTTGGAATCGGGTATGGAAATGGCGCCGGAAGGCAGCAGGGCTTTCGTCTCGCTGTCGGAGAACTTTCACACGATCTTTGGCTTCCCGTATGTTGTGCCGGTGGCACAGGGCAGGGCGGCGGAACGGATCTGGGCAAAGATGCATGTGAAAGAGGGCACCGTGGTTCCAGGTAACATGCTTTTCCCCTCCACGCGATTTCATATCGAGTCCAACGGTGGCAAGGTTATAGACGTCATCAGCGATGATGCTCACAATCTTTCTTCCGGGCAATTGTTCAAAGGCAACATCGATCTCACAAAACTAGAAAATGCTTTCAAAGAGCGCGGCGAGAAAGTTTCATGCGTCTGCGTGGAATTATGCGTCAACTCCTGCGGTGGCCATCCGATCTCTTTGGAGAATCTCAAGGCAGTCAAATCCATCACCGACGCCCATAAGGTGCCGCTCTTTCTCGACGCCTGCCGGATTCTTGAAAACAGCTATCTGATCAAACAGCGCGAACCAGGGTATCAAGATCGCTCCATCCAAGAGATCGTTCACGAGACCTGTTCCTGCGCCGACGGCTTAACGATGAGCGCGTTGAAGGATTTGCTTGTGCCCGCCGGGGGGTTCATTGCTATGCGGGATGAGGGAAGCTATCAGAAGGCGAGCGTGCAAAATTTTTTAGGCGGCAGCCAGCCTCCAAGCACGGTCATGGAGACGATGAGCGCAGCGCTGCAGGAGATTTTCGTCAATGACTCGTATCTCAGGAGTCGAGTCGAGCAGGTTAACTATCTTTGGCGCAGGCTCAAAGATGGGGTTTCGCTGGTCGCGCCTGCGGGCGGGCACGGAGTCTTTATTAACGTCAAGGGTTTCTTGCCGCACGTGCCGGCGGAAAACTTTCCTGGGGAAGCGCTAGCGGCGTTTATTTATCATATATCGGGCATTCGCGTGACCAAAGGACCGCCGCTGGCGGCGAGCCAAACGGCTCGGGGCGTCGAGCTGCTGCGATTGGCGGTGCCGGCGCGGCGCTATCTTCAAGGGCACATGGACGACGTAGCGGAAGCCGTTCAATATGCCTATTCGCGGCGGGAAGAGATCAAGGGACTTAAGAAACTGGATAAACCCGGCAGATCTAGATTTGAACCATCACTTTTTGCGTTGCTGTGATTATGAAAACCAATCAATTCTCAAATGATCGTCATTTAGGGGCGCTATTCTTCCGCCGTGTCGCGGAGCTTGGCGATAAAATGTTCGTTAAATTGCAGCGTGGCATGCGCTTCGAAGAAATCTCGTGGCGCGAGCTTGGCGCGAAGGTGCGCGATGCCATCCTGGGGCTCTATTCCCTCGGGCTAAGCAAGGGCGACAAAGTAGGCATTCTCGCGGACAATAGTTTGGAATGGCTCTGCGCCGACTTATCCACTCTGGCGGGTGGCTTCCCTAACGTGGTCGTGTCGCCCACCGTATCCGATACCATGCTCATCAAGACCTTGGGGCACTCGCGTTGTCGGGCAGTCTTTGCAGGGAACGAAATCTTGGCGGGCAGGCTGCTAAATCTTAAAGGCCAACTCTCCGCTCTGCAGCACATCATTATTCTCGATGGCGACGGTGCAAATCTCCCCTATTCCCTAACTCTCGAGGGGTTGCTGGCTCTTGGCGCGAGGCAAAGAAGCGAACGCCTCGAAGAGATTTTGGAATCAATCCACCCCGACGACTTGGCTTCCATCATGTACACTTCCGGTTCCACGGGCGCGCCCAAAGGCGTGATGCGCACCCAAAACAATCTTTTATCGAATATTTCCAACGGCAGTGAGATCGTGTTGAGCAAACCCGACGAGCTAACCGTTATTGTTTTAAGTTTGAATCACTTGTTTGGTAGGTTCGGCTTTCTCAAGAGCGCTGTTACCGGCCGGGCCACCGCGGTTGTCGAAGCCACGGAGCAATCGCTAGACATGAAAGTCATCAAGGCGTTGTCCGCTACGGCGATATCCATCGTGCCGAGGGTGATGGAAAAGGTGTGGAACACGATCCTCGATGAGGGAACGACTCGAGCGCAATGGGAACAGTTAGAAAAGCTGGACACGATTAAGGAGCAGAATGGCGGGTTGAGCGGCGACGAAGCCGTTCAACATGAGCAGTTGCGAACAATCCTTAAAGAAAAGGCAAAGCAAGCTTTGGGTGGCAGAATCAAGTACATCACCTACGGCGGGGCGGCGATGCCGCCGCGGATCATGCATTTTTTCCGGCTGCTCGGCATACCCTTGCTTGGCACCTACGGCTCGACGGAGTGCGGAGGAATTACGTTGAGCGGGTTAGGTGACACGAAGCCGGGGAGTCTGGGCAAACCTTTTCCCAACGTCGAACTCAGGATCGCGGACGATGGCGAGATTCTGGTGCGCGGGCCAACGGTGATGCCAGGCTATTTCGAAAACCCGGAAGCGACACGGGAAGCGATCGATGAGGAGGGTTGGTATTACAGCGGGGATCTGGGCAAGATCGATGCGGACGGCTGCCTCTATATCGTCGGTAGAAAAAAAGATGTTTTCTATTGCCCCGATGGGTCCAATATTTATCCCGGCTACATCGAGCTGTTGCTTGAAAACGATGTCTTCGTCCACCAGGCGATTCTTCTGGGCGATAAGCGTCCGTTCATGGCCGCCCTGATCGTGCCGGATCGAAAGAGGGTCGCCGCGGAGTTGGGGAAAGATGAAGCAGCGTTGACAGACAAGGAAATCGAGTCGGTCATACAACCGCGGGTTGATAAGATCAATGGGCGAGTCGAGGACATTGAGAAAATTCGCAAGTTTGCCCTGATGCGCGAGGAATTTCCACCTGCGGTGAGAAGTCTAAACCTGATTCACAAGCTCAAGATCGAGCGCAGCATGGTGGAAAAACTTTACGAGAAAGAAATAAAAAACATTTATTGGCCCGCCGTTTAGGAGCTGGTGATGAGTCAAGTGGCGTTGATTACGGGCGGTGGAGGCGGCATCGGTCGGGCGGTGGCTCATCGGATGGCAGCGGGCGGAATAGCGGTTGTCGTCGCCGACTACGACCATGGTGCAGCCGAGCAAGTCAGCGGAGAAATCAAATCCGCGGGCGGAAAAGCTGAAGCTCTGGCGATCGACGTCACTGTGGCGCGCGAGATCAAAGCAGTGGTGACGGACGTCGCCAAGCGTTACGGGCACGTCGACATCCTCGCTAATATCGCCGGCGGCAGTTTTTATACCAAGCGGCTCGAAGAGTTTAGTTGGGCAGAATGGAAGGAAGTTATCGACGTGAATCTCAAGGGCACTTTTTTGATGTGCCGTGAGGTAGCGCCGATCATGCAGAAGCAAAAAAGCGGGCGCATCGTCAACACCGCATCGAACTATGGAGTGACAGGGTCGGATCTGCGCACGCCCTACGCGGCGTCAAAAGCCGGCATCATTGCCTTTACGAAAACCCTGGCGCAGGAGCTGGCGCCGGACGGCATTCTTGTGAATACGGTCGCTCCGGGTCCGACGGATACTCCACGCGTCATGGGTAAAGAATCTCCAGAGGCGAGGCGACAGCGCTGGTCTGGCATTCCACTGGGCCGTACGGCCAAGCCTGAGGAAATCGCAGAAGCCTTTTATTTTCTGGCCTCGCCCGAAAGCGCTTGGATTACCGGGCAAACGTTTCACGTAAACGGTGGTGTGGTGATGCCATGAGGCTGCAAGGAAAAGTCGCGGTTGTAACCGGCGGAGCGCAAGGAATCGGCCGCGCTATCGCCCTCGGTTTGGGGCGTGAAGGGGCGAAAGTCGTGATCGCCGATCTACAGGCGGACAAAGCGAAAGGTGTCGCCGCCGAGCTTGAGGCTCTGGGAAGCGAGGCCCTCGCCGTGGAGGTCAATGTCGCCAGCGAGTCTTCCGTTAAACAATTGGCGAGTGAAACGTTCAATCGCTTTGGCCGTGTTGATGTTCTTGTCAATGATGCGGGAATCTATCTGAAAGCTCCGGTGGTGGAGATCACCGAAGAAAACTGGGACCGAATCATCAATGTCAATCTAGGGGGAAACTTTTTTTGCTGCCGCGCCTTTATTCCCTCCATGCGTAAGCAAAAAAGCGGTCGCATCATCAGCGTGGCCTCCGGTATCGCGCACTACGGGGCTAAAGAATTCGCCCCCTACGCGGCTTCAAAGGCGGCCATTATCGGCTTCGTCAAATCTCTCGCGCGGGAGGTCGGTCACGACGGCATCACGGTGAACGCGCTTTGTCCCGGCGCGGCCAATACGGCGATGCCGCGTACGCACCGGTCCGAGGAAGAGCTCATGCAGCGCCTGCGTTCCAATCCGTTGGGCCATGTCTTGGAGCCTGAGGATTTCGTCGGCCCAGTTGTCTTTCTCGCCAGCGCCGCGGCGTCTTACATCACTGGCCAATCCATTAACGTCAACTGCGGCAGTTACATGATCTAAAAATGGCGCGAGTGCAGAGCGAGCGCGATCTTTAGCGTTTAACGATTATGTCGTACGATTGCTGGGGTGGAATGGTGGGTATCATCAAACCCACTAAAGGATCAAGCTCATTGGTGGAACTGATCAAGATGTTGCCGGACGGGATCGGTGTGATCCCGTTATTCAATAATGTTCGTCACGGAAAAATCGAGGAGTTCCAGGCGGCGATCCCGGCATATGAAGAGAAGATCGCTGAGCTTGCCGAAGACAAAGTCGATCTCATCCATCCAGCGGGGACGCCGCCGTTTATGCTCCTGGGCTACGACGGGGAACGGCAGATCATCGACAAGTGGGAAAAGCAGTTCGGGATTCCCATCTTCACTTCCGGCACGAACCAGGTTGCCGCGATGAAAGCGTTGAAGATCAAAAAGTTTGTCGGCATCGGTTACGATTTCGAAGATACGAGCATCGTTGCGCGCTATTTCACCGATGCCGGCTTTGAAGTATTGGAGTTGGAAAAACTTCCGGGCCCCTGGGAAGAAGTCGGCAGGCTGTCTTCGAAGGACATCTACTACCAGGCGAGAAATCTATTCTTGAGGCATAGCGCCGCCGATGGGATTTATTTCCAAGGTGGCAAGCTGCGCATTCTCGATATCATCGAACCGCTAGAGCAGGACCTCGGCGTGCCGGTGGTGCACCCCGGAGTGGCACAGTGTTGGGAAATTCAAAAGCGACTGCGTGTCCGCCAACCGAGAACGGGTTATGGACGGCTGCTTCAGCAGTTGCCCGATTAGTCTCAGAATTCGATTGTATCGAAAACGCCTGCCGCCCCGTATTACGCTTCAGGCAAAGTGCGAACCGACGGAGGTTATCATGTATTTGCGTAGCTTATTGATAATCGTCGTGCTGGGGGTTTTGGTTGTCTTCGCAGCCATCAATTGGAGCGCCTTTGTGGCACCGACGACGCTGTCTGTTGGTTTTACTACGATGGAAGCGCCGCTTGGGTTAATTTTGCTCGGTGTCGCCGCGTCTCTCACCTTACTATTTCTTGTTTACGTCGTCTATTTGCAGTCATCGACGTTGCTGGAAAGTCGGCGTTATGGGCGAGAATTGCAGGCGCAGCGCGAAATTGCCGATCAGGCTGAGGCGTCACGCTTCACGCAATTACAATCATTCCTGGAGGCCGAGCTGCAAAAATTGGCGAAACAAACGGAGGAAGCTAAAGCCGGCACGGTCTCCCGGGTGGACCAGCTCGAAAAGGATTTGCGCGCAACGATGGAACAGTCGGCGAATAGCCTAGCGGCTTACCTTGGTGAAATCGACGACCGGTTCGAACGAACCATCGCCGGCAAGGTTCCGAATACGTCCAAATAAGATCGTCAATCTACGGCGGACATTTTGTTCATTAAGCAACTGCTCGGCAATTTGAATCGCAAAACCCTTCGATTTTGGATTTAATTTCATCTCTGACTTTTCTTGTTTGTTCCAGTCGCTCTTTCCAGCCCCCTTGAAATTTTGCCGGATCGGGCAAGCTCCAGTGGAGTCTCGTTGTTCCACCCGGAAAGATTGGACATTGCGCGGCGCTGCTTTCATCGCAAACGGTGATGACGTAATCGAATCGTTCGCCGCTTTCGGTGACATCGGAGACCGCTCGGGTTTTTTTTCCAGCGATATCGATGCCAATTTACCGTAGCACTTCCACGGCCAGAGGGTTCAGCGTCCCCGGCTCGAGTCCCGCGCTTTCGGCCTCGAAAGCGGCACCACACATTTGACTTAACAAAGCTTCCGCCATTTGGTCTGCGGGCGCTGTTATGAACGCAGACGAAAAGAACTCGCTTCTTCATCGATTGTGCACAGATGCCTTTGCTTGCGGCACACATCCACTGGTCATGTCGTTGATAATGATGGCTCCCATGTCGGCAAAGACGGCGCAGAAAGTGCCGATGCCTTCGGCCATCGGTTTTTTACTGGGAGGCGTCATTCCGCCGGATACAATTTCTTCCCCGTTCCTTCTTCCTCGAGGCTAATGGCTTTCGTGGGGCAAATCTTGGCAGCGAGAAGAATTCTTTCATCGGTGTCGCCGTGCGGATCGATAGCTTCGGCGATCATCTTTGCATCCAACTTGAAGACCTTGGGCGCGGCCTGGATACATTTGGCATAACCCTCACACTTCGTTCGATCGATATTAATTTTCATAGCGCCTCCGTTAGCTACTCACTAAGCCATAAAGCTTGGCGGTGTTTTCGCGATTAATTTTTTTCTTGATGACAGGATCAATGCCTTCACAATTGCGGTCGACGGTCTCCTTTGAAAAGGGCCAAGTCGTGACGCCGTGTGGAAAATCGCTAGCCCAGAGAAAATTATCGGTTCCGTACACCGACGTCGTCAACACGCCCGCTCTGTCATCCTGGTAAGTGAAAAATGCGTTCTTCTTGAAGTATTCACTGGGGGGAAGTTTGTTGATATTGCGCTCCGCGTCGAAGGTGCTTGCCCGGCCAAACCAATAATCGACTTGCTGGACGAGGTTGGCGACCCAGCCAACGTCAAATTCTGCGCAGACAACTTTCAATTTCGGATAGCGATCGAAGACGCCAGACAAAATCAGGTTGCCAAGGAATTGCTGAGCCGGGGCCTGTTTGTTGGCAAAGCCAAGGCTCTGTTTTTTCGGCTCGATCTCTCGTGGTCCCTCGTAGTGAGTGCGCGCTACCCCTTGCGTCGCGCTGGTGTGGACGTTGACGATCATTCCGGTTTCTTCCAGTGCTGCCCACATGGGCTCATACTTTGATTCGTAATAGCCGCTATCTTTGATGCGCGTGGGAATTTGCACACCGCGAAAACCGAGCTTGGCGTAGTGCAGAATGTCCGCCACTGTATGCTTTATCTCTAGAATCGAGAGCGTTGCCAGGCCGATGAGTCGTTTGGGTTGGTAGCTGCAGAACTCGTGCAGCCAGTCATTGTAGGAGCGAAAAATAGCACGCTGAAAAGGTTCGTCGACAATGCTGTAAAGCTGTCGCACAGCGCTGGAAAAAAGTATCTCCGCTTCGATGCCGTCTGTGTCCTGATCCTTGAGGCGCGCCACGGGCTCCCAACCGCCGGGGTAGTCTTCATAACGAAACTGCTCGTTGAAGCCAATGGTTTCGAAATGTTTCTCCTGCTCTACTTCAGAAATACCTTTGTCTTTGCCCACGACCTGCCCTTTTGAATAGTGCGACAAACCGATGGGCGGTATGCCATCGATGATGAGCCAGATGCCTCTCGGCCGGCCCGGAGGATCCTTGACAACGCGAGGCGCGCGATCGCTGTATTCTTTCTGAACTCGCTCCCAGGCTGCGGGCGGCTCGTTTACGTGACTATCAGCAGAGATCAATTTGAAATCTGGCATAGCAACATTCCTTTTTTGCTCATGCGGTGTGAATCACAAGAAATTCCGGCTCGCGGAAAACAGTGAGCCTGCGCGGCGTCATAATATCGTCGCAGAAGGTTAAATTGACTTTGCCTTGTTCCGCCCATAGAGCATCGAGTTGTCCAGTTTCGTTTCGAAAACGATATTGGAGCATCGGTCGTCTTGTCAAGTTTGCGAGCCCGATGCGTTCTGTTTAGTCATTCGCTTATATTCGAACGACTGTAGGGGCGGGTTTGAAACCCGCCCCTACCATCAAAACTGTTGACAACCTGGAGTAAGCAGTGCTTATTCTCTCTTCCGTGGTTCACCTCTGGGGAGAATTATCGACGGCGTTCAAGCCCGCGTTAGTGGCGCTCTTCATCATCTGCTTGATTCAAAACAATTTAGCACTTGCTGCATCGCCAGATCGCGAAAGGCTCCTGGAAGGCGCAAAAAAGGAAGGCCGGCTGGTCTTATATACGGGGATGGACACGGACGAGGCCAACCTGTATACGAAGGAATTTGCCAAGCAGTACCCCTTTATCAAAACGGAGATCTTTCGTTCGAGCGGCGAGAAAGTGCAGACCAGATTCCTCGTTGAGCATCGCGCCAATGTTCACAACGCAGACATCTTTCAGACCAGTATCGTGCAAGTCTATCAGCTCAAAAACGCCGGATTGCTATCGAAGTATGTCTCCGAAGAGAGCCGCACTTATGCGGAGGGCTTCAAGGACTCGCAGGGTTACTGGACTGCGTTTTATCTGATCCCGTACGTCATTGGATACAACAGTAGGTTGGTCACGCCGAAAGACGTTCCAACGAGTTACGAGGATTTGTTGCATCCCAAGTGGAGGGGCGAAGTCGGTTTGGAAACCGAAGAGTACCAGTGGTTTTATCATCTTCTGCAGATCATGGGTAAAGAAAGAGGGTCCGAATACATGAGGAAGCTTGCCGCTCAAAATCTGCAGATGCGCAAGGGCCACACGCTCCTGGCAGATCTGGTGGCGGCAGGCGAGATGAAGCTGGCCGTTGTTGTCTATGCGAATCGGGTCGAGCGCATGAAGAATAGCGGAGCGCCCGTTGATTGGGTACGCTTTAGGGGTCCCACGATCACCGTCATCAATGCGGTCTCGATTCCCGAAAAGGCCCCGCATCCGAACGCGGCAAGACTATTCGTCGATTTTGTTTTGTCCAAGGACGGGCAGAACCTGCTGCGAGGACTACGAAGAATTCCCGCTCGCCCTGATGTGTTACCTGACCCGCCCAGTCTCACCAAAGGGTTGAATCTCTATGCGGCGCGGCCCGAAGGGTTGATCGAAAACTATAACGAGACCGTCACGCGCTTCGACGAAATTTTCAATAAGGGAAAGTAACTTTTGCTAGCGGTTTATGTTGGTCAAGCTCTCTTAGTTGGAGATCACAGATCGGCAACGCATCATTTCCAGCGCAGCGCGAAAAACTTGGGAAAGGACGTTCCAAACTAAACTATTGGCTACTTGAGAATCTCTTTCAATTTGGCGACCAGAGATGCATCGAGTTTTAAGATTTCTTTCACGTTTTGTTCCAGTGCCGTCCCGTCATCGGGATTAATGTCGAGACTTGCCTTTTGAGCCTCGGCCAAGAACGCGGGATCTTTCATCGTATCCATGAATCCTTTGCGTAGAATTTGAACCCGATCCTTCGGCGTTCCCGGTGGAACGACATAGGGGCGAACCGACGCGCCGTGAACGCGCGCCACGGTTTCGATCAGTTTCTTGGCCTCATCGGTTTTCGCAAAGCTGATGGCCAAGGGAACTTTTTGCAACTCGGGATAGGGTTTGCTCGAGACTTGCAGCACGGCGATCAAATCACCGGCCTCGAGTTCTTTTCTCCAAGTTGACTTGGTGGACTCCCAGGAGTTGCTGATTCCGGAGATTTCCCCACTGTTGAAAGCCAAACGTATATCGGCGGTGCCCTTGTAGCCGGAAACCATTTGGATGGGCAAGCCGATGGTTGCCTTCAGCAAGTTGGGAAAATCGTCCGTTCCGGAACCTCCCCCTACACCGCCAAACTTGACTGTTTGTTTGGACGCGATCCATTTTTCCGGATCGGTAACGCCGATAGATTTGGCGACGCCAATTATAAAGTGATCCTGCGCCGGCACGCCCAGGTACCCGAACTTGAGGGAATCAAATTCGATGCCGGGTTTACCTAGAAGTTGTTGCAAGAATAGACCACCGATGAAATGCCCAATTGTGAGGCCATCCGGCTTGGCGGCCTTGTATAGGTAGTTGGCTGAAATTAAGCTGGCCGCGCCAGGCATGTTATCAACAACACAGGAGGGATTGCCCGCGATATGCTTTCCAAAGTGGCGCGCCATGGTCCGGGTATAGGCATCGTAACCGCCGCCAGCGGAAAATCCCACGACGAAGCGGATCGTTTTCCCTTCGTAGAAATTCGCTTGGGCAAAAACTTGTTCGACAGTTGCGATTAGAAGAAGGGCAAAGAAAGGCGCTAGTGACTTGGCGCTCCGTCGCATAATGACTCCTTTGGGACAATCCATTTCGCGCGGCCTATCGGGCGCTATTTAGCGAGATCCCAGTTCACGTGTCAAGGCCAATGCCAATGGCAAGAAGTTTGACACTCAGGCAATCGCACTGTAGATTTTGACCGTTCCCGTCGATTTCGGGATGCGCTCGTTTCATTTCTTCGCGAGCGACGAGGAGAGCTAGTATGCTTAAACCCATTGCATTGTCTGCGACTCATATGGAGTGCCGCAGCTTAAAAGACTCTGTACCGGTGCTCACGGACCTTTTGGCCTTCGAGAAAGTCGGCGAGGGGTACCATGAAACGACCCTCAAGCATCCGAACACGCACTGGTTACTGGTTGTTCATGAGGCAGGTCCCGACGCCCCGACAAAACAAATGCACAATCATTGGGGCGTGCGCGTGACGGCGAATGCCGAGATCGATAAAGCCTACGAGTATCTGACTGCGCACAAGGAAGAATACAAGATAAGCCAAATCGGCAAGCCGTTATGGAATCACGGTTCCTATTCCTGTTACTTTCTCGAGCCCGGAACCAATGGCTGGGAAATCGAATGCTACGAAGCCGTGTTGCGCAAGGAGGCGACGGCGCAAAAGGTGGGCGCTGTGCGCATGCCTCACTGGACTGTACCCCTCAGTGAAGACCGTTTTCCCGACCGCGGATACGTTCCCCAAGGCTTTACCCACGGAACCCTGGTCGCTCATGACATCAAAATTAACTGGGACTTTTACGTCAAGATGCTGGGCTTAGAAGTTCATCAGGCCAATGATCATGTGATCTACGTCAAACATCCGAGCACGAGAACCTATGTGGTTTGCGCAGAGAGGAAAGATTTTAAAGTCTTCTCGCCTAACTTCCGCAATACTTTGGTCGTCGAATCCAAGGACGAGGTGAAGGAAGCCCACCGTCGGTTCACGGAGTCGGGGAAAGAGCTGGGCGTGAGTGAGTTATTTCCGCTGCAGGAGAGTAACGGCTCGGCTGCGTTTTACCTCAGAGATCCCGCGAGCAACTGCTGGGAAATTAGCACGCGCAATTAGAAACTATGATTGAAAAACCACTCGACCAGATGGGTCTCAGAGATCTTCGGGCGATTGCGCGCCAGCAGATGACCGCTGAAGCGTGGAAACATTTCAATGGCGCCGCCGAGACCAAAGCTACATTTCATCGTAATCCGCGAGCATTTCATAAATATCTTTTCCGCCAGAAGATTTTTCACGACGTGGCCGACCCTGATATTACGACCGAGCTTTTCGATCACAAGCTTCCTATTCCTGCTGTCGTCGCACCGGTGGGAAGTTTCAGTTTGATTGGAAAGCAAAAAGAGCGGGAAGTTGCGGAGGGGGCGGATCGGGTCGGGGCGATGATGTTAGTGAGCCAAGCAGCCAAATCGACACCCAAGGACTGGCGTAACGCAACCAAGGCGCCGATCGTTTTCATGGCCTACATGAATCGCGGGCGAGAGGAAATATCTCAATACGTGAAACTCTCGCAAGATCTCGGCTTTGCCGCGGTCGGTATCACGATGGATACGCTGAGGCCGACGAAGATCGGAGATGTAGTCCCACTGTCAACCAAGGATGGAAAGCCGAGAAGGGGACAGGTGGCTTCGCCAAAAGATATCGAATGGATGAAGCAGCAGACAACCCTGCCCGTAGTGGTCAAAGGCATCATGGGTGCCGATGACGCGCGCGTGGCTGTCAATGCGGGTGCCGATGCCTTGATTGTTTCGAATCACGGCGGCAGGATTCTCGACTTTAATCGCGCGGCACTGGAAGCGCTGCCGGAGGTTGTTGAGGCCGTCGGGAACAAAGTGCCAATTATCCTGGACAGCGGCGTCCGAAGCGGCGGCGATATCGTTAAGGCGTTGGCGCTCGGCGCTAAAGCCATTCTCGCGGGCCGTCCGGTCGCATGGGGCGTGGGCGCTTTCGGACCGGCCGGCGTCGAGCGCGTCTTTGCGATCTTTAGTGAAGAGATGAAAAGAGTGCTGTGCATGACCGGCGTCGCGTCGGTTCGCGATATAACTTCGTCGATCATCGTCCGGGACGGCTAGTACCGCCTGCAGAAATTGATTTCCAACAGTAAAGAAACTGGCGCATTACCATGCAATAAAGTAGAAGAAACATCTCACCACGAAGCGCACGAAGGACACGAAGGATTATATATTCTATGCCTTTGACCTTCGTGCTCTTCGTGACTTCTGTGGTGAAATCGTATTTTCCCCGATCACATCAGACAAGCGCCACTAGATCGATTTCGATCAGCGCGCCTCGTGGCAATTCAGCGACAGCAACCGTCGAGCGTGCCGGTTTCGCATTTCCCAAATAATGCGCATAGACTTCGTTCATGGCCGCGAAATCGGCCATGCTTTTTAAAAAGACCGTCGCTTTGACCACTTGTTCCAGTGACGAGCCGGACGCCGCCAAAACTGCTTTGAGATTTTCCAGCACTTGCCGTGTCTGCGCGCTAATATCGCTGCCGACGATGTTCCCAGTCTTGGGGTCGAGGGGGATCTGCCCCGCTGTATA
>Ga0126374_10000010_pt1 | contig 29921 bp, 25 predicted proteins | sample PanSoiMetPlot_12_FD_89874 | JGI IMG/M metagenome (GOLD analysis project Ga0126374, IMG submission 89874) | Tropical forest soil microbial communities from Panama - MetaG Plot_12 | ecosystem: Environmental > Terrestrial > Soil > Tropical forest > Bulk soil | place: Panama | collected 2016-02-17
CTCTCGCGCGCAGCATTTCGATCATCCGGTCTAGCTCCTCATCCGAAAGCTCATTCACACTGCTCGTCTCAATCTGCAACGCGCCTACGCTACCGCGTCAAGGGCAAGCGCATCACCCAAACGTTTCACGGTTCATTGTCGGACGCGCGCAAAGAGCTGCGCCGGCTACTCAAGAGCGGCGATGACGGCACACACGTGGCGCCGGACAAAATCACACTTGGGCAATGGATAGCGCAATGGCTTGCCATCGGGGCGCCAGGGCGCCGACAGCGGGGAGTCGGAGGCCGCGCACTGGCGCGCTATGGTCAGCTTCTGCGCGTTCACGTCGTGCCCGTGCTTGGGTCCCGGCCGTTGCAACAGATTCAAGCGACCGAACTTGATGCTTTGTACTGCAAGCTCGAGGGCAAGGTCGCTGCCTCCACCGCCCAATATGTGCATGTGGTGCTCGGCTCGTGCCTTTCGACCGCGGTGCGCAAGGGAATGCTCGCAGTCAATCCGCTGGAGCGCGCCGAAAAGATACCGTCTCCGGGCGAGGCTGATCACGGCACGGTACTTGACCAAGATCAGCTACGAACCTTGGTCGAGGGCTTCCGGGACTCGGTTTTGTTCCCGATCGTCGCCGTTGCAGCGTTCACCGGCGCGCGCCGTTCCGAGATACTGGCGTTGCGGTGGAGCGACCTTGATGGCAAGGCCAAGACGCTGCGCATCGAGCGTGCCGTTGATCACGTCACAGGGCAAGCGCTCGCCCTCAAGGCTCCCAAGACGGCACGGGGGACGCGCACCATCACGATCGACGATAGCCTGCTGGCGCTGCTGACCGCCGAGCGCGAGAAACATCTGCGCCTAATAGCCGGCGTGCCCGATGGTGTCGCGGTCGATCTTTCACTGGTCAAGCTCCCCGCCGATGCGTTGATGTTCCCCAATCCGCCGGCGCCAGGCGAAGATTTCTCATTCACGAGGCTCCGCAATCCCAACACCACGACGACGGAGTTCAAAAAGCGTGCGCGGAAGCGTGGTTTCGATCTGCGTCTCCATGATCTACGCGGCACACATGAAACCCTACTGCTTGACGCCGGCGTGCCCGTGCATGTCGTGGCGGCTCGATGCGGGCATGATCCCGCAGTGCTCCTGCGCAGCTACGCCAAGCGCACGCGCAAGGCCGACACGAGTGCGGCCGCGGTTATCGGGATGATGGCAGGAAACATTTTGAAGCGCTGACGCCCTTGGGTCCAACTTGGGTCCAAAGCTCTAGGCGTTGCCGCAATGTTCCCAACCGTGAGCGCGCTAAGTCGCTGAGATATTTCAGGCAAGAGACAGCCCGCGTATTTGACCCGGCCGCATCATGCATGCGGTGGTGTTCGGCCACTAACGACGCACCAAAAAACCTTCCTATATTGGGCATGGCTGAAGGCGCTGACCCTTCGCCGTGACTTGACCATAAATATCTGAATCACCATATGAAAATCGCCTGCCTTTGGCGCGTTTTTGGGTAGCCTCTGGTGGCTGAATCAGCTAAGCACAAACCTCACCGACTGGATTTCCCTTGGCCGACAACCACGACCAGCAACCGGAAGCGCCCGGCCCGTCCGATATTCGCCCGGTCTCGATCACCGAGGAGATGAAGCGCAGCTATCTCGATTACGCCATGAGCGTGATCGTGGCGCGCGCGCTGCCGGATGCGCGCGACGGGCTCAAGCCGGTGCATCGCCGCATCCTCTATTCGATGCATGAGAACGGGCATACGCCCGACAAGAAATACGTGAAGTCGGCGCGCGTGGTCGGCGATGTGATGGGCAAATACCATCCGCATGGCGACCAGGCGATCTACGACGCGCTGGTGCGCATGGCGCAGGATTTCTCCATGCGTCTGCCCCTCATCGACGGGCAGGGCAACTTTGGCTCGGTCGACGGCGATCCGCCCGCAGCCATGCGGTACACCGAATGCCGGTTGGCAAGGGCGGCCATGGAGCTGCTCGACGACATCGACAAGGAGACCGTCGATTTCCAACCGAACTACGATGGCAACGAGAAAGAGCCGGTGGTTCTGCCGGCACGGTTCCCGAACCTCCTGGTAAACGGAGCAGGCGGCATCGCGGTTGGAATGGCGACGAACATTCCACCGCACAACCTCGGCGAGGTGATCGATGCCTGCATTGCGCTCATCGAGGATCCTGGGCTGGGTGTCGAGGAACTGATCGGCATCATCCCGGGTCCCGACTTCCCGACCGGCGGCATCATTCTCGGTCATTCGGGCATCCGCACCGCGTACACTTTCGGCCGTGGCTCGATCGTCATGCGCGGCAAGGTGGAGATCGAAACTCTGCGCGGCGAGCGCGAGGCGATCATCGTCAGCGAGATTCCCTACCAGGTGAATAAGGCGGCGATGGTCGAGCGAATTGGCGAGCTGTGGCGGGACAAAAAAATCGACGGCATCGCCGCTCTGCGCGACGAATCCGACCGCGAGGGCTATCGCGTCGTCATCGAGCTCAAGCGCGACGCCATGGCGGATGTCGTACTCAACCAGCTGTACCGATACACGCCGCTGCAATCGACCTTCGGTGCCAACGTAGTCGCGCTCGAGGGCGGCCGCCCGCAGGTCATGAATCTCAAGGACCTGCTCACCTCCTTCATCGCCTTCCGCGAGGAGGTGATTTCCCGCCGCACCAAGTATTTGCTGGGGAAGGCGCGCGATCGCGCCCACGTGCTGGTCGGGCTGGCCATTGCCGTCAGCAATATCGACGAGGTGATCAAGCTCATCCGCGGCTCGAGCGACGCCAACACGGCGCGAGAGACCTTGATGGCGCGCGATTGGCCGGCGCGCGATGTGGAGGCCATGATCACCCTGATCGACGATCCACGCCACAAGGTGTCGAAGACAGGCACGTATAAACTCTCGGCCGAGCAGGCCAAAGCCATCCTCGACCTGCGCCTGCAGCGTCTTACCGCGCTTGGTCGCGACGAGATCAAGGCCGAGCTGGACAAGCTTGCCGAGGAAATCGCCGACTATCTCGACATCTTGCGCTCGCGCGCGCGCATCCAAAGCATCGTGAAAGACGAGCTCAGGGCCGTGCGTGAGAAGTTTGCTACCCCGCGCCGCACGGTCATCCTCGAGCAGGAAGGCGAAGTCGAGGAAGAAGATCTCATCCACCGCGAGGACATGGTGGTCACCGTCTCGTATCTCGGCTATGTCAAGCGCGTGCCGCTGTCGACGTATCGCGCGCAACGGCGCGGGGGCAAGGGTCGCGCCGGCATGCAGACGCGCGAGGAGGATTTCGTCTCGCGTCTGTTCGTGGCCTCCACGCATACGCCTGTCTTGTATTTCTCCTCCCTTGGCCGGGTTTACAAGGACAAGGTGTGGCGCCTGCCGCAGGCGGCGCCACAGGCGCGCGGCAAGGCGCTGATTAACATTCTCCCGCTGCAGCAGGACGAGCGCATCACGACAATAATGCCCTTGCCCGAGGACGAAACTAAATGGGCGGGTCTTCAACTGATGTTCGCCACGACGAACGGCATCGTTCGGAAAATAGCCCTCGATCACTATGTTGACGTTCGCCCCTCAGGCATCAAGGCAATCAAATTGGAGGATGGCGACTCTATTGCGAGTGTTGAACTCTGCAGCGATCACGATGACATCCTTCTTACAACCCGAGAAGGTCAGTGCATACGGTTTCCTGCGAGCAAAACTTCTTTGAAGAAGGGTCGCGATACAATCGGCGATATCGGAATAAGGCTGGCTGCCGAAGACAAAGTTATTTCGATGTCGATCCTGCGCCATGTTGACGCCAGCGCTGACGAGCGCGTGGCGTATCTTAAGCGCGCCAGCGCCGTGCGTCGCGGAATCGCTGGTGAAGTGGAGGAAATTGCGCCCGATGTGGAGGAGGCGACGGGCGCAATCGAACTAGGCGAACAGCGCTACGTGGAAATGTCAGCGGCGGAGCAGTTCGTGCTTACGGTCTCCGAGCGCGGCTACGGGAAACGCTCGTCTTCCTACGAATACCGTACCACCGGCCGCGGCGGCAAAGGGATTGTCGCCATGGCAGTAACTGGCAAGACCGGGCCTGTCGTGGCCTCGTTTCCCGTTGAGGACGAGGACCAGATCATGTTGGTCACGGATGGGGGCCAGCTTATCCGCACGCGCGTCGAGGGCATCCGCATTGCCGGCCGCGCGACCCAAGGCGTGATCGTGTTCGATACCGCGGAAGGCGAGCGCGTGGTCTCGGTCGAGCGCATCAGCGAGGACGGTGATCAGAACGGCAGCTAACACCGCATCAAGAAGGCAGGTGACCGGTCGTTGCGAGCCGCAGGCCAAACCCGAATTGCGGCTCTTGCGGCTCGGGCTGAAAATAAGAGCGGTTTTCAATCCGCCTTGAGCCCGAGAGCCTTCACGATCGGCTCCCATTTGCCGATGTCGCTCTTGATCAGCTCGGTGAAATCCTGCGGTGTCCCGCCCAACGGGTGATTGCTGAGCGTGGCGAGCGCAGATCTAAGCTGCGGCGATTCGAGACCCTCATTGATTTGAGCGTTGAGCCTGTCGATCACCGCGCGCGGTGTGCGCACTGGCGCCAAGAGCCCAGTCCAACTGGTCGAGACAAACCCGGCAAATCCGCTCTCGGCCATCGTCGGCAGGTCCGGCAGCTCCGAGATATGTTTGGCACTGGTCGTGGCGAGCTCGCGAAGCTTGCCGCTTCGAATGAGTGGCAGGAGCACGCTCGTGCCCTCGAACGTCATCTGCACTTGACCGGCGAGGAAGTCGTTGATCGAAGGGCCGCCGCCTCGGTAGGGGACGTATACGATATCGATCGAAGCCGCTGACTTGAACCGTTCGCCCATCAAATGCGGCAGCACGCCGATACCGCCCGAGGAGAAGTTCACCTTTCCCGGATTCGCCCTCGCATAGGCGACGAGCTCTTGCACCGAATTGACTGGGAGCGACGGGTGGACGACCAGCAGGTTCGAACTCTGCGCCACCAAAACGATCGGGTCATAGCTGGCGAGCGGATCATAGCCGGCATTCTTCTGCAGGATGGGGGCGAGCACGAGTCCGCTCGCGCTCGAATAGAGCAGCGTGTAGCCGTCAGGTTCGGCCTGCGCCGCTTCCTTGGAGCCGATTGTGTTGCCGGCGCCAGGCCGATTGTCGATCACCACCGCTTGGCCGAGGACGAGGCCAGACAATTGCCAATGAGGCGGGCGATTACGTCGACCGGCCCGCCGGCAGGCGTCGGAACAATGATCTTGATGGGCCGCGTCGGGTAAGCTTCGGCAGATGCGGTGACAACATTGGCGAGCGAGAGGCCTAGCGCGGCGAGGGTTGCCGCTAAGGTGCGTAGACGACTCATTTGTCCTCTCTGTTTCGACACCTTATGATTGCTCGCGTGAGGCGCGCCGTGCGTGCTGCGAACAGCCCGCCTCCAATCTAGAGAGTACAAGCCTCGCGCCAGACCAGGGTCCAAGGAGAAGGAACCTTCCGGCCTGCGCCAGCGTTGGCGGCTTTCGGCGAACAGTTTTGTTGCGTATTCCGAGCTAGGCCAATCTGAGATGTCCGTTCCCGACAACGAAGATAAAAAGCAGAACGTTGTTCGTTTGGGGACGGAGACTCTGTTTGCAATCGCCGAACAGCTTCGTCGAATGTACGACGCTGATCTTCGTACCAAACCCTCGGAGAAGCTGGAGCGGCTGATGCGCCGCATCGAACGCGGCGAGGATGTTCCTTAGGTACCAGACACGCCGCCACAACAGGACTCAACATTTCACTTCTGATACGCGTCGTCGATTTTGACAGCGCCATCTGAACCTCGCAGGGAGGCGTCCAACCCAGACGCAGAATCTGTCCATGTCCAGCAGCGGGATCGATGCTGTTCGCGAATTACTGCGTTCAAAGCCCAGGCCGGCCGGCTTTGCCGAACGACGCGAACGGCTCGATGCGATTGGCTCGATTTCTCCGGCTTCCGGCGACATCAGGCTGGAGCCGGCCCGTGCCAACGGGGTTCCCGCCGAATGGTCACTGGCGCCGGGCAGCGATTCCTCGTGCGTGGTCCTATTTTTTCACGGCGGCGGCTATTGCTCAGGCTCGATCGTGAGCCATCGCGGCATGGTGACCGAGGCCGGGCGCGCGGCCGGCGCGCGTACGCTCGCGGTGGGATACCGCCTCGCGCCCGAGCACCCATTCCCTGCAGCCGTCGATGATGCACGTGCGGCCTACCATTTCCTCCTCGATCAGGGGATTGCTCCGTCCAAGATAGCAATCGGTGGGGACAGCGCCGGTGGCGGGCTCGCGCTGGCGCTTATAACGAATCTGCGCGATGCCGGACAACTGCTCCCCGCCTGCGCTTGGCTGGTATCGCCCTGGGTTGACCTGCAGATGACCGGTGCAAGCCTGGCGGACAAGGCGAACGTGGATCCTCTGATTTCGAAGTCCTATCTCGAGGAGCTGGCCTCCGCATACCTGGCTGGTAGAGATCCGGCTGATCCGTTGGTCTCACCGCTCCATGCGGATCTTGGCGGCTTGCCTCCCTTGCTCGTGCAGGTCGGCTCAGCCGAGACGCTGCTCGACGATGCGCTGCGTATCGCGCGCCGGGCGGGGGCCGCTGATGTGCGGGTCAACCTGGAGATTTGGCCGCACATGATTCATGCTTGGCACCTCTGGGCGGCCCAGCTGGAGGATGGCCGCCGTGCAATCGCGTCGGCTAGTGCATTTATTCGTGCGCAATTGCAACGCTCCAGCGAAGTGCCAAAAAGCTCGTAGCTTCGCGTTGCGACGTTGCGGTGCGCTCGCGCGGGGACGAGGGATCAATGCGCGCCGGCCTGCTCCAGAATCCGTGCGATCTGCGAATAGCCGCGGGTACGGGCATGTTGCAGCGCCGTCGTGCCGTGTCGGTCGGGCAGCGTGACATCGGCACCCGCTTTGACTAATGCTTCGACCGTTGCCGTATGCTTAGTGCCGCCGCTGCCGAGCACGACCGCCTCGAGCAATGCGGTTCGGCCGAGATCATTGACGTGGTTGAGCGGCGCCTTCGCCGCGATGAGGACGCGCACGATCTCCACGTGCCCGCGATGGGCCGCTGCGATCAGCGCAGTGTCGTTATAAAGACTGGTGACGGCGCGCGCGTTGGCGCCGCCCTCCAGAGCGATGTTGACCATTTCCAGATCGTCGTTCACCGCCGCTATCGTGAGAATGTCGTAGCGCTGGGCATCGAGCGCATTCACATTGGCGCCTAGCCGCAGGAGCACCCGCGCCGCAGCGTGTTGGCGCAGGAACGCCGCCACATGCAGAGGGGTGCGGCTGTTGGCATCTTGAATATTCGGCTTTTCGTCTTCTCGGATCAGTCGCTCGATTTCCACGACGTCCCCGCGGGCAGCGGCGTCGTGCAGCCCGGCGTAGATACGCAGCTCCCGTTCGGTTGGTGGCCTTTGCGCAAAGCTCGCCGTGCCGCCAAATTGAATCGCGACAAGGACAACCACAGCAAGACAGGAAAGGCTTCGCGGCATTACTATATGGATCGTTAGGTCGGCTAACCGGAAGTAATCTTGGCGACCAACAATACCACACACATCCCGCGACGCCTCAATTCGGCATGCGCAGCACCGGCTTGATCGTCGTTCCGTCCGAAGAGTGTTGCGCCGCGCGATTGATGTCGGCGAGCGGATAGAACGTCATCATCCGCTGGACCGGCATTTTTCCTTGCATGAGGAAGTCGACGAGCTGGGGGATGAACTCCTGCGGCCGACTTTCGCCCTGGATCACGCCGCGGACCATCCGGCCGAATTGCAAAAACGGCATTTCGAATGAGACCTCCGTCCCGCGACGGGCGCTCCCGAGAAGAACGCAGGTCCCGGCAGCGATCAGCGCCTCGACCGATTCGCGCAACACCGCGGGCTGCGCCGATGTCTCAAGCGAGAAGCGCACGCCCTCACCGGTGATCCTGCGGATCTCCGCGACCACGTCGGTGCGTCCCCTGTGGTTGATCACGTGCGTCGCACCGAGCGCCTGTGCGAGCGCGAGCCGCGGCTCGTGCACGTCGACGGCGATGATTGGCTCGCATCCGGCTATTCTGGCCGCCATCAGCCCTGCTAGCCCGACGGCGCCCACTCCGAAGACGGCGAACGAATCTCCCGGTTCCGGCCGCATCGAATTAAGTACTGCACCGGCGCCCGTTTGCCCGCTGCAGGCAAACGGTCCGAGAAACTCCAGCGGGGCATCCTTCTTGACTTTCACCATGTAGCGTTCGTTGGCGATGGCGTGGGTTGCGAAGGAGGATTGCTGGAAGAAGGCGCTGTAAACCGGAGCGCCATCCTTGCTCATGAGCGTGGAGCCGTCAGGACGCGTCCCGCACGTCTTCAGGTCCACGCTTTTCATGCAGTGGAACGGCATGCCGCGCCGGCAATTCGGGCAAGCGCCGCACCAGGGGAACGAGATGACGACGTGATCGCCAGGCGCGAATTTTGTGACCCTCGTGCCGACGGCCTCCACTACCCCTGCGCCTTCGTGGCCATACACCGCGGGATAAGGCATGTTGTAGTAGCCATCGCGGCCGTGCAGGTCGGTCTGGCACATGCCGCTGGCCACGATCCTGACCAATGCCTCGTCCGGTCGCGGATCGGTGAGTTCGACCTTCTCGATCGCGAAGGCGCCGAACTTCTCGCGCACCACGGCAGCGGTGATTTCCATGAAACGTGTCGGCGCTGTTTGTGCCCGATACAGACGATACTAGCGTTTGGCGAGTGCTCGGAAGCAAAACCCGGCCACGCGGGGGCCAGGCCGACCCGACACACTTTCCATTCGTCCATCCGCCATTGCGCCGGGATGCCGCCACGGCACAAGCGCACGCGAGCTCAGAGTTCCGATCTAAGAAAGGCCGCAAGCGCATGAGGAGGAACAAGATTTTGTGAAACCTGGGCGCCACGGCCGGGCGGTGATGCGGCCTTGAGGAGCTAGGTATTCGTTAGCGCGAACGCCCCGCCGCCGACCTTGCGGCCCCCCGGAGCGCACGCTAGACCGCCACTCATGCCGTGCACCGCGCTTTTCCCGGGGTCGTTCGATCCCGTTACCAACGGACACCTCGACGTTGTGCGCCAAGCCATCCGGTTGGCCGACCGCCTGGTTCTCGCGATCGGCACCCACCCCGGGAAGGCGCCCTTGTTCACGGCTGCAGAACGGCGTGCGATGGTTGATGAGACTTGCGGCGCACTCGCGCGCGCGAGCGGCTGCGATTTCGCTTGCATCACCTTCGCCGATCTCGCCGTCGCCGCGGCGCAGCGCGAGGGCGCGACGCTCCTGATCCGTGGGCTGCGCAGCGCGAGTGATTTCGATTATGAGGTGGAAATGGCGGGCATGAATGCGGCCATGGCGCCCGCGGTGCAGACCGTTTTTCTGCCGGCCGCGCCGACGGTTCGCCCGATCACCGCCACACTGGTGCGGCAGATCGCATCCATGGGTGGCGACGTCTCGCTGTTCGTTCCGCCGCCCGTTGCCACCCGCCTGAAAGCAAAGTTCGCCGGCACGTCCGGTCGTTGAACCCGGGAGATTCCATGATCCGCCTGCTCGCAGCTTTGGCCGCTCTGATCTTTATGGCGCCCGCCCTCGCGCAACAACAACTGCCGCCTGGCGCCGATCCGCAGAACACGCTCCTCATCGATGTCAAATACGGGCGCATCGTCATTAAGCTTCGCAACGACATCGCTCCCAAGCACGTGGAGCGCATCAAATTGCTGGCGCGCGAGAAGTATTACGATAACGTGCCATTCCATCGGGTTATTGCTGGATTCATGGCGCAGACCGGCGACGGGACGCGCGGCGACGGCACGGGCGGCTCGAAATATCCCAATCTGCCCGCAGAATTTTCCAATGTGCCGTTCAAGCGCGGCACTGTCGGCATGGCGCGCGCCAACGATCCGAACTCGGCGAATTCACAGTTCTTCATCATGTATGCCGATGGATCCTTCCTCAACGGCAAGTACACGGTTGTCGGGGAAGTGCTGTCCGGCATGGAAGTGGTCGACAAGATCAAGAAGGGCGAGCCGGTGGTCGATCCCGACCGCATGATCCGTGTGCAGATCGCCGCCGACGCACACTGACAAGGAGGATCGGCGTGCACGGGCCATTCGCAGGCCGGCCAATCGCTGCTGCCATTTGTCGGCATCGCGACCAGCCGTGATCAAATGGCTGCGTGCCTTGGCGGGGGCGCTGGCGCTCGTTCCGCCTGTAGGGGAGGCGCTCGCGCAAGGACCTCAACTGCCGCTCAATACGCTTAATGAGGTCAGCGCGGCGCTGCGGGCCTGCTGGGTTCCTCCGCCCATCGACCAGTCGCATGCGGGCATGCAGATCACGGTGCGGATGAGCTTCCGCCGCAACGGCGAACTCTTCGGACACCCGAGGATCACATTCGAGTCCACCGGCGCGTCGGATGATGAACGGCTGGCTTATCGCATTGCCGTGGCCAAAATGATCAAACGTTGCGCGCCACTGCCGTTCAGCGATGCCCTCGGGAACGCATTGGCCGGCCGGCCGTTCACCATACGGTTAATTGACGATCGCAAGCTCAGACAAGCAGAGAAAACTCATGACGAATGCCGAGAACACGCTCACAATTGAAACCACCAAAGGTCAGGTCGTCATTCTCATGCGTCCTGACCTCGCGCCCGGCCATGTCGCACGCATCAAGGAATTGGTGCGCGAGGGCTTTTATGACGGCGTCGCGTTTCATCGCGTCATCGACGGCTTCATGGCGCAGACCGGCTGCCCACATGGCACAGGCACCGGCGGCTCCGGCAAGAAGCTCAAGGCGGAGTTCAACAACGAGCCGCACCGCCGGGGCACCGTCTCGATGGCGCGCGCGCAATCCCCGGATTCCGGCGACAGTCAGTTCTTCATCTGCTTTGCTGATGCGCCTTTTCTCAACGGCAAATACACCGTCTGGGGACAAGTGACCGAAGGCATGGCAAACGTCGACAAGATCAAGCGGGGCGAGCCGGTTATCGAGCCGGACCGAATCATCTCGGCCAAGATGGGCGCGGATGGATGATCGTGTGAGCCGCGTTCGCGCGCCGATTGCTTTGGAACGCGACCTGTGAATGGTGGCCGTTCCATCGCGTTATCGCCGGAAAGAAATCAAATTAACGCGGTGCCCTGCGCGCGCGGTTCGGCCTCGCACACCCACGCCTCTTTTGGGAACCATTCATGCTCGGTTCGGCAAATCGGGCAGTGGACCCGCGCGAAGAAGACCGGCATGGACTCAAAACTCTTGCGATCGGTGACCAGACCGGTGGGGATGTCCCGTCCGGTCTGCGGACATCTCACCATGACGGCGCCCATTGACCTCTCCTGCCTTGTCTTTCTGCGGATCCGAACGCCTACGCCATGCCTGTGAAAATCATTTGACGCAACCACGACACCAGCATGGGACTTTCGCGATCCTCAGATGGATCAATCCGGGCGGGCGCGGGTGCCATCCGGCAAATTTGCACCCCGCTCCGAACAGGTCGGATTGAAGTGCGTTGATAATCTTCATTCGGGGGGAGCCGTTTGGCTTGCTGGTATGAATCTACGGCCGCGCTTGTGTGTGCTCGATCAGAGGCCGGACAAAGCCCGAGGTCGGTTTCGTAGTGCGGCTTGGGCTAGGCGATGACCTGCCGCGCGGGCGCTTGTATGAAGGGCCATGCGCACCGCCCTGTTCGATTTTGAACTGCCCCCCGACCGGATTGCTTTGCGCCCCGTTTCGCCGCGGGATGCAGCGCGGCTCCTGGTCGTGCGTCCAGGCTCGAGCCCGGAGATCGATGACCGGGGCATGCGCGATTTGCCCGACCTGCTGCGCGCGGGTGACGCGTTTGTGATCAACGATACCAAAGTCATTGCGGCGCGCCTACGCGGCCGGCGCCTCGGCCGGGGCGCGACGGAGCCCGCCATCGAGGCGACACTGCACCGGCGCCTCGACGGCTCGCGCTGGCGCGCTTTCGTCAAACCCGCCAAGCGGCTGACGCCAGGCGACGTCGTACGGTTCGGGGACGAGGGTAAGGTTTGCTTTCTCAGTCAGCTCGACGCCACCGTCGAAACCAAGGGCGAAGACGGCGAAGTCACGCTCGCTTTTGCGTTTCATGGGCCTGTGCTCGACCAGGCGATCGACGAGCGCGGTGCCATGCCGCTGCCGCCCTACATCCGGCGCCCGCCCGACGAGCGCGATCGGGCCGACTACCAAACCATATTCGCGCATGCGGAGGGCTCGATCGCGGCTCCCACGGCAGGGCTCCACTTTACGGATTCGCTCACGTCATCCCTGATTGCGCGCGGGATCAGCCTGCATACGGTAACGTTGCACGTCGGGGCCGGGACGTTCCTTCCGGTCAAGACCGCCGACACCGCCGAACATCGCATGCACGCGGAGCAAGGCAGCATCACCGCACAGACGGCGGACGCGCTCAACCAGGTGCGGCAGGAAGGCGGCCGTATCGTCGCGGTGGGATCGACCTCGCTGCGACTCTTGGAAAGTGCCACTGCGGACGACGGCATCATCCATCCATTTCAGGGGGAGACCGCCTTGTTCATCACACCAGGCTATCGTTTCCGCGCAGTCGACGTGATGCTCACTAATTTTCACTTGCCGCGCTCGACCCTTTTCATGCTGGTCGCGGCGTTTTGCGGGCTAGACGTTATCAAGCGCGCCTATGCGCATGCGATCACTGCGGCATACCGATTCTACTCCTATGGCGATGCCTGCCTGCTGTTCCAGCCATAAGCGGGCGGAAGGCAGCAGACAAGAATGCGGTCCGCTCGGCTAAGATGTATCGATGGCCGACGCCTTCGCCTTCCGCTTGCTCGCCAATGACGGCGCTGCTCGCCGCGGCGAGATCGCAACTGCGCACGGGACCGTCGCCACACCCGCATTCATGCCGGTCGGTACCCAGGCAACCGTGAAAGGGCTCGCGCCCGAGACATTGCGCGCAATCGGCACCGACATCGTACTCGCCAACACGTATCACCTGATGTTGCGGCCGGGCGCTCAGCGGATCGCCGGGCTCGGCGGCCTGCACGGGTTCATGCGCTGGCCGCGCGCGATTCTGACCGATTCCGGCGGCTTTCAGGTCATGTCGCTATCGCAGCTCCGCAAAGTCGAGGACAAGGGCGTGACCTTTCGATCGCATCTCGACGGGGCCGTCGTCGAACTTTCTCCTGAGCGCGCGATCGAGATTCAGATTCTGCTGGGTTCCGACATCGCAATGCAGCTCGATGAATGCCTGCGCTTGCCCGCATCAGGGGCCGAGCTCCGTCGCGCCATGCAACTCTCGCTCGCTTGGGCCGAGCGCAGCAAACGCGCGTTCGAGCAGGCACCACAAGGCAACGCGCTGTTCGGCATTGTCCAAGGCGGAGACGATATGGCCCTGCGGGCCGAGAGCGCGCGCGTCCTCACCGATATCGGGTTTGACGGGTATGCCATTGGTGGGCTCGCCGTAGGCGAGCCGCAGCAGGTTATGCCCGGGATCGTCCAGAGTGTCGTGCGCGCGCTTCCCTCCGACCGTCCGCGCTATCTCATGGGGGTGGGCACGCCCGAGGACTTGCTCGAGGCGGTCGGCCGTGGCATCGATATGTTCGACTGCGTGCTCCCGACTCGCAACGGCAGACACGGTCTTGCCTTCACGCGCTTCGGACCGATCAATCTGAGGAACGCACGCCACGCCGACGATCCGCGACCGATCGACCAGACGAGCACGTGCCCTGCGACGCGCGATTTTTCGCGCGCTTACCTTCACCATCTTATCAGAGCCAACGAGATGTTCGGCGCGATCCTGCTGACGACAGTCAACCTCGCTTATTACCAGGATCTCATGGCGGGGATACGCACCGCGATTGCTGCGGAGAGGTTCGCGGACTTCTGCGCCGACGCGCGCGAGAGTTGGGCGCGCGGCGACGTGGCGTTGTAATAGAGCAGCACGAGAGCTCGACGCCGCGGCGGTAACGGCGCAAAATGACCGCGCTGAAGAATAAGAATAGCGGCAGCCCGTGGAGACGGCAGGCATGGCCATCAACCTGAGAGTCAATGGGACGAGTCGTTCGGTTCCCGCCGAGCCGGATACACCGTTGCTCTACGCGCTCCGCAACGACCTCGAACTCAACGGCGCCAAATTTGGTTGCGGCCTGGCGCAATGCGGCGCTTGCACGGTGCTGGTCGACGGCAAGGCGGTGCGTTCCTGCGTCACACCAGTCAGCACCGTGACCACAAACGAGATCACGACCATCGAAGGTCTGGGCTCGCCCAGCAAGCTGCACCCGCTGCAACAGGCCTTCATCGACGAGCAGGCCGCCCAGTGCGGCTACTGCATCAGCGGCATGGTCATGTCGGCGAAAGAGCTGCTCGACCGCAATCCCCGACCGAGCGAGCGTGACGTGCGTGCGGCGCTCGCCGGCAATCTTTGCCGCTGCGGCACCCACAATCGCATCGTTCGCGCAGTGCTGCGGGCGGCGCAGGCAAGCTGAAGGACACGAACGTGAACGGCCCCGCTTTCGATCGTCGCGAATTTGCCGCCGGACTCGGCGCCATCGTCGTTGCGTTCTCGCTCGATCCGAAGCTTGCGCGTGGACAGGAACGATTGCCCGGAAGCCTGGAGAACAACCGCAGGCTGGATGCTTGGATCCGCATCAATCCCGAGGGCAGCGCCACCATTTTGACGGGCAAGGTGGAATTGGGGCAGGGCATCCTCACTGCGCTCGCGCAGATCGCGGCGGAAGAGCTCGATTTGCCGATGTCACGGATCGAGATGATCTCCGGCGATACCGGTCGGACGCCAAACGAGGGACACACAGACGGCAGCCGCTCGATCGAGAACAGCGGTGCGGCGCTGCGCATGGCTGCTGCCGAAGTGCGTGTGGTGCTCATCGATCTCGCTGCCAAGCGGCTCGGGGCGGCGGCGGACCGGCTGACCGTCGCCGAAGGCGTGATCGCCGCGCCTGGCGGGCGCAAGGTCGGCTACGGCGAGCTTGCTGCAGCCGTCGATCTCAGGCGCGAGGCGACGGCCAAGGTCGCGCCGAAAACCGCCTCAAAATACAAGCTCGTAGGACAATCGGCTCAGAGACTAGATATCCCGGCTAAAGTTACCGGCGGTGCCGCCTACGTTCAGGACATCCGCTTGCCGGGCATGCTGCACGGCCGTACGGTCCGCCCGCCGCGTTACGGCGCGAAGCTCGAAGCCGTCGATGAATCCGCAGTCAAGGCAATGCCCGGAGTTGTTGCCGTCGTGCGCAACGGCAGCTTGATCGGCGTCATCGCGGAGCGCGAGGAGCAGGCGATCAAGGCGCGTGCTGCGTTAAGCGGCGGCGCGCGCTGGTCGAGCGGCACTGAACTCCCCGATACGGACAAGGTCTACGAGCATTTGCTGTCCCTGCGGAGCGTCGACACCGTCGCCAGTGAGAAGCAGACGAGTGTGCGCCCTAGCGGCCCGCGCGTGGTTGCGGCGATCTACCGGAAGCCTTACCTCGCCCATGCCTCGATGGGGCCGTCCTGCGCGCTTGCCGAATTCCGCGACGGGAGATTCACCATCTGGTCGCATACGCAGGGCGTATTTGCGCTTCGGCAGGACCTTGCCAGATCCTTGCAGATCGATTCCGCGCAGATTCGGTGCATCTTCGCTGAAGGCGCGGGCTGCTATGGCCGCAACGGTCACGACGACGTTGCGCTCGACGCGGCGTTGCTCGCGCGCGCCGTTCCCGGTAGCCCGGTGCGCGTGCAATGGATGCGTGACGATGAGTTTGCATGGGAGCCGTACGGCTCGGCCATGGTGATGAAGGCGCGGGGTGCGGTTGCCGACGGCAGAATCGTTGGGTGGGACTACGAGGTGTGGAGCGGCCCGCACGGCGTGCGTCCTGGCGCGCCCGACGGCAGCAATCTGTTCGCAAGCTGGAGCCTTGCGCAGCCGCAGAAACGGCCGCTTGCGCGCAACATCCCGCTGCCGGCGGGCGGCAGCGACCGCAACGCCATCCCCGGCTACGATTTGCCCAATCACAGGATCGTCAATCACTTCATCCCGGAGATGCCGGTCTGGGTGTCCTCGCTGCGCACGCTTGGCGCCTATGCCAACGTGTTCGCGGTCGAGGCCTTCATGGATGAGTTGGCTTACGCGGGTGGCGCGGATCCGGTTGCGTTCCGCCTAGCACATCTCAGCGATCCGCGCGCACGGGCCGTGATCGAGGCGGTCGCCAACAAAGTTGGCTGGAAGAATGGCGAGACGGGTGACGGCGTACGCGGTCGCGGGATTGGTTTTGCCAGGTATAAGAATCTTGCCTCCTACGTAGCCGTGGTGGCGGAGGTCGAAATCGATCGCGACAGTGGCAAGATCCACGTGCCTCGCGCCACCGCCGCGGTCGATGCGGGTCTGATCATCAATCCCGATGGGCTGACCAATCAGATCGAAGGTGGGATCATCCAGTCAGCGAGCTGGACCTTGAAGGAGGAGGTGCGTTTCGAGCAAGGCGGCATTCGGACGCGCGACTGGGCGAGCTATCCGATCCTTACCATGCCGGAAGCGCCGATCGTCGACGTCGAGCTGATCAACCGCCCGAACGAACGTCCGCTCGGCGCCGGCGAAGCCTCGCTGGGCCCGGCGGCCGCCGCGATCGCCAACGCCGTCGCGAACGCAACCGGCAGGCGGATCCGCGACCTGCCGCTCAGTCCGGCGCGGGTCAAGGCGTCGCTGGGATAGCTGGGGCAGCACGAATAAAGTCGCAAACAGCAACGGCCCGATCAGCGCTCCCTTACATCCCGCCGTAAAGCCACGCCATGCCGTCGTAGGCCTCTTCCGGCGTGCGTGGGCCGAGCATCTGATTCCGCAATTCCGCTGCCGGGCCGCGTGCGTGGTAGAACTCGCCATAGACGCGCGCCATAATCTGCACCCGCGCCGTGCGCAGGTAACGCTGCTGCACATAGGTGCGGAAAGCCGCGGGGAGGTCATCCGGATTTTCGTTGGCCTTGTCGGCGAGCCAGACCGCATCTTCGATCGCCATGCAGGCGCCTTGCGCAAGATATTGCAGCATGGGGTGGGCCGCATCGCCGAGAAGCGTCACCCGCCCTTTGCTCCACTCCTTTACTGGCTCGCGGTCGCATAGCACCCACATGCGCCAGGTCTCGATACGCTCGAGCATGCGCAACACTTCGGGCCGCTGGCCTTCAAAATGCGCCCACAGTTCGCCTGGATCGGCCTCCGCATTCCAGCCCTCGACGTAACGCTTGGAGTGGAAGACAGCCACGAGGTTGTAGATCGCGGCGCGGCGCAGCGGATAGTGAACGAGGTGCGTGCGCGGGCCGGCCCACAGGACCATATCGGGCGTCCACAGATCGTCCGGCACCTCCTTGCGCGTCAGCACGGCGCGATAGGCGATATGGCCGGACACCAATGGCTTGCCGTCGCCGACGACTTTGTCGCGTACCTTCGACCACATGCCGTCGCAGCCGATGAGGGCACGGCCGCGGATGCGCTCGCCCGACTGCAGGATGACGGTGACGCCGGCGTCATCCTGCTGGAAATCCTCAACCGCGCGGCTGGTCTCCAGCGTGATGAGGTTGTTGCTCTTGCAGGCATTTATGAAGACGGAATGGAGATCGTGGCGGTGAGTAACGGCGTAGGGCTGCTGAAAACGCTCTTCGAAGCCGCTCTCATGTAGGGGGATGCGGGTCACGCGCTCGCCGGTGAGCGCGCAGCGCATCTCGAGTCCCGGCGGCCGGTGGGCATCGGCGAGCACCGCCTCCTTAAGACCCAGTCGCTCAAGCGCGCGGAAGACATTGGGGCCGAGCTGGATGCCGGCGCCGATCTCGCGGAATTCAGCTGCTTGTTCCAGGACGCGAACCGCGAGGCCCTTGCGCGCGAGCGCGTGCGCCGCCGCCAGCCCCCCGATGCCGCCGCCTGCAATTAAGATCGGCAGCGCTTGACCGTTCGACTTTGCCATAGGGGGCTCCGAGAGCCATTCGGCGCAGGCGCAGAATGGTGAGCCCGGCTGGGATCGAACCAGCGACCTACTGATTAAAAGTCAGTTGCTCTACCACTGAGCTACGGGCCCGGTGCGCGGGTGTGTACGGGCGGCCTGCCGCGGGGTCAATAGTGACAGCCGTTGCAGGCCTGTCCAAGTCGAGGGCGTCAGCTTATGTTGGCGATGGGGGCCGGTCGTATGCGCTGGGAGGAGTAAGCTCATGCCGATCGTCAACCGAATTGCCGCCATGCAAGACGAGATTACCGCCTGGCGCCGCGACATCCACGCCAATCCCGAGATCCTTTATGACGTGCACCGCACCGCGGCCACCGTCGCCGATAAGCTCAGAAGCTTTGGCTGCGACGAGGTCGTGACCGGGATCGGGCGCACGGGCGTGGTCGGCGTCATTCGCGGTGGTAGGGACGCCGGCCGAGTCATTGGATTGCGCGCAGACATGGATGCTCTGCCGATCGAGGAAATCGGTGACGTGCCGTACAGATCAACGGTGCCCGGCAAAATGCATGCCTGCGGTCACGACGGTCACACTGCCATGCTGCTCGGCGCTGCGCATTACCTCGCCGAGACGCGCAATTTCTCCGGCACTGCGGTTGTGATCTTCCAGCCGGCGGAGGAGGGCGGCGCCGGCGGCAAGGCGATGGTTCAGGACGGTCTAATGGAGCGCTTCCGCATCGAGGAAGTCTACGGGATGCACAACTACCCCGGGCTTGCAGTAGGCCAATTCGCGCTGCGACCCGGTCCGATGATGGCGGCTGCCGACCGTATCACGATCGAGATCGAAGGCCGCGGTGGACACGCCGCGCGTCCGCATGTGTCCATCGACACGGTGCTGGTGGGCGCCCAAATCATCAATCAGATTCAGTCGATCGTTGCGCGCAATGTCGATCCACTCAACGCTGCGGTGATCTCTATCTGCGTTTTTCAGGCCGGCTCTACCGACAACGTGATCCCGCAAACTGCGCTCCTGCGTGGTACGGCCCGCAGCCTCACACCCGACGTGCGCGATCTCTTGGAGAAACGGTTGAATGAGGTCGTGACCGGAACGGCCGCTCTCTACGGCGCCAACGCCAAACTTACCTATCGACGCGATTATCCCGTGACTCGTAATCACACGCGCCAGGCCGCATTTGCGGCATCGGTCGCGGCTGAAGTGGTCGGGCGCGAGCGCGTCGACGAGGATGTCGCGCCGGTCATGGGCGCAGAGGATTTTTCTTTCATGCTCGAAGCGCGGCCCGGTGCTTTCATCTTCGTCGGCAACGGCGACGGCGCCGGTCTCCATCATCCAGCCTACGATTTCAATGACGAGGCGATCCCCTACGGGGCTTCCTATTGGATCAAGCTGGTTGAAACGGCATTGACCGGATGACGGCAAGTCAGGAATCGCTAATTAATCAGCGACGGCCGTTCTGGCCCTGCTTCCTGAGTCACCGCTTCTGATTACTGATTACCGATCACCGATTTCTGCTCGGCCGGCGCCTCAGCGATGGCAGTAGGTTGCGGCAACTGGGCCGCCACCTTTGCCTCGACGTTTCGCCAATAGGCAAATTCGTTGAAACGAGAGTCTTCCAACACTGCCATCGCCACCGCGGCAAGGAAGGGCAGACTCTGGACCCCGAGCACGGCCGCGAATACGTGGAGCTCGCGAATTTGTTTGTAGTTGGTGGCGAGGACGACTACCGCGCTGATCAGAAGTAGGGTTCCGAGTACTGCCTCCCAGAACGCGGGGAATTCGGTGCCCTTGCGGGTCGCGCCTCCTTTGGCGGTGCGCATGAAGGGCATGGTTTCCTTCCATACGCCGCCGCCGACTGCGCGTGCGACCGTCCATTGCACTGACATAGCAGCTATGACGGCACCGACCATCTGCGCAGGGGGGATCGAGACTCGCGCACGATAAAGCGCCACAAAATGTCCCAGAGTAATCACGAATGCCGCCAGAATTGGGATAGTGAGGATCTTGTCGGGAATGGCGATGCCGGCAAACGCAACAACAGGCACCCAGACGAGATTGAGAATTGCGACAGCAACCCCGATCGATTCCGCGCCTAGCCAGTTGAGCCAGCCCACTGCAAATTCGCGCTTCTGCTCTCGCGTCAAGCCGTTGGCGCCGGGCAGCAGATAACGCCAATGCTTGCGCAGAATTTGGAAACCGCCATAGGCCCAGCGGTAGCGCTGCTTCTTGTAGGCCTCGAAGGTGTCGGGTAACAGGCCGTGTCCGTAGCGCCGGTTTGTGTAATGAATCTGCCAGCCATGCTCGAGCACCAGCAGGCCGAGGTCACAGTCTTCAACAATCGTATCGCTCGGCCAGCCGCCGGCAGATGTCAGCGCAGCGCGCCGGATCAGGCACATGGTTCCATGCACGATGATAGCGTTTGCCTCGTTGCGCTGGACCATGCCGATGTCGAAGAAACCGGCATATTCGCCATTCATCGCGTGATGCATGACCGAACGATCGCCGTCGCGATGGTCCTGCGGTGCCTGTATCATACCGACTTTCGGATCGGCGAAGACCGGTACTAAGTCTTTGAGCCAGTCGGGGTGCACGATATAATCCGCGTCGATGACTCCGATGATCTCGGCATCGGCAGCGGTATGCGTAAGTGCGAGTCGCAACGCGCCGGCCTTATAGCCGCTGACGTTGTCCTCGTTGATGAACTTGAAACGCTCTCCCAGCACGCGGCAATGATCCTCGATCGGCCGCCAAAGCGCAGGATCGGGCGTATTATTGATGACGACAACGCACTCGAAATTCGGATAGTCGAGCCGTGCCACTGCATCAAGCGTGGCCTTGAGCATTTCCGGCGGCTCGCGGTGGGCGGGAACGTGGATCGAGACCTTCGGTGCAAAGCCGGCCGGCGCCGGCAGGGCGGCCGCGATCAGCCGCCGCGGGCCACGCCCGAAGACAACGACCGCGATCTCTTCGATGCGCGCAAGCGCGATCGCGACCAGCGGAGCAAGCAGGATAGTACCGAGCACAAGCGCAAAAGCAGCCCCGAGCACGAAATAATGAGTTTGCCAGAAGGCGAAAACTGTGGCGAGCCAGGCGCCAACTGCATTGGCGGCGACTGCGAGCGCGGCGGCCTCCCCGAATGTGGCAACGCGTCGCGCCAAGATCGGCAGCGATACTAGCAGACCGAGCAGCACTGCTAAGGCGCCGATCTTCCAATGGTCTGGATCGCTCACCAGTCCGCTCCAAGCGAACTTGGCGTGGCGCGAGGCATCGAACACGCCCCAATACATACCGACGCCGCCTTCATTGGTCTTCCACGGCTGATCGAATGCCTCGATGATGTTGTAGTCGATGCCGTAAGCTTCGGCGCGGGAAATGAAGTCGCGCAGCACGCTCGCCTGCTCGATGCGGCCTGGATCGGCTTGGCGCATGTTGTAGCCGGCGCTGGGCCAGCCGAATTCGGCAATTACGATACGCTTGCCCGGATGCGCGGCGCGCAGCTTGTCATAGAACTCGATGGTCTTATCAACGGCCTGAGTTGCGCTGAATCCGTCCCAGTAAGGGAGAATGTGGGCTGCGATGAAGTCGACCGCGGAAGCAAGCTCTGGGTGCTCGATCCACACCGTCCAAATTTCGCCCGTGGTGACCGGTACCGGACTTTGTCGCTTTACGCGTTGGATGAGCCGCACCAGATCATCAATCGACTTTTCGGCACGCAACGTGGTCTCGTTGCCGACCACGATCGCATTGATGTTGCTGTAGCGGCGGGCAAGCGCAATGGCGGCTTGTATCTCCCGCTCGTTGCGAGCTTCGTTTTTGTCGATCCAAATGCCAAGCGTAACCTTGAGACCGAACTCGGCGGCAATCGCGGGCACCAGCTCACCGCCGCCGGTCGAACTGTAGGTCCGGATCGCCTGCGTATAGGGACTCAGGATCTTCAGGTCGGCACGAATCTGCTCCGCAGTCGGGCGGTCGCCATAGTCCGGATGCTGTGATCGCGTGTACGGCGAGTAGGAAATACTGGCGAGCGGGCCATCGACGTTGGAAGCCGCCTGGTGCCGTTGGAGGAGCGTCCATAAACCGGCATGCACGCAGACGACGAGCGCCACCACGGCTGCGACGGTGCGCATAGAACTGGCAACCACGCGGGGCAAAATGCGCAGACCCGAACCCGTCCCCTAGGTCCAACCAAGGTGTTGTTAGCGCACCTTGGCATTAGGCGTCGTTACAAGTAGCGATCAGTCATGGCTGATGCAAGGCAAACAACAGCGCGAACAAAAAAATCGTTCGGCGAAACGCTTCGGCAAACTTTAGCGAAGTCATTCTGAACGTTTGTACAGCTTGGCGGCTCTCTTGCTGAACAGTTGTACAGGTTAGCGGTTGGTCGTCCCGCTCGGCACGGCCGCCGTGCCCTGCGCGTCGGCATTTGGGTTCACCCAGCAGCCATGCACGCGACTGTTAAGCGTGTCAGTCGCCTTCGGATCGATATTGCCCTGACGCACGAGGCAGCGGAAAGTAGCCTGGATGTGACCGGCCGGGCAGCCGAACCGGTCGTAGAGGTCAAGGTGGCGGAAGGCAGTATCGAGATCATCGCGCCAGAGTAGGCTTACGACCCGCCGACCCAGCCACAAGCATTCCGGGTTGGCAGCCGGGCCCTCCAAAAGCCGCTCGGCTTCGGCAAATTCGTCAACTTTCTTCTGGGGCTCCTTCGTCTCGCCGGCCTGCGGCTTATCCTTATCCGCCGGCTTTTGCTCACTATTCTGGGCAAATGTCGGATTGGCGACGAACATCATCGCCGCGCCAAGGGCGGCGGCCACAAAACGCATCCGAAAGCGCTGCATGATTGTCCTGAATTTGTTGGCCATGCCGGTCGGTGGTCCACCTCCCATGGAGACCCATTCGGTCAGCATTACGGCAACGGCCACTGGCGCGATCCGATTAAAGCAGCCGGCTGAGGTAACGCCAAGATGGCAAAGGCTGTTCCGGAAAGAAATCGCCGGCGTTGCGGTTTGACGGCGCTTGGCACCACCCTTGGGGCAAGATAAGCGAGATCTCATTCTCGAGCAGGGGTCGGGACCAGTCTCGATGGGTATTACAACCACGCTTTTCGCGATTGCAGCGGCGGCGATCGCCGCGGCATGGGCATGGCTCGGCGCGACGGTCCAGATGCCGCCATCTCCTTTGGCCGCTGGTGAGAAGCTTTATTGCGTCTCGTACGCGCCGTTTCGCGGGAAGCAGAGTCCGCTTGGCCCGGACATTCCTATCGATCCCAGGCAAATCGACGAGGATTTAGCTCAACTCAAGCACATTACGAATTGCGTGCGCACCTACTCGGTCGATCACGGCCTCGACCAGATTGCCGGAATCGCCAAGCGTCACGGCATGAAGGTGTTACAGGGCTTATGGTTGTCGAATCAGCCCGAACTCAGCCGAAAGCAGGTTGTGACCGCGATCGCGCTCGCCAAACAGTTTCCCGACGTGATCATCGCGGTCATCGTCGGCAACGAAGTTCTGCTGCGAGGAGAAATGGCGGCACCTGATCTCGTGCGGACCATCCGCGAAGTGAAGGCACAGGTCGCAATGCCCGTCAGCTACGCCGATGTCTGGGAGTTCTGGCTGCGCTACCGCGACGTGGCAGGCGCGGTCGATTTCGTTACCATCCATATTCTGCCCTATTGGGAGGACTTTCCTATCCCCGCTCGGGAGGCTGCCGCGCACGTCGATGCCATTCGCGCGCAGATGGTCGCTGCATTTCCCGGCAAGGACGTGTTCGTCGGTGAATTCGGCTGGCCGAGCGCCGGCCGTATGCGCGAAGGGGCTTTGCCTTCGCCGGTGAACCAAGCGCGCTCCATGCACGAGGTGCTCGATCATGCCAAACGCGAGAACTATCACGTGAACCTGATCGAGGCGTATGACCAGCCCTGGAAGCGCCGGCTCGAGGGAACCGTCGGCGGCCATTGGGGATTGTTTGATGCTTATCGGCGAGAGGCAAAATTCGCCTGTGGCGGCCGCGTCTCCAATCATCCGCACTGGCCTTGGCAAGCCGCTGGCGGGGTAGGGCTCGTAGCGGTAATTTTTGCAAGCGCGCTGGCCGTTCGCCGCCGGGCTGCTACCGCGGTCGATACTCGCTGCTGGTTACGTATCGCGGTGATTGCGATGGTTGCGGGGATCCTGATCGGCTGGACGCTTGCGAACGTTCCACTCGAAAGCCTGACGGTCGGCGATTGGCTGCGCTCGCTTGCCTGGGCTGCGACGGCGCTGGCATCACCTGTTGTCGCTGCCGTTGCCGTGGCATCGGGCGCCACCGCCCCCAGTTTCGCGCAAATGCTCGGCCGCGCGGCGCAACGCCCGCACAACATTGTGTCGCTTGCGCTTGGCATTCTCCTGATCGCGCTCGCTGTGCTCTCGGTACAGGCGGCGCTGGGTTTGGTGTTCGATCCACGCTACCGGGATTTTCCTTTCGCGCCGCTCACCGCCGCGACAGTTCCGTTCATGCTGCTGATCAAAGCAAAGCCCGTGGTCAAGGGAAGCCTGCTCGCGAGGTTGAAGCAGCGCGTGCAGGCCCCGGCTGCGGAGAGCGCGATCGCGGCGGCACTGACCGCGTCAGCAATTTATATCGCTTGCAACGAAGGCTTTGCTAACTGGCAGGCCGTGTGGTCCTCGGCCGCTTTGCTCGCGCTTGCATTTACTCTGCTGGAGGCGCGGGCCGTGCCAGGCTGAGCATCAGCAGCGCGGCGGCGAGGCCCGCGAGATTGGCGTTGTGCAAGACCAGGCCGAAGGCGCTGGCGGCGAGCGCTACAGCGAGAAGTAGGATCGACGGCCGCAGCAGATTGAGCAGCGCCGCGCCGAGCGCAACCCAGCCGAAGGCGAAGTGGTTGAACAGCACGATGGTGATTCGAAAGGTGGCGCACAACCAGGTATTGAGGCCCGCCTGGCAGGCAAGGGATACCGGCGCGTATTCGATCGCCAGATAGCGGAGATAGAGCGCCTCGCCTAGCGAGAGCAGGGCGATCAGCAAGAGCCCGTTCATCTGGCGGGCAGTAGGCAGAAACAGCGTCGGATGCATGAGACGATGCAGTATGCTGCGCATGTGCTTCCCCTACAACCAGGGTCTACTTGCCCACCATCGGCGTAGGCGGTTGCACACCATGGGCCTTTCGGTCGACTAGGTTCCCGCGCAATCCACTTTTCCGCAGCGGCGCACTCAGATATGACGGCCCCCGGCGGTCACAGCGGCGTGGAGGATGTTCATTGGCGATTCAACGCACCTGCCTGGCGATCGTGCTTGCGGCCGGCGAAGGCACTCGCATGCGCTCGGCGCGGCCGAAGGTGCTGCACGCAATCGCCGGCCGGTCGCTGCTAGCTCACGTGCTCGATGCCGTACGCGAGGCGGGCGGCACCATGACCGCAGTAGTCGTAGGGCCCGCCGCCGGGGCAGTGGCTGCTGAAGCCAAACGCATCCTGCCTGATGCCGAGATCTTTGTGCAAGCTGACCGGCGCGGCACCGCTCATGCCGTGCTAGCCGCAAAAGCTGCGATCGCGCGCACACCCGATGACGTGCTTGTCATTTTCGGCGACACACCGCTCATTCGGCCGCGCACGCTCACTCGGATTCGCGAGGCTCTCGCCGAGGGGGCGGCGGTCGTGGTGCTTGGCTTTCGCGCGAAGGACCCCACGGGGTACGGTCGCCTCGTGCTCGAGGACGGCGAGCTCGTCGCCATCCGTGAGGAAACGGATGCGAGCCGGGCCGAGCGCGCGGCCGATCTGTGTAACGGCGGTCTGATGGCATTCGCCGGTCCGACCGCCCTGGCGATCCTGGAGCGGATCGGCAACGATAACCGCAAGGGCGAATATTACCTCACCGATGCCGTGACCGTCGCGCGGGCGATGGGATGCAAGGCAGCCGTGATCGAGACTGAGGAGGACGACGTGCGCGGGATCAATACCAATGCCCAACTCGCCGAGACTGGTGCCGTGCTCCAGCAGCGCCTGCGCCAAGCTGCGATGGAGGGCGGCGTGACACTGATGGCGCCGGAAACGGTTTTCTTGTCGTCGGACACCAAGTTCGGACGCGACGTGGTCGTGGAGCCATTCGTGGTCTTCGGAGCCGGCGTGACGGTGGAGGACAATGCCGTGATCCGCTCCTTCTCCCACCTCGAGGGGGCGCACGTGGGCAAGGGGGCGATGGTTGGACCTTACGCGCGGTTGCGCCCCGGTGCACGCCTGCATGAACACGTTCACGTCGGTAATTTCGTCGAGATCAAGGAGGCGGTGATCGAGGCCGGCGCCAAGGCCAATCATCTGAGCTATATCGGCGATGCGACAGTCGGTGCCGGCGCCAATGTTGGTGCGGGCACGATCACCTGTAACTATGATGGTGTAGCCAAGCATCGCACCGAGATCGGCAAGAACGCGTTCATCGGCTCGAATTCCGCGCTGGTGGCACCGCTAAAGATCGGCGACGGCGCTTACGTGGGATCCGGCTCGGTGATCACCCACGACGTGCCCGCGGCTGCGCTCGCGCTCGCGCGTGGACGGCAGGTCGTAAAGGATGGGTGGGCACGACGCTTGCGCCAACGCGGATCGCTGGGCAAAAGAGGCACGCCTGCAAAGTGACAGGCACGACGAGCATGTTAGGCTTAATTCTGAGAAGTTGCTTCATTGCGCTTTTTCGCCTCGATGCCGAGATATGCTCGTCGCGGTAGATTCTGCGCAATCAGCTGGCGGCCATTCAAATGTGCGGTATCGTAGGTATTCTCGGGCGTGAGCCGGTCGCCGGCTTGCTTGTCGACGCGCTCAAGCGGCTCGAGTACCGGGGCTACGATTCCGCTGGCGTCGCCACGCTGGAAGGCAGCCAGCTCGCCCGGCGTCGCGCCGAAGGCAAGCTGCGCAATCTCGAAGCCAGGCTAGCCCGCGAGCCGCTTACCGGCACGATCGGGATCGGCCACACCCGCTGGGCGACGCACGGCCGGCCGACCGAGGACAACGCCCACCCGCATGCCACCGAGCGTCTCGCGGTTGTCCACAACGGGATCATCGAGAACTTTCGTGAGCTGCGTGAGGAGCTGGAGAGGGCGGGGACGAAGTTCGGCTCCGATACCGACACTGAGGTCGTTGCCCATCTCGTGACGCAAGAGATGAAGAATGGCCGCTCGCCCGCCGAGGCGGTGGCGGCCGCGTTGCCGCGGCTGCGCGGCGCCTTCGCACTCGCGTTTTTGTTCGCGGGAGAAAACGATCTCATCATAGGCGCCCGCAAAGGTTCGCCGCTTGCCATCGGCTACGGTGACGGTGAAATGTATCTCGGCTCCGATGCGATCGCACTCGGACCCTTTACCGACGCGATTTCCTACCTCGAGGAGGGCGATTCGGTGGTGCTTACCCGCAAGCGAGTCGAAGTCCGCGACGCCAAGGGCAGCAAGGTCCAACGTGCCGTACTCAGGTCCTCTGCCTCGGCGTTTCTCGTCGACAAAGGCAATTACCGTCACTTCATGGCGAAGGAAATTCACGAGCAGCCGGAGGTGGTGGGCCACACGCTGGCCCATTACATCGACATGGCGGCCGAACGCGTTCGGCTGCCAGCCGAGCTGCCATTCGATTTAAGCACGCTCGAGCGGGTCTCGATCTCCGCCTGCGGCACTGCATATTACGCCGGATTGGTCGCGAAATATTGGTTCGAACGTCTTGCGCGGTTGCCAGTTGAGATCGATGTGGCGTCCGAATTCCGCTATCGCGACGTCCCGCTGGCGGCGGGCGGACTAGCGATTTTCGTGTCGCAGTCAGGGGAGACCGCCGACACGCTCGCGACGCTGCGCTATGCCAAGGAGCATAAGCAGCACGCGCTTGCTGTGGTCAACGTGCCCACCTCGACAATCGCGCGTGAGAGTGAAGTCGTGATGCCGACGCTTGCGGGGCCAGAGATCGGGGTGGCCTCGACCAAGGCCTTCACTTGCCAGCTGGCGGTGCTCGCCTGTCTCGCGATCGCGGCTGGTCGCGCGCGCGGCGTGCTCTCCGAAGCCGAGGAAAGCAAGACGGCGCATGCGCTCATCGAGACGCCGCGGCTAATGGCTGAGGCGCTCGCGCTTGAGCCTGAGATCGAGCATTTCGCGCGCGACCTCGCAAAAAGCCGCAACGTCCTCTATCTCGGTCGTGGCACCAGCTTTCCGGTGGCGCTTGAAGGGGCGCTCAAGCTCAAAGAAATCTCCTATATTCACGCCGAAGGCTACGCCGCAGGCGAGCTCAAGCACGGTCCTATTGCGCTGATCGACGAAAACATGCCCGTGATCGTGATCGCACCGCACGACCGAGTATTCGAGAAGACTTTGTCCAATATGCAGGAGGTGGCGGCCCGTCAGGGAAAAATCATTCTGATCACCGATCCTCGAGGGGCCCGTGACGCACATTTGGACTTGCTGTCCAAGCTCACACTGCCAGCGATGCCCGCGACCGTGACTCCCCTCGTCTATGCCATACCAGTGCAGCTGATCGCCTATCATACGGCGGTGGTGATGGGCACCGATGTCGATCAGCCGCGCAACCTGGCCAAGTCGGTCACGGTCGAATGATAGGCCAGCGACATTTGTGCATATCGCCCTGGTGCGCGCAGGCGCAGTAATCTCATCCGATTTGAACGGGATGTACGGTAAGTTTCCAACATGAACCAGATTGATCGAGATGCCGGGATCGCGTCCACGGCGGCACCGGGTCCCCCGCCGCCACCGACTAGGACTGGGCCGTTCCACCACGGCCTCGTCGGCCGGCTGCGTAACTATTTCCTGACCGGGTTGATCCTTGTTGCCCCCGCCTACATCACCATCAGCCTTACCTGGTGGTTCATCAACTGGGTCGATGATCTAGTGCGGCCCTTCATTCCGGTCGCGTACCGGCCCGAGACCTATCTGCCGGTAACAATTCCCGGTACCGGGCTCATCCTTGCTTTCGTCACGCTCACACTGTTTGGCTTCTTGACCGCCAATTTTATCGGTCGCAAGCTCGTCGAGGTGGGCGAGAACATTCTCAACCGCATGCCGGTCGTTCGACCCATCTACAACAGCTTGAAGCAAATCTTTCAGACGCTCTTTGCAAAAGGGGGCTCGAGCTTCCGGCGCGTCGGTCTCATCGAGTTTCCCTCGCCCGGAATGTGGTCGCTGGTATTCCTGTCGAATCCCGCGAGTCCCGAGATAGCAGCACGTTTGCCGGACACCGAGCATGTTGCGGCTTTCATGCCGTGTACGCCCAATCCGACCACCGGCTTTTTCTTCTACGTCGCGCGCCGCGACATTATTGATCTCGACATTACGGTGGAGACGGCGATGACGTTGCTGATGTCGGCCGGAATGGTGCAGCCCGGCGATCAGCAACGCAAGCTCGCGGCACTGGCTGAGACCGCGCGTGCGGCGCGCGCGTCGCAGGCTAACCGTGCCGCCGCCCCGGCAAAATAGCCTGCGTCCATCGCCGCGGCGAACCCTATCACCCCGCGCGGATCAGCCTGATCGCTTCGTCGCGCTCAAATAAGTAGAGCAGGTGTTGCACCGCCTCGCCGCGTGTGGACGCAAGAGTCGGATCGCGGGAGAGCAGCAGCGCCGCGTCATCGCGTGCGGCGCCGATCAGCTTGCCGTGCGTTTCAATCCGGGCAACGCGGAAGCCAGGCATTCCTGATTGCCGCGTGCCTAGGACGTCGCCTTCTCCGCGCAACCTTAAATCCTCTTCGGCAATACGGAATCCGTCTTCGGTCTCGCGCAGGATCTTGAGCCTGGCTTTGGCAGTTTCGCCGAGAGGCGCTTTGTACAGCAGTACGCAACTCGAGTGTTCGGCGCTGCGCCCGATGCGCCCGCGCAATTGGTGGAGCTGTGCCAGTCCGAAGCGCTCCGCGTGCTCGATGATCATCACTGTGGCTTCCGGCACGTCGACACCGACCTCTATGACCGTCGTGGCCACGAGGAGGCGTGTCTCGCCCGCGGCGAAACGCTCCATGGCACGGTCCTTCTCGTCCCCTTTCATGCGGCCATGTACGAGATC
>Ga0126374_10000012_pt1 | contig 28011 bp, 20 predicted proteins | sample PanSoiMetPlot_12_FD_89874 | JGI IMG/M metagenome (GOLD analysis project Ga0126374, IMG submission 89874) | Tropical forest soil microbial communities from Panama - MetaG Plot_12 | ecosystem: Environmental > Terrestrial > Soil > Tropical forest > Bulk soil | place: Panama | collected 2016-02-17
AATACGACGCAATCGCAATACGACGCACCCGAAGCAGCCGCGCAGACGCGGCAAGTTGTCACTCAAGGGCCAAGAGACGCTTTGGGCGAAAGCCGGCGGAGGCGCGTGGCTTAGGCGGTTGGGCTACAGATTTCGTAGTACGCGGGCTGGTTTTTGGCCGAGAGCGGTGAACGTGCCGATCAGACCAAGTGCGACCATTACGATAACCGCGCCGCTGGCGGCGCCAATCAGCGGGCCGGGCAACCAGATGAACGAAAGCTTCATCGCCATGACGATAATAAGGGCGGCGGCGGCCGAGCCGGCCGCTACACCGAAGACGGCCGTCCCCACGCCTAGAACCAGGTATTCGAGTGCGTAGGCAGACAGAAGCCGCAGTCGCGTTGCGCCGATCGTCTTGAGGATCACCGCGTCACGGACCCGTTGGTGGTGGCCCGCCGCGAGCGCGCCACCCAGCACCAGTACGGCCGCCAATAAAGTGAGCGCACTTGCCCCTCTGATGCCCAGCGCCAGATTCGAAACGATCTGGCCGACAGCATCGAGCGCCTCGCGCACACGTATGGTGACTACCGCTGGGAAAGCCTCGGCCAGCGCTTTAAGCAGAGCGGTCTCTTCGTCGTTTGTGCTGCCACTGGGATAGACCAGAGTGGCGATATGCCCGTGAGGCGCATCCCGGAAGCTGGCGGGCGAGAAAACCATGACGAAGTTGATGCCGAGACTCTGCCAGTCGACCGCGCGCAGGTTGGCGATCGTTGCGGTGAGATTGCGACCGAGAACATTGACTGTGATGTTGTCGCCGACTTTGAGGCCAAGTCCGTCGGCGATGCGGTTCTCTAATGAGACCAATGGCGGGCCCTGGTAGTTGGGCTGCCACCAGTGCCCTTGGACGAGGCGCGAGCCCGCCGGGAGCTCGTTTCCGTAGGTGATGCCGCGGTCGCCCTGCAGCACCCAGCTGGCATCGGCAGAGGCCTTCAGCTTTTCAACTCCCACGCCGTTAACCGCCACGATGCGACCGCGCAGCATCGGCACCCGCTCAAGCACGGCCCGCGGCGCGCGGCTGTGGATGAAGGCATCGAATGTCTCGGCAGCGCCGGGAGGAATGTCCACGAAATAGAACGATGGGGCCTTCTCCGGCAACGCCGCCAGGAATTGTCGTTGCAAATTGCCCTCGATCGCAATCACCGCGACAAGGACGGCAAGGCCCAAGCCAAAGGAAATGACGATGCTCGCCGTGAGCGCGCCTGGCCGGTGGATGTTGGCAATGGCGAGTCGAACGATCGGCGAGCGCGGTCGTGGCAGGTGACGCGCGATCAGAGTGATCAGCGCCGCCACCAGACGCAGCAGCACGAAAGCGCCCGCTGCCGCAACCACGAAGATGGCGCTAATGCGTCGATCATGACCGAGCTCGATCGCGAGGATTGCGAGCGTACATCCAAGAAGAATCGTTGCTACGACATAGGGGCGGCGAGGCCAGCGACGATCGCTTGCGACCTCGTCACGGAAAAGTGCCGAGACCGGCACGTCATGCGCGCGCCCCAGTGGCCAGATGGCGAAAGCGGCGGCGATGAGGAGACCATAAACAAGGGCGAGCGCGAGGTCGCCCGCATGCAGCGTGGGTGCGAGCGGCAACGGCAATCTCGCGCCGAGAGTCCATGCCGTGACAAATGGCAAAGCCGCGCCGATGAGGAGGCCCGGCAGCGCGCCAAGGCCGGCGAGCACAAGCACCTGGGTGAGATAGATCGCGAAAACGCGCCTGCCGGAAGCTCCCATCGCCTTGAGCACGGCAATGGTCTCGCGCCGGCCATTGACGTGGCTTTTGACCGCGTTCGCAACGCCGACGCCTCCGACCAGCAGAGCGGTCAAGCCGACCAACACGAGGTATTGTGTAAAGCGCTCGACATTCTGTTCGAGCGAGGGCGAGGCATTGGCGCGGGATCGCAATTCCCATCCAGCCTTGGGCAACTCGGTTCGCGCGGCGGCCGCCACGGCGCGCACCGCCGTATCGGTTCTGTCATTGTCGGGAAGGCGCAAGCGATAGTGCCAGCGCACGACGCTACCAGGCTGCAACAGGCCACTCGCTCGCAGTGCTTGTTCGCTCACGAGCAAGCGCGGACCAAAGCCAATGCCGCCGGAAAGCTTGTCAGGTTCGGATGTCAGAATGGCCCGAATCTCGATGATTGCGGAGCCGAGTGTGACGCGGGCATCCGGCCCAAGATCGAGCCGGGCGAGCAAACCGGCGTCGGCGGCGGCACCGAAGGCTCCGTTCCGATATGCCAGCGTCTGCGCGAGCGGCTGTTGCGGGTCGAGCGCGACGGTGCCGTAGAGCGGGTAAGCGCCATCGACCGCCTTCACTTCGACCAGTGTTGTGCGCCCATCTTGCGCGCGCGCCATGGCTCGCATCGTGGCGGCGAGCGATACCTGCCCTCGGCGCTCGAGAAATGCGCGCTCCTCGGTGTTCGCTGAGCGCATGCTGAGGGTGAACGCGAGGTCGCCGCCGAGGATGATGCTGCCTTCGCGTGCGAGCCCCTCTGCTAGGCCGGCCGCGAGTGAATTCACGCCGGCGATCGCCATGACCCCCAGGCCGATGCAGGCTATGAATACGTAGAATCCGCGCAAACCGCCGCGCAATTCGCGCGCAGCAAAGCGCAGCGGCAGGAGACGGCTGTGCCGTGGGGGAAATGACGAGCGGGATCTCACGCTTGGGGGTTCTCGCTGCACGGTTGGTCTACCCCTCTATTCATTCCCGTAATGAAGAAGAAGCGGCCGCTGTGGGTCACGACTTCACCTCCGCCGGCGCGCGATGTCCGACAGTTTCGATGCGGCCTGAGCGCAGTCGCACGATGCGGTCGCAGCGCACAGCGAGCGCCGGATCGTGAGTGACGAGCAAGAGCGTGGTTCCGCGTTGCTCGTGGCCGGCAAAAAGCAAATCGATGATCTCCGCCCCGGTGGTCTCGTCGAGGTTGCCGGTCGGCTCGTCGGCGAGAAGGATGGCTGGGTTTGGTGCAAGCGCGCGGGCAAGCGCGACGCGCTGCTGCTCGCCGCCGGAAAGCTCGGCCGGATAGTGCCCTCGCCGCTCGCTCAGCCCAACCGCGGCAAGCTCGCGTGCGGCAAGCTCGTGGGCATCGTCGAGGCCGGCAAGTTCCAGCGGCACGGCGACGTTTTCCAGCGCCGTCATTGTGGGAATGAGATGAAACGACTGGAAAACAATACCGATATTGCGCCCACGGAAACGTGCCAGCGCATCTTCGCCCAACGGACCGAGCGCTTTGCCCGCGATCACGACGGAGCCGGTGTCGGCGCGCTCCAAGCCGGCCGCGACCATCAGCAAGGTCGACTTGCCCGATCCCGAAGGACCGACCAGGCCAACGGCCTCGCCGCGCCGTACGTGCAGATTTAGGTCTTTGAGGATATGAACACGGGCCGCGCCCCGCCCGAGCGAAAGATTGATCCCGCTGAGCGCGACCGCCGGCTGTTCGTGCTCTGACCCGGAGGTGTCCTGCATGTTGCGATGCTCGTTGCTGCCTTCGATTGTAGGCCCGCCGGCATTGCTTCGGTCATATGCGAGTTACGCAGCGCCGGTCCAGGCGGTTGCGCTGCTGGCGGCAGCGCTCGCGTTCGCAGTGCCTCTGCGCGCGCCAGCGGTCGCAGCCGCTGATCGGCCGGTGCGGATCGTGGTCCTGGGCGATTCCCTCACCGCGGGCTTTGGTCTGCCGGCTGATGGAGCTTTCCCTGCGAAGCTTGAAGGCGCCCTCAAGGCCAAAGGCCTCGCCGCCGAGGTCACCAATGCGGGCGTGTCCGGCGATACGGCCTCTGGGGGGCTTGCCCGCCTGGACTGGTCGGTTCCGGAGGGAACAGACGCCGTCATCCTCGAACTCGGCGCCAATGACATGCTACGCGGCACAGATCCTCAGGTCACGCGGCGCGCCCTCGAAGAGATCGTGCGTCGCCTCACGCAACGGCGCGTCGCGGTGCTGCTCGCCGGCATGCGGGCGGCGGCCAATTTCGATGGTGCTTATAGGCGCGATTTCGATGCCATCTATCCCGAGCTGGCCCGGCGTTACGACCTCCTGCTCTACCCCTTTTTCCTCGACGGCGTTGCTGGCGAGGGCTCGCTCAATCAGGGCGATGGACTTCATCCGAGCGCCGCAGGCGTCGATGCGATCGTTGCGCGCATTCTGCCCAAGGTAGAAGAACTGGTCCGGCAAGTCCGCAGCAGAGGGGCGATGTGAGCACCGCATGGGACGTGCGAATCTTTCCGACTTGTCATATATGCACAGCCAGCATTGCAGCCTCCCCCCATGCCGCGTCTCTTCACAGGTCTCGAAATTCCCGCCGAGGTGAGCCAGTCGTTGTCCATGCTGCGTGGCGGGTTGCCGGGCGCACGCTGGATCGATCCTGAAAATTATCACGTAACCTTGCGTTTCATCGGCGACGTCGATGACGTCATTGCGCACGAGATCGCATCCATGCTGGGGCGCGTGCGCCGCGAGTCATTCGAATTGCGCATCGACGATCTTAAATCGTTCGGCGGGCGCAAGCCGCGCCAGATCGTCGCAACGCTTGGCCCGGCGCAGGCCCTGATGGAACTGCAGGCCGAGCACGAGCGGCTGATGCAGCGCGTGGGGCTTGAGCCCGAGGGCCGCAAATATACGCCACATGTGTCGCTCGCGCGCCTGCGCGAATCCTCGAGCCGGCAGGTTGCGGACTATCTGGCGCTGCGTGCACCGTTTCGCTCCTCGCCGTTCAAAGTCTCGAGGTTTGTGTTATTCTCGTCGCGTGCCTCGGTCGGCGGCGGCCCGTACGTAGTTGAAGCCGCCTATCCGTTGGCGGCCTGACGCGCCGTCTTTGCGGGCGGGTTGCGAATCACACCGGTTTGAGCAGTCTTGAGTGCACGTCGAAGATGGCGGTCGCAAAGCCGTGACCGTCGGCGAGGATCTCGCGCATCATAGAGAGCGGGGTCGGGCGCGGCGCTGCAACCTCGCCAACGACGCTGAAAAAATCGAAGCTGAGCTCGGCGTCATACTTGCGGGCGAGCTGCTGCATGCGCTTGTTGTCGGCGAGACAGGCCATCTGCAGAAATTTGAGGCCACGATTGCGCGCCGCCAGCAGCGTGCGCTCGAGCAGCGCGGACCCCACGCCGTGGCTCTGCCACGGCTTCTCGATCGAGAATGCCGCCTCGGCCTCTCGCGTCAGGGGTCCTCCGATTGGCCGCAGTTCCGCAGCACCACGCAAAGTGCCGTCGACGAAGAAACCATGAATCAGCGCGTCAATTCCGAATGAAAGCTCGGCATAGTCGCGCACGAATTGGTCCGAAACCGCGCCGGCAAAGCGATTGCGGCGGCTGGCGGGATCAAGCCGCGATAGGTGGTCGCGGTAGAGGCCAGCCTCCCCGATCCACAGCTTGCGGATCAGGCCGCCACGGGGTAGCGGATCGTGCATCAGCCATTTCCTTGGGTGATTGCGAATCAACTTGGAATATTGCAATGCACTATGGACGGAACAAGGATCGAGTGGGTGCGGGGATCACGATCAAGTTACTGATTTTGCCGCTTAAATCAGCATGCCAGGCATGCGGAACTTCGAGCTGCGGTCGTTGCCCGGTGGCTCGGTACCGCGATGCAGCATGCGGGCGATCCCTGCTCCTGTAAGTCTGGCGGCCGGAAGGCCCTTAGGACCGGCAAGTCTGCTCATCGGCTCTGCCTTTCGCCGCGGTCGGCGCAGACGCCACGCGGTTCACGAGCCATTTTTTGGAGAAGCTTTGAGGCCGAGGCCCTTGTGCTGGGAGCCTCGCGCAACCACCACCGCGCAATGATGCGGCCTCGCGAAGCGGCTTGCGGCTGGTGCTGCAAGCTCGCTATTCGTCGCAGCCCCTCAACGCAGCATTAACCTCATGTCCGCTTCCGTCTCGGCGCAGTATGCGGCGCAAGTAGCCGCTGGAAAGATCGAACGCGACGATGCCCAGCAGGCGATCGTTGATCGCCTCGCGCAGCTCGAAAACGAGCTTGCCGAGCGGCGGCTCGCGCGCAAGTCGTCCTCGCTGGGCTGGCTGTTTGGATCGCGCGAGGCTGAGCCGATCAAGGGCCTCTACATCTTCGGTGATGTTGGTCGCGGCAAGACCATGCTGATGGACATGTTCTTCGCAGCATCACGAGTGGTGCGCAAGCGGCGCGTCCATTTCCACGAATTCATGGGCGAGGTGCACGAGCGCGTCCACGCGCTGCGGCAGAAGGCCAAGCTCGGTGAAATCAGCGCGGAGGATCCGATCGGGCTCGTCGCTGCGGCCATCGCGCAGGAGACGCGGCTTCTTTGCTTCGATGAATTCCACGTCACCGATATTGCCGATGCGATGATTCTTGGTCGACTGTTCAAACAGCTGTTCGCGCTCGGCGTGATCGTGGTCGCAACTTCGAACGTGCCGCCGAGCGAGCTCTACAAGGACGGCCTCAACCGTGCGCTTTTCTTGCCGTCCATTGAGCTCATCGAAGAGCATTTGGAAATCAGATCGCTCGATGCGCGTACCGACTTCCGGTTGGAAAAGCTTGCTGGCGTGCCGGTTTGGTATGTTCCTGCCAATCGCTCAGCGCAAGCCGCCCTCGACGAAGCGTGGCGGCGGTTGACCGCGGGGCACCCGGGCGAACCGCAGGACCTGGTGGTGAAGGGGCACACTATCCGCGTGCCGTGCGCGAGCATGGGAGTGGCGCGGTTCTCGTTTGCGGATCTGTGTCAGCAAGCATTCGCCGCCGCCGACTATCTCAAGATCGCGCGTCAATACCATACGGTTGTGCTCGATCGTGTCGCGGCCATGGATTACGACCGGCGCAACGAGGCCAAGCGTTTCATCATCCTGATCGACACGTTCTACGACAACGCGGTGAAACTCGTTGCTTCGGCGGAAGCTGAACCCGGCGCGCTTTATTGCGCGAACGAAGGTTTTGAGGCGAGCCAGTTCAAGCGTACCGCCTCCCGGATGATCGAGATGCGCTCGCAGGCTTATCTTGCTTTGCCGCACGGGCGCGGCCATGCAGTCGCCTCGGGATCCATCGAAGGCCTGGTGGAGACATGATGCGATTTCGCTTCATTCGCGTTGACGCTGGCGTAGCCGGCGAGCGACTTGAATGGCAGGCCGGAAACGGTCTATGACCGATTTCGGCGGGCTTCCGCCGCCCCCGATCTGAGGTTTCTCCCCCGCATGGCACGTCCCAGGATCGCGTTGATCGGTGCCGGCCAGATCGGCGGCACGCTCGCCCACCTCATTGGCCTAAAAGAGCTCGGCGACGTTGTGTTGTTTGACGTCGCCGAAGGTATTCCTCAGGGGAAGGCCCTCGATCTCATAGAGTCCTCGCCGGTCGAGGGCTTCGATGCGCATTTCGCCGGCACCAATTCCTACGACGCCATCGATGGCGCCAGCGTCTGTATCGTCACCGCCGGCGTGCCGCGCAAGCCGGGGATGAGTCGCGACGATCTTCTTGGCATCAACCTCAAGGTGATGGAGCAGGTGGGCGCCGGCATTAGGAAATATGCGCCCGGTGCCTTCGTGATCTGCATCACGAATCCACTCGACGCCATGGTGTGGGCGCTGCAAAAAGCCTGTGGTTTGCCCACGCATATGGTGGTCGGCATGGCCGGCGTGCTCGATAGCGCCCGCTTTCGATTTTTTCTTGCTGATGAGTTCAACGTCTCGGTCGAGGATGTGACTGCGTTTGTACTTGGCGGTCATGGTGACAGCATGGTGCCGCTGATTCGCTATTCCACGGTCGCCGGCATTCCGCTGCCCGATCTCGTCAAGATGAAGTGGACCACGCAAGCGAGGCTCGACGAGATCGTCAAACGCACGCGCGACGGCGGTGCCGAGATTGTCAACCTGCTCAAGAGCGGCTCCGCCTACTACGCGCCGGCTGCCTCGGCCACTGCCATGGCGGAGAGCTTCCTCAGAGACAAGAAGCGCGTGCTCCCCTGTGCGGCTTATCTCAACGGCGAATATGGGATCAAAAATCTGTACGTCGGCGTGCCCGCGGTGATCGGCGCGAAAGGCGTCGAGCGCGTCGTCGAGATTCAATTGAACGGCGCCGAACGTGGCATGTTCGAACAATCGGCCGAGGCCGTTGCAACGCTGGTCGAGGCTTGCAAGAAAATCGCGCCAAATCTAGCGAAGTGAAGGTGCTCATGCCGTTGGCGAAGCCCAGCACGACGTGCTTGCGAGGTAATGTCGTCTGCGGAGCCTGCAACAGGTCCGCATGAACATTCACGAATACCAAGCCAAAGCGGTGCTGCGCGAATTCGGCGTCCCGGTGCCGCGCGGGCAAGCCGCCTTTTCAGTCGAAGAAGCGGTCAAGGCCGCGCACGATCTTGACGCGCCGGTGCTCGTGGTCAAGGCACAGATCCACGCCGGTGGGCGCGGCAAGGCCGGCGGGGTCAAGGTGGTCAAATCGAAGGAGGACGTGCGCAAGGAGGCCAAGCGCCTGCTCGGGGCAGTGCTCGTCACGCACCAAACCGGTCCGCATGGCAAGCAGGTTCACCGCCTCTATATCGAGGAGGGTTCAGCCATCGAGCGCGAGTTCTATCTGTCGGCACTGGTCGACCGCGAGAGCTCGCGCATTGCGTTCGTGGTCTCGACCGCTGGCGGCATGGACATCGAGGAGGTCGCGCGCGTCAGCCCCGAACAGATCGTAACGTTCACCGTCGATCCGGCGACTGGAATCATGCCGCATCACGGACGGCGCGTAGCGCAGGCGCTTGGACTGCAGGATGATCTCGCCAAGCGGGCCGAAAGACTCGCAGCACAGCTCTACGCCGCGTTCACTGCTAAAGACATGAGTCTGCTCGAGATCAACCCACTCGTCGTCACCAAAGGGAAAGAACTCGTCTGCCTGGATGCCAAGATCAGTTTCGACGATAACGCCCTTTACCGCCATCCCGAGATCGTGGCGCTGCGCGATCTCACAGAGGAGGATGAAAAGGAAACCGAAGCTTCGAAATACGATCTCAATTACATCGCGCTCGACGGCACGATTGGCTGTATGGTCAACGGTGCCGGTCTCGCCATGGCAACGATGGACATCATCAAGCTTTATGGCAAGGCGCCCGCGAACTTTCTCGACGTGGGCGGCGGCGCGAGCAAAGAGAAAGTTGCTGCCGCCTTCAAGATCATCACAGCCGATCCCAAGGTTCAGGGCATTCTGGTCAACATTTTCGGGGGCATCATGAAATGCGATGTCATCGCCGAAGGCGTGGTTGCGGCGGTGAAGGAGGTGGGCCTGCGGGTGCCACTCGTCGTGCGGCTCGAAGGAACGAACGTGGAGCTTGGCAAAACAATCATCGCGAAATCCAACCTCAACGTCACCTCTGCCGACGATCTTGACGACGCCGCCCAGAAGATCGTCAAGGCAGTCGGAGGTTGACGATGACGGTCGATCGAGGTGTCGTTTCTCCTTCTCGTTTCAGTTCCTCTTCAAGTGCACACGCAGCTGCTGAACCGCACCGCTGAGACAAGAGTCCATGTCCGTCCTGATCGACAAGAACACAAAGGTCATCTGCCAAGGCTTCACGGGCAAGAACGGCACGTTCCATTCCGAGCAGGCGATCGCCTACGGCACCAAGATGGTCGGCGGCACGTCACCAGGCAAAGGCGGCACGAGTCATCTCGGCCTGCCTGTGTTCGATACGGTGGCGGAAGCGAAGGAGCGAACGGATTGCGACGCGAGCGTCATCTACGTTCCCCCGGCCGGGGCGGCGGACGCGATTTGCGAATCGATCGCGGCAGAAATCCCTCTCATCGTGTGCATCACCGAGGGCATTCCTGTGCTCGATATGGTGAAGGTCAAGCGTGCGCTCGCTGCGGGGAAGTCCCGGCTGATCGGGCCGAACTGCCCCGGCGTAATGACCGCGGGCGAATGCAAGATCGGTATCATGCCAGGAAGCATCTTCGCGCCCGGCAAGGTTGGCATTGTGTCGCGCTCGGGCACGCTCACCTATGAAGCGGTCTATCAGACGACCGGCGAAGGGCTCGGTCAGACGACCGCCGTGGGAATCGGCGGTGACCCTGTCAAGGGCACCGAGTTCATCGACGTGCTGGCGATGTTCTTGGCCGACAAATCGACCGAGGTGATCGTCATGATTGGTGAGATTGGTGGCTCGGCCGAGGAAGACGCCGCTCAATTCATCGCCGACGAAGCCAAACGCGGCCGGAAAAAGCCCATGGTGGGGTTCATCGCCGGTCGCACCGCGCCGCCAGGCCGGCGCATGGGCCATGCCGGGGCCATTATCTCCGGTGGCTCGGGCGACGCCGAAAGCAAAATTGCGGCCATGGAGGCTGCCGGCATCAAGGTCGCGGCCTCCCCGGCGCGTTTGGGCAACACCTTGGCCGAGATAACCGGCGCGTAAAACTTTAAGTCGCCATGCGGACATAGCGCGGTCTGCGTCAAAAAAAGTGCTCTGAACAACCTACCCAGGTGCCTCTGCGCCTCGCTTTTGCCTGCGTCTGTGGCGAATAGGTCACAGCTTATTGCCAACGTCCGGGCTAGTCTCACCACCAGCTACGAACGCGGCGTTAATCCGAGCGCCAGCGTGCCGCGGACATCTATGCGCGGCCGGCCTACACGCCTCCTCCCGCCGCTCCGCTTCCCGTGTGTATTGGGGCGCCAACGTCGGCTACAGCTGGGGCAAGTCGAAGTATGACGCCACTTTGACCGGCGTCGGGACCGTGTCGAACTCCCAGAACATCGATGGCGCCGTCGGCGGCGTCCAAACCGGCTACAACTATCAGTTCGGAGCATGGGTGTGGGGTCTCGAAACCGACATTCAGGCCTCCGGGGAAAAGGGCGGCTCAACACTGACCGGCGCCCTGCCTCTGACATCGGTTACGACCGACGACAAGCTCCAATGGTTTGGAACGACACGCGGCCGCCTGGGCGTGCTGGCGACGCCGAACGTCCTGTTTTACGGCACAGGCGGCGCTGCCTATGGCCTCGTCAAGAATAGTGCGACGATCACTGTGGCCGGCGTCTCCGCTGTCGGCACCTTCAGCGATTTGAGGGCTGGATGGACCGCGGGCGGCGGCTGGAGCGCCAAACTCGAATATCTCTATATGGACCTCGGCCGGACTGAGCAAACATTCAGCGGCTTTGGAGTGGGGACGATCGCCACGCAGACTCGCAGCACAACCGACAACATCGTGCGCGTCGGTCTGAACTACAAATGGGGTGCAGGGTACTAATCGCCCCTCAAACCTGCTCTGATCCAAGGGCCGCTTGCAGCCGCAGGCGGCCTTTTTCCGTTACAGGACCGAGCGGACTTCGCATCTTTTGGCTGACAAAAGATGTGAACGGCAGTTCACCCATTGCCGATTGCTACGACGCAGCTGTCGCATAGATAATGTAGGTTCGCGACCAGATCGGTCCCCCGGCGCTTTGCGAGCCGCCAACAAGCCCCCAAGCCACAGGACCTGAGCATGTCTCGTCAGGACGCCAATGCTGCCTTCGCCCGCACGTCTTTCCTCTACGGCGGCAATGCCGACTATATCGAGAACCTGTATGCCCGCTACGAAACCGATCCCACGGCGGTCGACCCCGAATGGCGGGCGTTCTTCGAGGGGCTGAAAGACACCCGCGCCGACGTGATGACGAGCGTCGAGGGGCCGTCATGGCGGCTGCCTCACTGGCCGCGGCAGGCGCGCAGCGAACTCGTGTCCGCGCTGGATGGCGATTGGGGCGAGCTTGAGCGCTCGCTCGGCGACAAGGTCAAGGTACGAGCGCAGGCCGCCGGCGTCGACTTTTCCGCCGCCGAAGTTCAGCAGACAACGCGCGATTCGATTCGTGCCTTGATGCTGATCCGCGCCTACCGTGCGCGCGGGCATTTCTATGCCAATCTCGATCCGCTCGGCCTTGAGCCGCATCACGACGAGGAAGATCTCAACCCGCGCTCTTATGGCTTCACGGAAGCGGACTATGATCGCAAGATTTTTCTCGACCGGGTCTTAGGTCTGGAATTCGGCACGCTGCGCGAAATCCTCGCGATCCTTCGCCGCACCTATTGCCAGACGCTCGGAGTCGAGTTCATGCACATCTCCGATCCCGTACAGAAAGGTTGGATCCAGGCGCGTATCGAGGGGCCGGACAAGGAGATTACGTTCACGCGCGAAGGCAAACGCGCGATCCTCAACAAGCTGATCGAGGCCGAAGGTTTCGAGAAATTCTGTGATCTGAAATTCACGGGCACCAAGCGCTTTGGTCTCGACGGTGCGGAGTCGATGATTCCGGCGCTCGAACAGATCATCAAGCGCGGTGGGGCGCTCGGCGTCAAAGAGATTGTCATCGGCACGGCGCACCGCGGCCGGCTCAACGTTCTAGCGCAGGTGATGGGTAAGCCGCACCGCGCGATTTTCCACGAGTTCAAGGGCGGCTCCTCCACCCCCAACGAAGTCGAGGGGTCCGGCGACGTCAAATACCATCTGGGCGCCTCATCCGATCGCGAGTTCGACGGTAACCGCGTGCATCTCTCGCTCACCGCAAATCCCTCGCATCTCGAAATCGTCAATCCGGTTGTGCTCGGGAAGGCGCGTGCCAAACAGGATCAACACGGCGCGACCCGGGAAGACCGCACCATGGTGATGCCGCTGCTCATTTCCGGCGATGCCGCCTTCGCCGGACAGGGTGTGGTTGCGGAGTGCTTCGGCCTGTCGGGACTGCGGGGGCACCGCACCGGTGGCTCCGTCCACTTCATCGTCAACAATCAGATCGGGTTTACAACCTACCCCCGTTATTCGCGTTCCTCGCCATATCCGTCCGATGTCGCAAAGATGGTCGAGGCACCGATCTTCCACGTGAACGGCGATGATCCGGAAGCGGTGGTGTTTGCAGCCAAAGTCGCAACGGAGTTTCGGCAGAAATTCCAGTGCCCCGTCGTCATCGACATGTTCTGCTATCGGCGGTTCGGACACAACGAAGGCGACGAACCGTCATTCACTCAGCCGTTGATGTACAAGGCCATCCGCAAGCACCCTCCCATTGCCGACATCTATGCCAAAAAGCTCATTGCAGAAAGTGTCGTCACCGAGGGCGAGGTCGAAAAGATGCGCCTCGATTGGCGCGCCAGGCTCGATACCGAGCTCGAGGCCAGCCAAGGCTACAAGCCGAATAGCGCCGACTGGCTCGACAGACGTTGGGCCGACATCAAGGCGGCACGCGACGCGGATGATCCGCGCCGCGGCCACACCGGTGCGCCGCTCGCGACGCTAAGGCAGATCGGGCAGAAGATTACAGAACTGCCGCAAGGTTTCCACGTGCACCGGACCATCCAGCGCTTCCTAGAAAATCGCCGCAAATCCATTGAAACGGGTGAGGGCATCGACTGGGCGACCGCCGAGGCGCTCGCATTCTGCTCACTCTTGCTCGACGGCCATCCGGTGCGAATTTCCGGCCAGGATACCGAACGGGGCACCTTCTCACAGCGCCATTCGGTGCTGATCGATCAGGAGAACGAAGACCGTTACATCCCGTTCAACAATCTCGGCGAGCGGCAGACCCGCTTCGAGGTCATCAACTCCATGCTCTCCGAGGAGGCGGTGGTCGGCTTCGAATACGGATATTCGCTTGCCGAACCCAACGCCCTCACGCTGTGGGAGGCGCAGTTCGGCGATTTTGCAAATGGCGCGCAAGTCGTCTTCGACCAGTTCGTCTCCTCGGGCGAGCGCAAATGGCTGCGCATGTCCGGGCTCGTGTGCCTGTTGCCGCACGGCTACGAGGGGCAGGGGCCCGAACATTCCTCGGCAAGGCTCGAGCGCTTCCTGCAGATGAGTGCCGAGGACAACATGCAGGTGGCAAACTGCACCACGCCGGCCAATTACTTCCACATCCTGCGCCGCCAGCTCAAACGCGACATCCGCAAACCGCTCATCCTGATGACTCCGAAATCTCTGTTGCGCCACCGGCGGGCGGTATCGCGGCTCCCCGAGATGGGGCCCGATACGACCTTTCATCGCCTGCTTTGGGACGACGCCCAAATGCTTCCCGACGAGAAGATCAAGCTTGTCGCTGACGACAAGATCCGACGGGTGGTGATGTGTTCGGGCAAAGTTTATTACGACCTTTACGAGGAGCGGGAGAAGCGCGGGATCGACGACATATATCTGCTGCGCGTCGAGCAGCTCTATCCGGTTCCGCTGAAAGCGCTGGTGCAGGAGCTCGGCCGCTTCAGGGGAGCGCAGTTCATGTGGTGCCAGGAGGAGCCGCGCAACATGGGCGCATACTTGTTCATGGGGCCGTACTTGGAATGGGTCCTCACGCAGATTCGCGCCAACCAAAAACAGGCGATTTATGCCGGCCGCGCCGCCTCGGCGGCAACAGCCACCGGCCAAATGTCACGGCACCTCCAACAGCTTAAGGCTCTCCTCGACGAAGCACTGGGCTAGCAGCAGGTTTGCTTGCGGCCGCTCGCCCCGTTCGCCCGGAGCGCGCCACATGAAAGGTGGGGACCATGGCTGATATCCGCGTGCCCGCGCTCGGCGAATCGGTGACCGAGGCGACTATCGGGAAATGGTTCAAGAAGCCAGGCGATCCGGTTGTCGTCGATGAGCCGCTGGTCGAACTCGAGACCGACAAGGTGACGATCGAGGTGCCAGCACCGGCTGCCGGGGTGCTCGCCGATATCGCGGCTAAAGACGGTGAGACGGTCGCAGTTGGCGCGCTGCTCGGCCAGATCAAGGAAGGCGCGCCCGCGCCCGGCAAGGCGCCGCCTGCACCGACGGGCCGGCCTGATCAAAAAACCGAGACGACCGCGCCCGGCGGAGGCGAGGAGCCGCAAGCCGATGTGAAGCCAGCCGGCGTCGCACCCCTCGCGCCTTCGGTGCGCAAGATGGCGGCCGAAACTGGGATCGACGTGGCGACTGTTTCCGGCTCCGGCAAGGATGGACGGGTGACCAAGGGCGACATGATGGCGGCCATCGAGCGCGCCGCGTCTGCGCCTACTCCCGTTGAACAGCCGGTCGCTGCCGTGCAGGCGCGCGCACCCTCGTCGGCGGACGATGCAGCGCGCGAAGAGCGCATCAAGATGACGCGGTTGCGGGCAACGATCGCGCGCCGCCTCAAGGAGGCGCAAAACACCGCAGCCATGCTCACGACCTTCAACGAGGTCGACATGAGCGCGGTGATGAACCTGCGCAATCGCTATAAGGAAGCCTTCGAGCGCAAGCACGGCACCAAGCTCGGTTTCATGGGCTTTTTTGTGCGGGCCTGCGTGCAGGCGCTGAAGGAAATCCCTGCCGTCAACGCAGAAATCGACGGCGCCGACATCGTTTACAAGAACTACTATCACATCGGCGTTGCGGTCGGGACCGACAAAGGCCTGGTCGTTCCAGTAGTGCGCGAGTGCGACAGGAAATCGCTGGCGGAAATCGAGAAAGAGATTGCCGATCTCGGGCGACGCGCGCGCGACGGCACCCTCAAGATCGAGGAGATGCAGGGTGGCACGTTCACCATCTCGAACGGGGGCATCTACGGCTCGTTGATGTCGACGCCCATTCTCAATGCGCCCCAGTCCGGCATCCTCGGCATGCATAAGATCGAGGAGCGTCCGGTCGCTGTCGCCGGCAAGATCGAGATCCGTCCGATGATGTATCTCGCGCTGTCTTACGATCACCGCCTCGTCGACGGCCGCGAGGCAGTGACGTTCCTGGTACGGGTGAAAGAGGTGCTTGAGGATCCGACGCGGCTGGTCGTGGATTTGTAAGTGGAAGCTTCGGCGCGGGCGCGGACAAAGAAAGATGTGACGTATCATGCCCTATGACCTCGTCGTCATCGGCTCCGGGCCGGGGGGATATGTCTGCGCCATCCGCGCAGCGCAGCTCGGCATGAAGGTTGCGGTCGTCGAGAAGGACAAGACCTTTGGGGGTACCTGTCTCAACATCGGCTGCATTCCTTCGAAGGCACTGCTGCATGCCTCCGAACTCTATGAAGAGGCCGGCCACATGCTCGACAAGATGGGCATCAAGGTCGACCAGCCGAAGCTCGACCTTCCCGCCATGATGAAATTCAAGGATGCGGGCGTCGACGGCAACGTCAAAGGCGTCGCTTTCCTGTTCAAGAAGAACAAAATCGACATATTTCAGGGCATCGGGTGCATCGCCGCACCGGGCAAGGTGGAGATCAAAGCCGCCGACGGCAAGAACGAGACCATCGAGGGCAAGACGATTGTCATTGCCACGGGCTCGGACGTGGCGCGCCTGCCCGGCATCGACATCGACGAGAGGCGCATCGTGTCTTCGACCGGAGCGCTGGTCCTCAAGCAGGTGCCGGAGCGCATGCTCGTGATCGGCGCTGGGGTCATCGGGCTCGAACTCGGCTCGGTGTGGCGGCGCCTCGGCTCCAAGGTCATCGTGGTCGAATTGCTCGACCGCATATTGCCCGGAATGGACAACGATATGTGCCGGCAGGTGCAGCGCTTGTTCGAAAGACAGGGCATGACGTTCAAGCTCTCGTCCAAGGTTACCGCCATCGAGCCGGCGGGAAAGATGCTCAAGATAAAAGTCGAGCCGGCTAACGGCGGCACGGCAGAATCGATCGAGGTCGACGTGGTGCTGGTGTCGGTCGGCCGGGTGCCGTTCACCGAGGGGCTGGGGCTCGAAACCGCCGGGGTGAAGATGGACAACAAGCGCCGCGTCATCGTCGATGCGCGCTTCGCCACCAACGTGCCCGGTATCTACGCCATCGGTGACGTCATCACCGGCCCGATGCTGGCGCACAAGGCGATGGACGAGGGCGTGGCGGTGGCGGAAATCCTTGCCGGAGAGGCTGGCCACGTGAACTACGATGTGATCCCGAATGTCGTCTACACGTATCCGGAGATCGCGTCGGTCGGAAAAAGCGAGGAGGAGCTCAAAGAGGCCGGCATCGCTTACAAGGTCGGCAAATTTCCCTTCACGGCGAACGGCCGCGCCAAGGCGAACCTGCAGACCGAAGGTTTTGTGAAAATCCTCGCCGATGCCAAGACCGACCGCGTGCTCGGTGTGCACATCGTCGGCGCGGACGCCGGCAACATGATCGCCGCGGCCGCCGTCGCCATGGAATTCGGCGCTGCAGCCGAGGATATCGCCCGTACCTGCCACCCGCATCCCACATTCACGGAGGCGGTGAAGGAGGCGGCACTCGCAGTCGACAAGCGCGCCATTCACATGTGAGATCGAAGCCAGTTTATCGCTATTCGTCATGCGCGGGCTTGACCCGCGCATCCATCCTCCTCGCAAGAAGTTCTTTACGAAGATGGATGGATTGCCGGGTCAAGCCCGGCAATGACGGTGGACGGGTCAGCGCGACAGGCCTTCGCGATGACAACGGCCCAAATGCGCGCTACGTACGCCCGCTGGGGGATGATCCGGCGCTAAATTAAGTGCAGCGAGTGCAGATAGTGCGGATTGAAAAATCCGAGTGCCATGAAAGCCAACCCGATTACGCCGAGCCCTATGGCCACATAGACCAGCGCCATCATCCCCGTGATGATGGCCGCCGACGCTAGCACGATACCAATCTGATAGGCCGCCGAGGCGAACTCGTAATGATGATAGCGCGCCAAATAGGTGTCGCGTTGATGCTCGTATGCTTCGGCTTGCGCCCGCAACTCCTTGCGGCCGTCCTTTTCCACCGGATCGGACTCGTAGCGCGCCACGGTCTTCATCCAGTCGTCCGCCTGCTTGAGGAGCGCGGCTTTCCTCGCTTCATCGGGCACAGTATTGGCTTCGAGCGCCAACGCCTGGGCAGCGGTGCGAAGCGTGGTCTGGCGGATGGTTTTGGCCTGAAAAAAATTCCAGCTATCGGACGCCTTGATGTTGAGCGAAATGCCTTCTGTCTGCGCGCTCTTGCCGAACATTTCGGCGAGCGCGAGCAAGAGCGCCATGATCGAGATCAGCAGCGCGATCTTCTTGTTTCCCCTTTCCCCAGTAGACTTTCCGCGGCCGCTGCCATGTTCTTCATGTTCGATGTGATGCTCGACTTCGTGCTGGACCGCGTGCACGCCATGGCTCATGTCACCCTCCGTCCCTCGTCGGGCGCACGATTTATCCAATCAGCCGCGTTTCGCAACCCCCGATCGCGCGCTTGTCACGCGCGCGGATGCGCGTTGCGATAGACTTCCATCAGCCGCTCGGTATCGACCGCGGTGTAAATTTGCGTCGTCGATAAGGAGGCGTGCCCAAGCAGCTCTTGGATGGCGCGCAGGTCGCCTCCGCGAGCCAACAGATGCGTGGCGAATGAGTGACGCAGCGCATGCGGGGTCGCGGTTTCCGGCAGGCCGAGCGCACCGCGCAACCGTGCCATCGCAAGCTGGACAACGCGCGGCGATAGCGGCCCGCCTCTGGCACCGACAAATAACGGACCTTGCGCAGGAAGCTCGTAGGGGCAGAGCGCGATGTATTCGGCGGCAAGGCTTGCGACCTGTGCTAGCACCGGCACCATGCGCGGCTTGTTGCCCTTGCCGATGACCGTGATGACATCGCCGCATTCGGGAGCGGGGATGTCGCTGCGCTTGAGAGCGAGCGCCTCGCCGATCCGCAGGCCCGAGCCGTAGAGCAAGGCCAGCACCGCGGCGTCGCGCGCGAGAATCCAGGGCTCGCGCTCCTCGCCGGCGCGCAAGCCGGTGTCGGTGATGCGCTTGGCGGCTACGATCGCGAGCGGCTTGGGCAGCGTCCTCGTCAATTTCGGCGATCGTACCGCAGATAGGGCGCCGATCTTGCCTTTGCCGTTGCGTTCGAGAAAGCGGGCGAACGAGCGCGCGCCCGCGAGCATACGCATCAACGAGCGGCTGCTGACACCGTCGTTTCGTCGTGCCGCCATGAACGCGCGCACGTCGAGCGGCTTGAGGCGCGAGAGCGCCGGTAGCGTCACCCGCTTGCCGAGATGACCGCTGAGGAAGATGAGGAACTGGCGAACATCGCGCTCATAAGCCTCGACTGTTTTTGGCGACAATCGCCGTTCCGGGGCCAGATGTCCGAGCCAGCCTGCGAATTCGCGGGCGACCTCGTTGGCGGCAAATGCGACATCTGGGGCGGGTCGTTCGCTTGACATGGGGCTCATATATCGCCCCTTCCTTCCCCGTTGGTTAAGCGCTCCGAGGCGGCCGACACCCATGGCCAAACGCGTCGTCGATGTCCTCGTTCCCGTCGCCCTCGATCAGGCCTACTCCTACCGGGTGCCGGAAGGGCTTGAGCTCGCGCCCGGGGACCTGGTGACCGTTCCGCTGGGTGCGCGCATGGCGACGGGGGTGACCTGGGTCGATAATCCGAAACCCAATCCCCGGCTCGACAACCGCATGCGGGACATCGAGGGCAAGCTCGACATCCCGCCGCTCAAGCCGGAACTGCGCAACTTTATCGACTGGGTATCGACTTATACGCTGAGCCCCCGCGGCACCGTGCTGCGCATGGCGCTGCGCATGGGCGAGCATCTCGGTCCGGCGCGCCAGCGCATCGGTGTACGCCTTGCCGGCGGCGCGCCGAAACGGATGACGGCGGCGCGCGAGCGCCTGCTCGCCCTGCTTGCCGATGGCCTTGCGCACGGCAAGCGCGATGTTGCCGAGGAAGCAGGAGTGTCTGTGGGGGTCATCGATGGGCTCGTCGACGAGGGTACGCTGCAGAGTCTGGTGCTCCCGCCCGAGCCCGTCGCGCGTGCGCCCGACCCCGATTTTTCGCTGCCCGATTTCACGCCGGCACAGGGCGAGGCGGCGCATGCGCTGTGCGAGGCCGTGGCGCGCGGCGGTTATCACGTCACGCTGCTCGACGGCGTCACCGGGGCGGGCAAGACGCGAGTCTATTTCGAGGCTGTCGCTGAGATCATCCGTCGCGGAAAGCAAGCGCTGGTGCTCGTCCCTGAGATCGCTTTGACCACGCAGTTTCTCGACTGCTTCGCCGAACGCTTCGGCGTGCGGCCGGCGGAGTGGCATTCGCAACTCTCGCAGCGCTTGCGCGCGCGCACATGGAATGCGGTGGCGACGGGCAGCGTCAGCGTGATCGTCGGCGCGCGCTCGGCGCTGTTTCTGCCCTATGCCGATCTGGGGCTGATCGTGGTCGACGAGGAACATGATCCCGCTTACAAGCAAGAGGACGGCGCGCGCTACCACGCGCGCGACATGGCGGTCGTGCGCGCGCGGGCAGCCGACATCCCGATCGTGCTCGTGTCGGCGACACCTTCCGTCGAGACCGAGGTGAATGCCCGACGCGGCCGCTACAGGCGCGTGCATTTGCCGCAGCGTTTCGGCAGCGGTGATCTTCCGACGATCGAGGCGATTGACCTGCGTACGGAAGGCCCGCCGCGCGGCCGCTTCATCGCGCCGCGTTTGGCGCAAGTCGTGAGCCATGCGCTCGAAAGCGGCGAACAAGCGCTGTTGTTCCTCAATCGCCGCGGTTATGCGCCGCTGACGCTCTGCCGCAGCTGCGGCTTTCGGCTCGCCTGCCCCAATTGCGACGCGTGGCTGGTCGATCATCGTTTCAGGCGCCGGCTGGTGTGCCATCACTGCGGTTTCTCGATGCCGCCTCCGCCGCAGTGCCCGAACTGCCAGGCCGCCGACCGCTTCGTTGCGGTCGGCCCCGGCGTCGAGCGGCTGGAGCAGGAAGCGGCCGAATTGTTTCCGCAAAGCCGCATCCTGGTGCTGTCGAGCGATCTCGTCGAATCGGTCGAGCGCCTGCGCGAGGAGCTCGACGCAGTCGCGCAGGGACAGTTCGACATTGTCATCGGGACCCAGCTTGTTGCGAAGGGCCACCATTTCCCCAAGCTCAAGCTGGCCGGCGTGATCGACGCCGATCTCGGGCTGGCAAACGGGGACCCGCGCGCTGCCGAACGCACATTCCAATTGCTGCACCAGGTCATCGGCCGTGCCGGGCGCGAGCAGGGTCGCGGTGTCGGGTATCTGCAGACGCATCAGCCGGAGCATCCCGTGTTGCGCGCACTGGTGGCGGGCGACCGCGCCGCGTTCTACTCGAGCGAGATCGAACTACGTGAGAAGACGAAGTACCCGCCGTTCGCGCGACTTGCGAGCCTGCTCGTCTCGGCGGGGGAACGCAGCGCAGCGGAATATTTCGCGCGCCGCCTCGCCGCCGCCGCCCCGAGCGACGACGGGGTACGCGTGCTCGGACCGGCAGAAGCGCCGCTCGCCATCGTGCGCGGCCGCCATCGATTCCGGCTGCTGGTGAAAGCCCCGCGCGCATTCGATCTTTCAGCATATTTGCGCCGATGGGTTGCCGCCGCGCCCAAGCGCAAAGGCGCTATCAGGCTCGAGGTGGATGTCGATCCGCAGAGCTTTCTTTGATTTGTCGCCCCGAGCGAGCTCAGGGCAGGTGTCCCGCAAGTCCGCCGACCCAATCGTCGGCGAAGTCATTGTTCGATCGGAGCCGTCTCCGATGGGCGTACATTGGGTCCGAGCAATACTGTGGCGGCGGCCGCCAAGATGAGCGCGGAGCCGACCATATCGGTGATAGTCGGTCGCTCGCCCAGGATCAGCACTGAGGCCACGATGCCAACGACCGGAACGCTCAGCACGCCGAGGGACGCGGTCGTTGCTGGCAACCTGCGCACGATCTCGAACCAGAGCAGATAGGCGAAGGCTGACCCGAAGACTGCAGAAAAGGCCAACGCCCAAAGTGCGCGAGGGTGAACGGGCCAAAGGTGGAGCGACCCTTCGACGACGAACAATCCGGCGACGGTGACCAGGAGCCCCACAAAGAGCTGCCACGCCGAGATTGCCATCGGATCGGCGTCGATCTGCGCCCATTTCAAGTAGACTGTACCGGCTGCCCAACTCGTCGCCGTCGCCAGAGCGAGAGCAAGGCCGATCAAGTCGCTCGATCCGATCAGCGGATAGATCAGCACGGCCAATCCAAGGACGCCCAGCAGGAGCGAAATGCCACGCGAGAGATTGAACCGCTCGCCGAGGACCGGATAGGCCAGCAATGCGGCCCAGATCGGCATGGTGTAGATGAGAACCGCCACGCGAGAGGTTGCGGTCGCAAGTTGCGCGAAGGCGGTAAAGAGCGTGAAGCACGCAATGTTGAGGCAGCCCGCGATGACAAGGTGTGCGCGCGCTCGGCCGCTCTTAACCTTGAGCGGGCGCCGCTGCATGACTGCAAGCGCAAACAATGCAACCGTCGCCAGCCCCGACGTGCTCACGCGCATGCTGAACGGGGGTATCTCGTTGAGCGCAATCTTCATGGCCGGCCAGCTCAGCCCCCAGGCAAGGCTCACCGCGACCAGCATGAGGCGAGCCGTCGGATCGGCGGCGTCATGGGTGGAGGCGGGTGACACGTTGAGCGTTCCGGCAGGGCAAGAGAAGAGGAGAGGAGGAACGGGTTTAGCACCGCCGCCGTGTGCTCGCGCAAGGCTCGTTGGTTGGCAAAAATACCGACCCCGGTGCGGACCTTTCGTCATGTTGCACCGCAGTTGGCGGTATGTTACGCAACCGCGCGATCTCGCGGGTTTTGGGAGCGCGCCGGCGTTCTTCCGCGGAAATGCAGAGTTCCATTGAATCTCAAGGGCTTCGCGCCCACCGTCCACGGCGGTGCCGATCCCTCGGAATTGCCGGAAGAGATCAACGTGGCAGGCGAACAGACAATCGTCTCGGGCATGGCGGGCCGCTACGCGACCGCCTTGTTCGAGCTCGCGCGCGAACAGAACGGTATCGATCGCGTCAAGGTTGATCTCGATCGTTTCGAAGCCCTTGTCGATGAGGTCGCCGATTTGGCTCGTCTGCTGAGGAGCCCCGTCTTCTCCGCCGAGGAGCAGACACGCGCGCTCTCGGGCGTTCTTGACCGCGCGGGCATCGATGGGCTCGCCGCCAATGTCCTCAAACTGCTGGGAACCAACCGGCGACTTTTCGCGGCGCTCGACGTGGCGCGCGCCTACCGGGCGCTCGTCGCCAAGCACGAGGGTGAGGTCACTGCCGAAGTCACGCTCGCCGAGCAACCGAGTGAGGCACATCTTGCCGCCATCAAGGATGCGCTGACTGCCGTAACCAAGAAGCATGTCGAGATGAAAGTGAAGGTCGAGCCCTCAATCATCGGGGGTCTCGTCGTCAAGCTCGGCTCGCGCATGGTCGACAGCTCGCTGCGCACAAAGCTCAATGCGATGAAGGTCGCGATGAAAGAGGTCCGCTGATGGACATCCGCCCTGCCGAAATTTCGGCAATTCTGAAAGAGCAGATCAAAAACTTCGGCCAGGAGGCCGAAGTCACGGAGGTCGGCCAGGTTCTCTCGGTCGGTGACGGCGTCGCTCGCGTCTATGGCCTCGACAACGTTGAGGCCGGCGAGATGGTCGAGTTCGAGAACGGCGTACGCGGAATGGCGCTCAATCTCGAGATCGACAACGTCGGCATCGTGATCTTCGGTGAGGACCGCGAGATCAAGGAAGGTCAGACGGTCAAGCGCACGCGCGCCATCGTCGACGCGCCTGTCGGCAAGGCGTTGCTCGGTCGCGTCGTCGACGCGCTCGGCAACCCGATCGATGGCAAGGGCCCGATCGATGCAAAGGAGCGCAGACGCGTGGACGTCAAAGCGCCCGGCATCATCCCGCGCAGATCCGTGAATGAACCAATGGCCACCGGCCTCAAGGCCATTGACGCGCTCATTCCGATCGGCCGCGGCCAGCGTGAGCTGATCATCGGCGACCGGCAGACAGGCAAGACCGCGATTGCGCTCGACACCATTCTCAATCAGAAGGCGCTGAACGCCACGGGCGACGAGAAGGTCAAGCTCTATTGTGTCTATGTGGCCGTCGGCCAGAAACGCTCGACCGTGGTGCAATTCGCCAAGGTGCTGGAGGAGCACGACGCGCTCGATTATTCGATCATCGTTTCGGCGACGGCGTCCGATCCCGCGCCGATGCAATTTCTCGCGCCCTTTTCCGGCTGTACCATGGGAGAATATTTCCGCGATAACGGCATGCACGCGGTGATCGTCTACGATGACCTCTCGAAACAGGCCGTCGCATATCGGCAGATGTCGCTGTTGTTGCGCCGTCCGCCCGGACGCGAGGCCTATCCCGGCGACGTTTTTTATCTGCACTCGCGGCTGCTCGAACGCGCCGCCAAGATGAACGAGGACCACAAGGCGGGATCGCTCACGGGGCTTCCCATCATCGAGACGCAGGCGAACGACGTCTCCGCCTATATCCCGACCAACGTCATCTCGATCACCGACGGACAGATCTTTCTGGAGACGGACTTGTTCTATCAGGGCATCCGCCCGGCGGTGAACGTTGGGCTGTCCGTGTCACGCGTCGGCTCCGCCGCGCAGACCAAGGCGATGAAGAAGGTCGCCGGGCGCATCAAAGGCGAACTCGCGCAGTATCGCGAAATGGCGGCATTCGCGCAGTTCGGCTCCGATCTCGATGCCACGACCCAGCGCCTGCTCAACCGGGGCGCGCGGCTCACCGAACTGCTCAAGCAGCCGCAGTTTTCGCCGCTCAAGATGGAGGAGCAGGTGGTCGTCATCTATGCCGGAGTCCACGGCTACCTCGATCCTATTCCCGTCGATCGGGTGCGCGCCTTCGAGGAGGGCCTGTTGACACTGGTGCGTACGCAACACGCGGACGTCCTCTCCGCTATCCGCGATAGCCGGGATCTCGATGACGCCACCGCTGCCAAGGTCAAAGCCGCGGTCGACGGATATGCCAAGACCTTCGCGTGAAGCCGACGACAGGAGATGGAGAACAGACGACAGGTGATCGACGGCCAATGATCGACGTCTGACGGGATCGTTCGCTTCTCCGTCCTCTGTCGTCCGTCCTCTGTCATCCGACCTCAAATGCCCAGCCTCAAAGACATGCGCGTGCGCATCGCCGCCACCAAGGCGACGCAAAAGATCACCAAGGCCATGCAGATGGTCGCGGCATCGAAGCTGCGGCGTGCGCAGGTCGTGGCCGAGGCCGCGCGTCCCTACGCCCGGCAGATGGCGAAGGTGCTTGGCAATATCGCCGCCGCGGTCGGCGATCTCGGCACGGCGCCGCGATTGCTGGCCGGAACCGGCAGCAACCGGGTGCATCTCCTGCTGGTATGCACCGCCGAGCGTGGCCTGTGCGGTCCGTTCAACTCGGCGATCGTGCGTCTTGCGCGCGAGCGGGCAAATACACTGACGGCCGAAAGCAAGGAGGTCAAGTTCTTTTGTGTCGGCCGCAAAGGCTACGAGCAGCTTCGCCGTACTTACGAGAGGCAGATCATCGAGCACATCGAGCTACGCGCGGTCCGCACCCTCACCTTCCAACACGCCGAGGATATCGCCGACAAGATCTTGCGGCTTTACAACCAGGGTGCATTCGACGTCTGCACACTGTTCTTTTCGCGTTTCAAGTCCATCATCGCCCAGATCCCGACGGCCCAGCAGATCATTCCGCCCGTATTCGAGGGCGGCGCGGGCCGCGATAACGGCGTGTTCTATGAATACGAGCCCGACGAGGAAGAGATCCTCCTCGAGCTTCTGCCGCGCAACGTCTCCGTGCAGATTTTCGGCGCGCTCCTGGAGAATGCCGCCTCGTTCTACGGCGCGCAGATGACCGCGATGGACAACGCCACGCGAAACGCGGGCGAAATGATCCGCAAACAGACGCTAACCTACAACCGCACGCGCCAGGCGATGATCACGAAGGAGCTGATCGAGATCATTTCCGGTGCCGAGGCGGTGTGAACTCGCAACCTTCTATATCGGCGCAATAACAAGGACCAGCCATGGCAAATCCAGTCGGGCACGTCACGCAGGTGATCGGCGCAGTCGTCGACGTGCACTTCGAAGGGCATCTGCCGCCCATCCTCAACGCGCTCGAGACGAAGAATCAGGGCCATCGCCTGGTACTTGAGGTCGCCCAACATCTCGGCGAGTCGACGGTGCGCACCGTCGCCATGGACACGAGCGAGGGCCTCGTGCGCGGCCAGGAGGTCACGGACACCGGCCAGCCGATCGCGGTGCCGGTCGGCGACGGCACGCTCGGCCGCATCATCAATGTGATCGGCGATCCCGCCGATGAGGCCGGCCCGGTGCCCCACAAGCAGCGGCGCCCGATCCACCAGCCGGCACCGTTGTTCACCGACCAGTCGACGGAAGCGGAAATTCTCATTACCGGCATCAAGGTTGTCGATCTGCTCGCGCCCTACGCCAAGGGCGGCAAGGTCGGCCTGTTCGGCGGCGCCGGCGTCGGCAAGACCGTCATCATCATGGAGTTGATCAACAACGTGGCGAAGGCGCACGGCGGCTATTCGGTGTTCGCCGGCGTGGGCGAGCGCACGCGCGAAGGCAACGACCTCTATCACGAGATGATCGAGTCGGGCGTGAACAAGGACCCCAAGAAAAACAATGGGTCTGCCGCAGGCTCGAAGTGCGCGCTGGTCTACGGCCAGATGAACGAGCCGCCGGGCGCGCGTGCCCGGGTCGGCCTTTCCGGGCTCACGGTCGCTGAATATTTCCGCGACCAGGGCCAGGACGTGTTGTTCTTCGTGGACAACATCTTTCGTTTCACCCAGGCGGGCTCGGAGGTCTCCGCCTTGCTCGGGCGCATTCCCTCGGCCGTGGGCTATCAGCCGACGCTCGCGACCGATATGGGCGCCCTGCAAGAACGCATCACCACCACGACCAAGGGGTCGATCACCTCGGTGCAGGCGATCTATGTGCCCGCCGACGATCTCACGGATCCGGCGCCTGCAACCTCGTTCGCGCACCTGGATGCGACGACCGTGCTGTCGCGCTCGATCGCGGAGAAGGGCATCTATCCGGCGGTCGATCCGCTCGATTCAACGTCGCGCATGCTTTCTCCCATGATCGTGGGCGAGGAGCATTATGGAGTTGCCCGCCAAGTGCAGCAGATTCTGCAACGCTATAAAGCGCTGCAAGACATCATCGCCATTCTCGGCATGGATGAGCTTTCCGAAGAGGACAAGCTCACCGTCGCGCGCGCGCGCAAGATCGAGCGCTTCTTGTCCCAGCCATTCCACGTCGCCGAAGTGTTCACCGGCGCGCCGGGTGTCTTCGTCGAACTCGCCGACACCATCCGCGGGTTCAGGGGCCTGTGCGAAGGAAAATACGACCACTTGCCGGAAGCAGCGTTCTATATGGTCGGCACCATCGAGCAGGCCGTGGAGAAAGGCAAAAAACTCGCGGCGGAAGCCGCGTGATTGGTTGGCGAGTAGCGAACGCGGGATAAAGCGCTGTTCGCCTTTGCCGGATAACGACCAGAACCCAACGGGCGTCCTATGGCCACCTTCCACTTTGATCTTGTCTCGCCGGAGAAGCTTTTGTTCTCCGGAGAGGTCAATCAGGTAGACGTGCCTGGCTCGGAAGGCGACTTCGGCGTGCTCGCGGGGCACGCTCCGTTCGTTACGACGCTGCGGCCGGGGATTCTTGTCATTTACGGCGAACGCGAGGCGCACCGAATCGTCGTCGAAGGCGGTTTTGCCGAGGTCGGTCCAGGCGGCCTCACTGTCCTGGCCGACATGGCGGTGCCCGTGGAAGAGTTTGACGTGACGCAGCTTGCCGGCGTGATCAAGGATACCGAGGAAGACGTCGCCGATGAGAAGGACGACTGGACGCGCGACAAACTTGCCCAAAAGCTTGATCGGCTAAGAGCGCTACAGGCTGCGCTGGTCGCTTAATTCGCGTCGGCCGCAAACCTCGCGAACTCCTTCACGAGCCGCTGGTAAACCGGCCGCTTGAACGGCACGACCAAGTCGACGACGCGCGCCAGCCGTTCCCAGCGCCATTCGACAAATTCCGGCTTGTGGCCACCGGCGGGATGCGCAATGTCGATTTCGCTGTCCTTGCCGGTGAAACGCAGCGCGTACCATCTCTGGCATTGCCCTCGGTACTTGCCCCCCCAGGCCCTGCCAACGATCTCGCGCGGGATGTCGTAGCAGAGATCTTCCTCGATCTCGCCGAGCTTTTCGACCGAACGGATGTTGGTTTCCTCGTAAAGTTCGCGCAGTGCCGCAGGCCAGGGGTCCTCGCCACCGTCGATGCCGCCCTGCGGCAGCTGCCAGGCGTGAGTCTTGTCGACATGCTCGGGCCCA
>Ga0126374_10000013_pt1 | contig 27595 bp, 23 predicted proteins | sample PanSoiMetPlot_12_FD_89874 | JGI IMG/M metagenome (GOLD analysis project Ga0126374, IMG submission 89874) | Tropical forest soil microbial communities from Panama - MetaG Plot_12 | ecosystem: Environmental > Terrestrial > Soil > Tropical forest > Bulk soil | place: Panama | collected 2016-02-17
GACCCGCTCGCTTCGCTCGCTGGTCTCGTCCTCTCAGCCTGATTCGTTAGGTTTCTAAAACCAACAGCTTTAGAAGGAGAACACGCATTATGGCAGAGAGCACCGTGCAGGCTGTAGACGTTGCGATGCGAGGCGGCGGGTACTATTCGGCCGTGACCAAGGGTGCCAAGGACGCGATTGACAGTGCGACGCCGCTCATACTTGAGGCGATCCATCGCCTGCCAGACCGGGATACTTCGGCCCCTTTCACCTTGACCGATATGGGCTGCGCCGACGGGGGCACCTCGCTCGACCTAGTGCGGCAGGCAATAAGCGCCGTGCGTGATCGCTGGCCCCACCGGTCGATCTGCATCGTCTACACCGACCAGCCGCGGAACGATTACAACAGCCTGTTCCACCTGATCCACGGCCTGACTCCGCTGTCAAGCTATCTTGAGGATAGCACTGGGGTGTACGTCTTAGCCTCAGCGACCTCGTTCTATCAACAAATCCTGCCAGCGGCGACGCTGGATCTGGGATTCTCCGCGACCGCGATGCATTGGCTCAGCCGTAAACCCTGTGACCTGGCCCAGCACGTCCATGCTCTCTGTGCTGCGGGTCCTGAACTGGCCGCCTTTGCCGAGCAGGGACAGCGGGACTGGGAAACCATCCTCCTCCAGCGAGCGCAGGAGCTGAAGCCCGGCGGGCGATTGGTACTGGTCAATTTCTGCAAAGACGAAGCAGGGCAGTACACTAGCCGCGTCCACATGTTTGACACCGTGAATGCACTGTGGCGGCGCTTCGTCACCGAAGGCGTCATCAACAGCGAAGAATACGTGCGCATGACCCTGCCTCAGTATTACAGGACCGTGGAGGAGTTCACTCGGCCTCTGACCGACCTGGCCAACCCCGCCTATCGTGCGGGGCTGCGCGTAGAGCAGTGCGAGACACGCGCGATCCCGTGTCCGTTTGCAGCGGCCTTTCGTCAGCATGGCGACGCGGCGCGTCTAGCCCGCGAGGCCACGCCAGCCCTACGGTCGTGGACCGAGAGCACGTTTCTGGCCGCCCTCTCACCGAAGCGAGCGGCTGAGGAGCGTGAGGCAATCATCGAGCGGTACTACGAGGCCTATGAAGCATTGGTGCAAGAGAACCCTACGGAGTACCGAGGAGACTACGTTGAGGCTTACATGACCATTGTCAGAACTGGAGCGTAGCTTAGTGCTTTTATGAACTCGCAGAGGAAACCTAACGAGGCCCTCCAGCGCATCGCGGCCCTGTGGCGCATTGGAATGAACCTGAAAGGCCGCTTGTGGGCCGCTCGCGCTGAGGGCAGGCGTTAGACACCGGGATTTATGCCTTTCTACCGGTTTCAGATAGAGTCGCCTCTCACAACTGATACCATCCTGGTTCGAATTCGTGCGCTCGTCCGTGAGTCACCTGGTTTCTGGCAATCTGTCAGAGAGTCGTTTGGGAGGCGTTCGGCGAGCAGCCCGCCGTTCATCGGCCGAGTTGAAGGGACTCACTTCCGCATTCGGCGCGACATCAGCTATCGCAACTCATTTCTGCCGCAAGTGCATGGTTCAGTCGTCCCGAATCCAGTCGGCGCCAACGTAAAGGTGACCATGTATCTCCATCCTTTTGTCGCAGCATTCATGTTATTGTGGCTCGGAACAGTCGGCGTAGGTGCGTTTGTTGTCATTACAAATCAGCGCGAAAGCACAGTGCCCGCCTTGGTGCTGACAGCGATGTTTTTGTTTGGCGTTGCGCTCGTTGTGGGATGCTTCTATCCCGAGGCTTACAAAGCCCGCCGCCTGCTAGACCAAGGCATTAGAGATGGTGTCTAACCCGCGGCTTAAGACTGATGCCGAGAACGCTCGCCTTTTAGGCTCGCTTATTCGCCGCGGCTTAGCCACATGGCGTTGAGCCTCAGTTAGCGGGCCGCTGACGGCATTTACAATGCTGCAAGGCAGCATGAGGAAATTCTGGCCGTGTCTGGCCATCATCATGGTCGTGGCGGCCGCGGTGTACCAACTGCACAGGCAAGGGCGCATGTGGCTGTGCTCGTGCGGCCGGTTCGCGCTGTGGATCGGTGACATTTGGAGTCCGGAAAACTCGCAGCAGTTCCTGGATCCCTACAGCTTCACACACGTGCTTCATGGATTCATATTCTACGGATTGCTTGCGTGGCTTATCCCGAGAGTGTCGTCGCTCTGGCGGCTTTGGCTTGCCGTTTCCTTTGAGGCGTTGTGGGAAGTAGTGGAGAACACGGACCGCATTATCGAGCGGTATCGCGGAGTCACTGCCGCGATCGGCTATCACGGTGACACGATCGTCAACTCGCTCGGTGACATTCTTTCCTTCGGTGTTGGATTCATGCTGGCGCGGCATCTAGGATTCCGTCGTTCTGTCGCGGTGTTCGTGGTAACGGAAGTGGTATTGCTTGGTTGGATTAGAGACAGCTTGACTCTGAATGTCATCATGTTGATTTATCCGATAGAAGCAATCCGAGCGTGGCAGATGGGCCATTGAAGTAGCCGAAGCGCCTCGCAAAACGATTTCAGGCCCAACTGTCGCTTCAGACCGATCGCTAAGAGCGCCGGCTGAGCTTGACGTTGGACGCAACCCAATTTGAGTAGCGGGAGAGATATGAAAGTCTCACCCGTGAGATGTTGAAAGGAGCAACTCAAAACTTATGAAAGCGGCATGGTATGAAAAACAAGGTGCTGCGCGTGATGTTTTAACCGTCGGTGAGATGGATGAGCCGCAGCCTCTCGCAGGTGAAGCTCGGATTCGCGTTGCAGCTTCAGGCGTAAATCCGGGCGATGTCAAAAAGCGTCAAGATTCATTTGGAGTTGGGATGCCATATCCGCGTGTCATTCCGCACAGCGACGGCGCAGGGACGGTTGATGCTGTGGGCAAAGGAGTATCACAGGAATGGATCGGACGGCGTGTGTGGTGTTATGGAGCTCAGTCTTACCGTCCCTTTGGGACCGCCGCTGAATACACCGTGGTTCCTTTGCAGCAGGCGGTCCCGCTGCCCGAAACCGTGCCGCTGGAAAAGGGCGCCTGTCTCGGTATTCCCGGCATAACCGCTCATCGGGCTGTTCATGTTGCCGGTCCGGTCGAGAGGCGCACCGTGTTGGTGCAAGGCGGCGCGGGTGCGGTTGGGGCTTGCGCCGTTCAACTCGCGCATCGAGCGGGAGCACGAGTCATCGCCACTTGCCGTTCTGAAAGCGATAAGAAAATCGCTTCGGCTGCGGGTGCGGATGAGGTCCTGTTAACCGATGAAAAGTTAGTCGGACGCATCCAGGGATTAGCTCCCGACGGCCTTCATCACATTGTTGAAGTGGCACTCGGCGCGAACATTAAAACTGATGTTGAAGTATTGGCGCAAGGTGGTTCTATCGCGACTTACGCCACAAATGCTGCCACGCCGGAAATCCCATTCTGGCAGCTCGTTTTTATCAACGCCAGAATCTTCTTTATCGGCAGTGACGATATACCGACTGAAGCAAAGATTGAAGCTACTCGCGCTATTAATCAGGCACTTGAGGCCGGCTGGCAGGGGCTTGAGATTGCCGAAAGGTTTCCGTTAGATGAGATTGCAAAGGCACACGAGTTCGTCGAACATCCGACAAAGTCCGGGCGTGTGATTGTAATGATTTGACACTCACCTAAAGCAGTGTGTAAACGACGAAAACAAGCCGAAGCCGAAGTAAACGCGTGGTCAACCAGCGGCTTGAGAAAGCCGCTTCGCGCTCCTCAGCCTTCGCGTTAGCACGAAGGATGAAGCCGAGACTTGTCCTCTTTAGCGGTATGGGAGGCGACGGTCGCCTCTTCCGTTCGATTCGCATTCCGGAGGCGGAAATCGTGACTCCGGATCACACCGACCCCACACAAGGGGAAACGCTTATTGAATATGCTTCGCGGATTGCGGACGACCTGAAAATCCAGCCCGCGGACATCATTGGCGGCGTCTCCTTCGGGGGTATGCTAGCTGGAGAGATCGCGCGGCAACGCCCGGTAGCCGGACTGATTCTGCTTGGAAGCTGCTTACGTCCCGCTCGACTTCCGTGGTCATACCGCTGGGTCGAGAAGCTTGGTCATTTCATTCCGGATTTCGTTGTCGGCCTCCGCTCATGGCGGCCGTTGCTCCGCTGGCGCTTTGCTCCCATTACCCGAGACGCAGAGACGTGCCTCGTTGAAATGGCTGTTAGTTATCCTACGGCCCAGATTAGAGCATTCGGCCACATGGTCATGGACTGGTCCGGTGTCGACAGTGTCTCTTGTCCTGTTATTTCAATCCACGGAGACTCGGATCGGATTATCCCCGTGAAATGCGCAGAGCCCGATCTTATCCTCGAAAACGCGGGGCATGCTTTCACACTTACCCATGCTGAACAAACGAATTCAGCAATTCGGGAATTTCTGCGGAACTGTGCTAACGAAGAGTTTCAGCCGATACGCGTTGAAAGAGACACTCATATCGCGCGCTGCTGAGTGAAAGCGTTAGCTGGCGGAGATGGTAGGCGGTTCTTGCAGCTAAAGCAGAGAACCGTTATGCACTTTAGGACGCGCCCATGACTTCTCGTCGGTATAGAGGTACTTGTCACTGCGGAAACATTCAGCTTGAGTTTGAGTCGACGCGACCACCCGATAAGTTCCGCCCCAGATCTTGTGACTGTTCCTTCTGCGTGGAACAGGGTGCCCAGTACGTTTCGGATCCGCAAGGTAAGCCAATCATTACGGTTCGAGAAGACCATGAGTTGAACCGCTATCGCCAGGGCTCTGAGTCTGCCGAATTTCTTATCTGCCGAAAATGTGGGGTTTTGGCGGCCGTGGTTTACTCCGAGAACACAAAGCTACACGCATCGGTAAACGCCCGGATAATTGACAACAGTGAAGCGTTCGGTCACAAGCTGCCTGTGTCGCCCCAGAAGCTTAGTGCTGGCGAAAAAAGAGCACGGTGGAAGGAACTTTGGTTTTCAGATGTATCCATTTCGTGAATGGTGCATGTCATGAACAAAGAAGTCAGTATCCGAATACCTCGTGGTATCCCGTGGCTCTGTGAGGAGTGGTTTTAATGGCGTGGACGTATTTGTCAATTGCTGGCCTGCTGGAAATCGCCTGGGCAATCGGTCTGAAATATACCGCGGGCTGGACCAAACTTTATCCGAGTCTGCTAACGGCGGCGGCGATGATTGCGAGTTTCTACTTTCTGTCGCTTGCCGTAAAAACGTTGCCTGTCGGGACAGCCTATGCTGTGTGGACAGGCATAGGAACGGTTGGCGCAGCTATTTTAGGCATATTGATTTTCGGTGAATCGCGCGAAGTGAGTAAAATCGTCTGCATTGTCTTAATCGTAGCAGGCATCATCGGCCTAAAGTTGACATCTGCTCATTAGGACGCCACCGAACCATCGCGTGCATCGGAGCGCGGGCAGGCTAGTCCCTATTGTTATTTCACAGATAGTGCACTGGCCAGTGGCGCAGACGTTAATTAGACATCACTACTGAGATCGTCGCCCACCTTTTGCAACTGAGACAAAATCGAGAAATAAATGTTTACAGGGAAGACCATGAACAACTCGTCATTCACCAAATCCCCCGACAACCGTTATTTCGAAGACTACGTCGCCGGTTCGGTGCACGAATTTGGCCCGATCGCCGTTGAGGAAAACGAAGTGCTCGACTTCGGGAAGCGCTTCGTTCCGTTATCGTATCATACGGACACGGAAGCGGCGAAGAAAAGTATTTATGGCGGTTTGATCGCGAGCGGCTGGCATACCGCCGCGCTCATGATGCGGCTCTATACCGACCATTATCTTTCAAAAGTCGCCAATCTCGGTTCGCCAGGCTGCGATGAGCTGCGTTGGAGCAAACCCGTCTTTCCAGGCGACGAACTATGCATCCGGGTAACGGTGATGGAAACGCGCCGGTCTGATAGCAAACCGGATCGCGGCATCGTCCAGTCGTTTACGGAAGTATTAAATCAAAAAAGAGACGTGGTGATGAGCGTTAAGATGGTTAACTTTGTGCGGGCGCGAGGTTCGTGAGAAACTCGCGCAGCCGTCAGGCCTCTTCGGCGTCTTCGTAGAACTCTTCCTCACGGCCGGTGTAGTCTTCGAAGCGGGTAAATTCCCTAAGGAATGTTAAATTGAGATCGCCGATGGGGCCGTTCCGCTGTTTAGCGATGGTAATAGTGGCGGTATTGTCGTCTGATTTCGGATTGTATGCGGCCTCGCGGTAAATGAAGGCAATCACATCGGCGTCTTGTTCGATGGCGCCGGATTCGCGTAAGTCAGACAATTGCGGGGTTTTGTCATTGCGGTCTTCAACCCGGCGATTGAGTTGTGAGATGGCCAGCACCGGGACGCTGAGCTCTTTTGCCAGCGCTTTGAGGGATCGGGAAATTTCCGAAATCTCTTGTTCTCGGTTTTGCGCCGCGCCGCTGCCGCGCATAAGCTGGAGATAATCAACGATAATAAGGGACAACTTTTTGTCCCGATCTCGGGCCATGCGACGCGCTTTGGCACGCAACTCTAAGACGGAAATGGCCGGCGTGTCATCGATATAAATCAGCGCATCGTGGAGCTTGCCGGCCGCCGTCGCCAATTTGGGAAAATCCCGGTCCGATAGATACCCTGTCCTCACTTTTGAATTATCGACTCGCGCTTCCGAGCACAGCAATCTCAACGCCAACTGCTCTCTAGCCATTTCCAACGAAAAAATCGCCACGCCGTGTCCCGCAAAGGCCGCGTGGCTTGCAATGTTTAGACTGAAGGCGGTCTTTCCCATACCTGGTCGGGCGGCAACGATGATTAAATCGCCAGCTTGTAGACCGGCAGTCTTGCTGTCCAAGTCCTTGAACCCGGTGGGTACACCGGTGATCATCGTCTTTCGTTCAAAGAGCTTCTCCACCATTTTGATGGAGTCTTTCATCATGTCTCCGACTTTGACGAAAGAACTCTTGATTCGCTGCTCGGTGATGTCGAAGATGGCTTTTTCGGCGGAGTCCAGCAGCTCCTCAACGTTGCCCTGTCCCTCAAACCCTTTGGTCGCAATATCTGTGGCAGCGTTAATTAAATAACGCAGGATCGACTTTTCTCGAACAATCCGGGCGTAGTAAGAAATATTGGCGGCGGTAGGAACGAAATCATTGAGGGAGGCCAAGTAGGCCGACCCGCCCACGGCTTCAAGCTCGCCGCGGTTCTTGAGCACCTCGCTCAAAGTAATAATGTCGACGGGCTCTGAACGATCCGACAGCTCGATCATGGCGCGGAAAATTTTGCGATGCGATTCGCGATAGAAGTCCTCAGCCCGAAGCGATTCCAAAACCACATTGATCGCGTCGTTCTCGAGCAGGATTCCGCCGAGGACCGAAGATTCCGCCTCGAGGTTTTGCGGAGGGATTTTGCGTATATTGTCGTCTATGGTTGCCATGGAACTCGGATGGTTGGATTCAGATAAGGAGCAACCACACTCCGTTGTCTGAAGCTTTTGCTATCTGAATCGGAACGACGCTACACCAAGAAAAATAAAAAGCAAGAAAAATCTTGAGCTCGGAAGAATATTTTTCACAAGCAAAGAATCTAAGCGGAGAAGGGGATTTCCCAGCCTACACCATTTCGGCGTTCCAAATGTTTCCCGTGGCAATTCATTTCTTTCCCAAAAAATGAAACGGTTCAGCGCGCCTTATGCTCGGCTGTGATCGTCGTGTGAATGCCGCCGCGCACGTTAAAATCGCCCACCACGGTCATCGATTTTGGATGACACGCAGCTACCAGGTCGTCGAGAATCTGATTGATCACAGCCTCATGAAATGCGCCTTCATTGCGGTACGACCATAAGTAGAGCTTGAGCGACTTGAGCTCCACACACAGCCGGTCCGGCGCGTAACGAATCCGAATAGTGGCGAAGTCCGGCTGTCCGGTGCGCGGGCAAATACAAGTAAACTCCGGGCATTCCATAGCGATCTCATAATCCCGGTTCGGATGTGGATTGGGAAAAGTTTCCAGTTCTTTGCTTGGCACGGTCGGCACAACTCAATTTTATCCTAGCGCGTCACGATTTCCAATTCTCCCGGCAGCGGTTCGGCTCGGCATCAAGAAAGATTGCTCGACTGCCGGCTCGGAAAGACGTTTTGCTGAAAGATAATCCACCAGAACTACCACTCCAATGCTTGCAGTAACCTTGACACTTTTTCAGGCCAATGATAATCGCCAGAGGGGAATAAGAACGATTTGCAACCTAGGAGGATCAAACGTGGCCAAGCCGAAAGAGCCAAAAGCGGGAGAGAAATTGACCGCTGAGGAAGCCAAAGCCTATGTCGATTATCTTTACGCGACGCTCTACAAAGCGTGGAACGAAAAGATCCACAATGGCGCCTTCATGACCCAACTTCGGGAGGGTAAGTTGCCTATGCCTGTGATCCGCCAGTTCTTCAAGAACTGGGGCCACTTCTCGATGGAGGTCAACGCCCTCAATGCAGTCTCCTATTACACCCATCTGCCGTTCTTCGTCCGTAACTTCGACCTTCTTGGGCCGTTTTGCGCGAAAATCGCCGACGAATTGATCTCGCCCAAAGCTCCAGGCCATGTGTTGGTGCTGTTAGAAACCGCCGAGGTCATGGGTTTGAGCCGCAAAGAAGTCTTAGAAGATCCCTATCTGCCTGCCGCTCGTGCCATCAATGACTTTTGCCATAAGATTTTTATCGATGGTTCCATCGTGGAGCTCTGGGGCCTGCATGTTTTCGAAGAGTCGTTGTCTCACTGGTCCGGCGAGTGGTTCACGGCGTTAACCACCAAATATAATTTCACCAAGCGTCAGGCGATTTATTTTTCCACCCACGAAGAAGCGGACATGGATACGCATCAACTGGGCGATGGCGGCGAGGAAGCCATGGGTCACGGGGCGTTTAACCGGACGGTTCTTACCCGCGCTCTCCAGGATGGCGTGGAGTTTCGCGCCGGCTATTCCATGGAATATTGCGCGCTTACAATGGTCGACCTGCACGCTCAGATGAAACAAGCGGCTATGGATAACCCTTATACTTGATTTGCTTCGGCACTCCGTTGTCGATTCGCTCAGGGGCCTGTGCGTTAAACTCTCACCACGCAGAAATCTTACAAGGGTCATCCTGAATTTGCGAGTTGGCGAATCGTATCTGAGCCTTCCCCGTTTATTCATTAGACACGGCTTGCAGACCCCTCTCAGCTAGGGCACGATCATCCCAATCGAACCGCAATTTGCCCGGTTCTGGACCAAACGCCATTATAAGAACAGGCAAGTTTACAACGTCACCGATGCCTGGAAGACGAGATGACTGATAGCGAACTCGAACCCCTGCGCTCGATTCTTGCGCAGTTGGCGCCGCAAGGCCGCAGTGCGCTCCTGCCCGCGTTACACGCCGCACAAAAGATCTATGGCTGGCTCGCCGAACCGGTTGTGGCTGAAGTGGGCCGTGCATTACACGTGCCCCTCGCCGACTTGTATGGTGTCATCGATTTCTACGCGATGTTCCAGCGACAACCGGCCGGCCGGATCGTGGTGCGCGTATGCAACGCGCCCGTGTGCGCCCTTGCCGGGGCCGATGGGGTCGCGCAGGCGCTGTGCCGTTACTTGCAAATCGATCCGGGTGAAGTCAGCTCGGATGGCGCGGTCAGCGTCGAGCATGTTCCCTGTCTGGGCTTGTGCGACCGCGCGCCAGCGCTGCTCGTGAACGAAACCGCTGTCGGACATGCCGATCCCGCAGATGCAGCGGCCATCTGTGCGATGAGGGGGCGGCGGGCGGTGAGCTTTGTCGGCGGCGATATCCGCATCCTTACAGGCAATTGCGGCAAAGGCCATCCTACATCCCTTGACGACTACCAAGCGCGCGGTGGTTACGCGGGGCTGAAAAAGACTTTGACGATGACGCCGCAAGCCGTGCTCGCCGAAGTAAAAGCAGGGGGTCTCGCCGGCGGCGGTGGTGCGGCATTTCCCACCGGCGTAAAGTGGGAAGGAGCGGCAAACGCGCCGGATCAACCCAAGTATATCGTCTGCAATGCCGATGAATCCGAGCCAGGCACGTTTAAGGATCGCGTTCTCATGGAAGAAGACCCGCACCGCGTCATCGAAGGAATGATCATCGCGGCCTGTGCCGTGGGCGCGAGTCAGGGCTACATTTACGTGCGCGGCGAGTATCCTTATGCCTTCAAGATCATGAGCGAAGCGGTGGCCGCAGCGCGGCAGGCCGGCGCTATCGGTCAAAATATTTTTGGCGCAGGATTGGACTTCGATATTGAAATGCGGCTGGGCGCCGGCGCGTATATTTGTGGTGAGGAAACCGCGCTGCTGGAATCCATCGAAGGCAAACGGGGCCTTCCACGCATCAAGCCGCCCTTCCCCACAACCCACGGCTTATTCGGCAAGCCCACCGTTATTAATAACGTGGAAACTTTCTGCAACGTCCCGCTGATCGTCGAACGAGGCGCCGCGGAGTTTCGCAAGCTGGGCACCGAGCGCTCGCCCGGCTCGAAGCTATTTTGCGTGTCGGGCCAGGTACAACGCCCGGGGCTTTACGAGGTTCCGTTTGGCATCACCTTGCGCCACCTGCTGTTCGATCTCGCGGGCGGGCTCAAGCCTGGGCGCAAGCTGCAGGCGGTGCTCATGGGCGGCGCCGCGGGGGCGTTTGCGAGTGACAAAGATTTAGATGTGATCTTGTCGTTTGAGAATCTGAGCGCGGCGGGCTTGCCCCTGGGCTCGGGCGCCGTCATGGTTTTGGACGACAGCGCGGACATGCGCGACGTGCTGAAGCGTCTGGCGCACTTCTTTGCCGACGAGAGCTGCGGCAAATGTTACCCTTGCCAATTGGGCACGCGGCGGCAATATGAAATTCTGATCCGAGGCGCGAACGGCCATCTGCTTGCCGGCGATCGCAAACGCTTATCGGATGTGGGCCAGACGATGATCGACGCATCCCTCTGTGGCCTAGGCCAGACGGCGGCCACGGCGGTATTAAGCGCGATGAAATTGTGGCCGGAGATGTTTCGATGAATTGGGCTGATGGAGTACTGGAGTGATGGAGTGCAAAGGATTGGGGTAATGGAGTAGTGGAGTAACGGAGTAGTGGGTTCCGGATTCCCAGCACTCCATTACTCCATCACTCCAGTACTCCAAAGGCGACTTGTGCCTGACGTAACGCTCACTATTGATGGCGCTTCCGTCACCGTAACTGCGGGGACAACGATTCTTAAAGCCGCAGAGAAGCTCGGCCGGCAGGTTCCAACCATCTGCTATCACGAACATTGCACGGCAAACGGTCTCTGCCGCATCTGCGTGGTCGAAGTCGACGGCGTCAAGCCGCTGCTGCCGGCGTGCCTGAGCCCGGTGAACGAAGCCATGAAAGTCTCCACGTCGAGCGCCCGCGCCGAGCGCAGCCGTCGTACCATCCTCGAATTGCTCGACTCCGCCGTGGATCTTTCCGAGGCACCGGAGATTCAAAAGTTCATCGAGGATTATCGGGCCGACCGCTCGCGCTTTCCGGAAGGTAAAAGGCGCGAGGCTGCGGTGCGCGATGACAATCCGATGTATATCCGCGACTATTCCAAGTGCATTTTATGCTGGCGCTGTGTTCAGGTGTGCGCCGACGACGCGCAGTTCACTTATGCGATCAACTTCAAGGGCGCGGCTTCGACACCGGTATCGGCACCTTCTTTGACAAGCCCATGCCGGAAACGAGCTGCGTATTTTGCGGCCAGTGCGTGGGCGTTTGCCCCACCGGCGCGCTTAAGCCCAAGCGCGAGGCGCTGCTCGAGCAGGGATTCGATCTGAATGAAATCATGCAGGCGACCAGGGGTGGAAAAAAGCGCCGGAGAAAATCGCCATGATCACCGCCGATCGCGTCGTCCCAACCACCTGTCCCTACTGCGGCGTGGGCTGCAATCTCGAACTGCATATCAAGAACGACTACATATACAAGGTGACGTCGCCGTTCGACGCGGTGGTCAACCACGGCAACCTGTGCGTCAAAGGGCGTTTCGGTTACGACTTTATTTACAATAAGGACCGGGTAACGACGCCGTTGATCCGCAAAACCGCGCAGGCGCCCGGCACGCGCACCCAGGCCTTCGATCGCAATCAGTGGCGCGAGGTCTCATGGGACGAAGCCCTCGATTACACCGCCGAGCGCCTGGTCGAGATTTACGAACGCGATGGCGCCGGTGCCATGGCGGTTTACTGCTGCGCCAAGGCAACCAACGAGGATAATTATCTCTTACAGAAACTTTTTCGCGCGCTATTTCGCACCAACAACGTCGATCATTGCACCCGCTTGTGCCACGCGGGCTCGGTGGTTGCGCTGCAGATGGCGATCGGCTCCTCGGCGATGAGCAACACCGCCGCCGAAGTCATTCATAGCGATGTTTTTCTCCTCACCGGATCCAATACCGCGGAAACCCATCCGATCATCGCCCTGCAAATGAAGGCAGCGGTCGCAAACCACGGCGCAAAACTGATCGTCGTCGATCCCCGGCGCGTGGAAATGGTCAACTGGGCCACGCTCTGGTTGCCCGAGAAGCCGGGCACCGACGTGCCGCTCTTTTCCGCCATGGCGCATATCATCATCAAGGAACGGCTCTATAACCAAGATTTTATCGACCGGCGTACCGAAGGCTTCGCTGGCTTCGCCAAGTCCATGGAAAAATTCACGCCCGAATATGCCGAGGCGATTTCCGGCGTCGACCGCAATTTGATCGTTCAGGCGGCGCGCATGTATGCCGAAGCAAAGAACGCGGCGATTTATTGGGCGCTGGGTATTCCCGAGCATTCCCATGGCACCGACAACGCGATGTCGCTCATTCATCTGGCGCTGCTCACCGGCCACATCGGCCGCAAAGGCACGGGACTCAATCCACTGCGCGGACAAAACAACGTCCAGGGGGCGTCGGATTCAGGCGCCATGCCCTGGCACTATCCCGGTTACCAGCGCGTCGATGACGAAGCCGCCGCGCGCAAATTCGAGCAAGCATGGAATATCGAGCCAGGTGGACTCAACCGCAAACTCGGGCTGACGACAACGGAGATCATGAGCGCGGTGGGGCCAGGGGGAGTGCGAGCGCTCCACATCATGGGCGAGAATCCCATGATGTCCGAGCCCAACTTGAACCACACGCGCCACATGATCGAACAGCTGGAGTTCCTGGCGGTGCAAGACTTATTCATTAATGAATCCGGCGCCTATGCCGACGTGTTTTTACCCGCCGCTTCCTGGGCGGAAAAGGACGGCACCTTCACCAACACGGACCGCCGCGTTCAGCGCGTGCGTAAAGCCCTGAAACCGCGCGGTCAGGCGCGAGCCGATTGGGAGATTGTCTGTGATCTCGCTAGGCGCATCGAAAAGAAGCTCTGCCACCGGCAAACAGCTTTCTGGGCTTACCAGTCGCCCGCCGAAGTGCTCGAAGAGATGGATCGAGTGGTTCCCGAATATGCCGGCGTGAAATATCGGCGCATCGAAAAGGAGGGCCTCCAGACGCCGGTGTGGGACGATAACCATCCCGGCACGCCCTATCTTTTCACCGAAAGCTTCCCTTGCGGCAGAGGCAAATTTCGCCCTTTGGAATACGTGCCTGCCGTCGAGATGCCCGACGAAGAATATCCTTTCATCCTCACTACCGGACGCCTGCTCGAACACTGGCACGGCGGCACGCTCACGCGCCACTCAAAGCTGGACGACCTCTATCCGGCGGCGCGCATCGAAATCAATCCCGCGGACGGCGCCCGCTTGAAGATCGAAGACGGACAGGTCGTGCGCGTCTCGTCGCGCCGAGGCACCGTCGTCCTGCGCGCGTGGTTGACCCAGCGGACGACAATAGGCGTGGTCTTCATTCCCATGCACTTTGTTGAAGCCGCGGCCAACCTCCTCACCATCGACGCCCTGGACCCGATCGCCAAAATCCCCGAGTACAAAGCCTGCGCCGTGCGCATCGAGCCCGCGGCTGAAGATGAACTGACGCCGCCCGAGACAAAGGTGGAACGGGGCCGGTATTGATAAGGGCGATACATAAATCGCCCTACGTAGAACCAAAATTCAGATCTATGATGATTGAAGGTTCAAAGTGCGTGCTTCGCTCATGCCGAGCTTCCGAAGGACCCCTCAAACGCGAAGAGGATCCTTCACTTCGTTCAGGACAAGCCTGGAACCTTCAACTTTGAACAAAGTAGTTAGCGCAACTGTCCGCCGGGAATGTGTACGAATGCGCTCATCTCATGGGAGAAAGTCACCGGTGGCGCTTTGCAGACATAATTCGACGTAATCTGATCCACGCGCGTAACGCCCAAGAGTGCCATGTCGACGGTGATTTCCTCCTCGAGGAGCTCAAGCACACGCACCAGGCCGGCCTGTCCGCCAGCACCCAAACCCCATCCTTGCAGTTTGCCAATCGTAACTGCCTTGGCGCCGAGAGCTAATGCCTTCACGACATCCGTGCCGCGCGTAACGCCCCCGTCGAGCACGATCTCGGCTCTGCCGCGCACGGCCTCGACGATCTCCGGTAGCGTGTCGATGGTGCCGAGTCCGTGATCCAGTTGCCGGCCGCCGTGGTTGGAAACGTAAATAACATCGACGCCGTGATCGACGGCGATCTTGGCATCTTCGGCTGTGGCGATGCCTTTGATGATCAGCGGCATGCCGGCGATTTTTTTGATCGCATCGGCCATTTCCCAGGTAAGCATCGCCTGATAAATGCGACCGGTTTCGGTTCTGCGGCTAGGCGGCTGCCAGCGATTGAGCAGCGGCCGCTCGCGACGGCTGTAATGTGCGGTATCGACAGTAAGGCAGAGGGCCATATAACCGGCTTTCTTCACACGCCCGAGGATCTCTTCGCACCAGTCCAGCCCACCGCGAATATAGAGTTGAAAAATCTTCGGATGATTGGTGCTGGCAGCGATTTCTTCAAGCGGCGGTTGAGTCACCGAGCTGACAAAATTCATGCTGCCAAACTCCGCCGCTGCCTTGGACACAGCCACACCGCCTTCAGGCGTGATCGTTTGCAGCGAGCCGATCGGGGCCAGCATCACCGGGATGCGCAGCTTCTGGCCCAAGAACGTCGTCGAGGTATCGATCTTGGAAACATCCACCAGAACCCGGGGACGTAAACCGAGGCTATCGAAGCCTAGGCGGTTGCGCCGCATCGTGGTCTCAGATTCCGACCCTCCAGTCAAATAATCCCACACATTCTGCGGCAGATTGCGCCGCGCCGCCTGGATGATTTCTTGGTTACTGACATAATCGAGACTCATTATGCTTCCTCCTACGAATGTTTTGGAATAAATCACGCCCAACCCGCTCGTGGCGTTGTGCAGCTTGGCGGGAACACTATCCAACCAGCGGGACGGATGTCAAATCATCCAGGATCCAAATCCTGAAGCAGTGAATTGCGAGTAAGCTCTGGGAAACTCTCAGCAGATGCGTTCTAATTTAACGCTGAGAATAAAAAAAGATTGGAGATTTTCCGTTGGTAAAGCTGGCAAACCTGATGGAATTCACCTAAGCGGCGGATCGGTTTTTTTGCACAAAGCTCTCGGCGATGAGCTTATCCACCTTTTCCCTGAGTTGAGCGAACTCGTTGTCGGTCGTCTCGCGCAATTCGACCACGGTCTCAAGAATTTTCGCGAGCTTTTTTGATTAATTTCCTCGCGTATTCGAGCCTTGGCTATCTCTCGTTCGAGGGCGAGGATTCGGTTACGTGTCTTTTCGATTTGCGCCTTATAGACAATGTACGTCGTGAGTACCGTCAAGCCCGTCCCCACTGCTAAAACTGTTGCCAGTACGGTCCAATCCGCCATCCGCTTCCTCCCTTGAATCTGTGTTTTACCGGGCCCTGGGTCGGTGAAATTTGCGATCTACCTGCCAGCGGCCTCGCCCCATTACAAGCCTCGCCAGTTGCCGGTACGTTCAAAAGTTCAAGAGTTCAAATGTTCAACGCCCTCAACCCTGAACCTTGAACTTTTGAACTTTGAACCGTTTATCGTGTTACCGCGCCTTCAGACGCGGAAGAGACCAGCTTGGCATACTTTGCCATCACGCCGCTCGTATAACGCGGTGCAGGCGGCGTCCACTTTTGTAAACGCGCTTTCATCTCCGTGTCGCTGATCTCCACGTCGAGTTTGCGCGCTTTGATGTCGAACACAATGCTATCCCCGTCTCGCACCACCGCGATGGGGCCGCCGTGAGCGGCCTCAGGAGACACGTGGCCGGCCATCAAGCCGTGGGTTGCGCCGGAGAACCGACCATCGGTGAGAAGCGCAACCGAATCCCCTAAGCCTGCGCCCACCAGAGCCGCCGTAACCGCAAGCATCTCGCGCATGCCGGGTCCGCCTTTCGGCCCTTCATAACGGATCACGACAACATCATTCGGTTTGATTTGCCCATGCTTTACAGCGTGAAACGCATCCTCTTCGCGATCAAAAACTTTTGCCGGCCCTTTGTGAATCGTTCTCTCGTGGCCGGCAACTTTAACTACGCAACCTTCAGGCGCCAAGTTGCCTCTGAGAATCACCAAGCCGCCGGTGGCTTTGAGCGGTCTGGCGAGTGGCATTACCACTTCTTGCCCCGGAGTCTCTCTGGTCATCTGCGCCGCTTCGCCGATCGTTTTGCCGGTTACCGTCAACGCGTCGGCGTGAATGAGTCCGGCATCGATCAAGCGTTTAGCCACGAGTTGAATTCCGCCCGCCTTGTAAAGATCGCTGGCGACGAACCGGCCACCCGGCTTGAGATCGGCGATCAGCGGCGTGCGCGTGCTGACAACGTCGAAGTCATCGATGGTCAGCTCCACTCCCGCCTCACGGGCGATGGCAAGCAAATGCAACACGGCATTGGTCGAGCCGCCGGTGGCCGCCACGGACGCAATGGCATTCTCAATCGACTTGCGCGTAATGATCTGCGTGGGGCGCAGGTCGCGGCGCAACATCTCCATGACCAACTTACCGGCGTTGAACGCGGCTTCCTCCTTTTCCGCCACCGTCGCTGGAATCCCGTTACTGCCCATAGGCGAGATGCCAAGAAATTCCATTACGGTGGACATGGTGTTGGCAGTAAATTGCCCGCCGCAGGCTCCCGCCCCCGGGCAAGCGCTGTTTTCCACCGCCTTGAATTCATCCTCTTCGATTCTGCCGCTACGGTAAGCGCCAACGGCTTCGAACACGTCTTGAATCGTGAGATCGCGTTCTCCGAGATGCCCCGGCGCAATGGAGCCGCCATAGAGCGCGAGTCCGGGAATGTTGAGTCGTGCCAATGCCATCACCACCCCGGGATTGGTTTTGTCACAACCGGACAGACACACCAGAGCATCGAAATGATTACCGCGCGCTACCAGCTCAATGGAATCCGCGATCACCTCACGGCTGATGAGTGAACATTTCATCCCTTCCACGCCCATGCTGATGCCATCAGAAATCGAAACCGTGTTAAATTCCATGGGCGTCCCACCGGCGGCGCGGATACCTTCTTTCAACTTTGCCGCCAAACCACGCAAGTGAAAATTGCATGGACCGATTTCGATCCAGGTGTTCGCCACGCCCACGATGGGCCGCGACAAGTCTTCGTCAGTAAAGCCCACGGCCTTAAGCATCGCTCGCGACGGCGCCCGGTCCGGCCCATCGGTGACAATGCGGCTGCGCTGTTTTAAGTTTTCGTTCGTAGCCATTTGTTGCTTACCTTTCCCCGATTACCGTAGATTACCGAAGCCGGCGCTGCACTTGCAACAATCGACGTCGCTTACTATTCCTGAATCGGCGAAAATCCGATATATTGGCTTGAGCGTACCGCGGGAGCTGCTATTTCGCTAGCCCAGCCTTCTAGGGTCAGCTTACCGCGCCTCTGGGCAGCCTTGGACGTCTTCAGCCCGGTTATGGTGATAAGTCAGTTCGGGACTCTTCCCTTGACGCCCGCGCACCTTCGGCAAAATTTCGCTCCTCGCACCAGTAAATTCAGGCTGGGCAAAACCTTATATAACAACACTTCAGCTGCTGTTTATTCACCGTGCAACGCCATGATCGTTTCAAGGCTGTGGTTTACTAACGGCGCTCCGCCTCCTGGAAACGCGTCGAAGCGAAATCCGTAGGCGGCCCAGATCAAAGCAAACGCCGTGAAGTGTAACGCCCAGGAGAATTGAAAGAAAAATCAATTTTCGCAGCCGAGCAAATTCTCGATCTTGACCCGTTTGCCGTTCATCTTTTTTCAGCACCCAAACCAACCCAACCAAACCACAGGAAACAAAAATTCCAACGGCGGAGAATTTGGTAATGGCTGCTATACCGAAAAGAGTGCAGGCGGCTAGACTGTTTTTCGTCCGGCTTCCTTTCATCAAGGGCCACGCCACACAGATGCAGGCAATTGTGAATCCTCGACTGGGATTTGCAAGCAAGCCATGCGAGAGCTAAAGCTTCCCGAATAGACAACGGCAGTCCGCATCAGCCCTAGCGAAGGTTGTGGGATTTTGCATATAATATTGAGAGCGGAAGGATTATTGTGACGTACACACCATTCCTCCCGCCTAAAGCATCTAAATTGAAGCATCTGAAACCCGTCGGAGAAACAATGAATAATGGTCCGGTCCTTTTCCTGCGTCTGGTAGTTTTTTTGACATTTTTGTTCGCTTATCCCCTTTCCGCTCGTTCGGCAGAGCCAATGATCGCCGGCGTCGCGGGTCCCGCGGTCAATATGATCTATGCTTTTGTCGCGAGGGATTTTGGGTTTTGGCAAAAACAAGGCATCGACGCTCGAGTTGTCATCTTTGACGCCGGCTCTATTTTGGCGCAAGCCGCACTCTCCGGCGAGGTCAAGTTTTCAGTTTCCTCGGGACCGGCCACCATCGCTTCGCGCACCCAGGGTGCAGACAGCATCATTGTCGCGGGTTGCGTCAATACACTCCCCTACAGTGTGGTGGCAGCCAAAGGAATAACTAAGTGGGAGCAGATGAAAGGAAAAAAAATCGCCATCAGTCGCTTTGGGTCGGGGACGGACACGGCGATACGCTTGGTGCTAAAAAAGTTCGGTCTCGACCCGATCAAAGATCTCACGATTCTTCAGTTGGGCACGCAGCCGGCCCGGGTTCAGGCTCTGTCCGCCGGGGCCATTGATGCCACCATCGTCTCTCCACCTTTGGACCTAACCGCCAAGAAACAAGGCTATCAGATTCTCGTGAACATCGCCGAACTGGGTATTCCTTATCCGCAGCAGGTCATCGAAACCACCGACCGCTTTACCCGGGAGAATCCGTCCGCAGTTAAGAATTTTGTGAAGGGTTTCATTGAGGGGATTCGTTACGTGGCGACGCACAAGGACGAGACGAAAAAAATCATCACCAAGTATTTGAAAGTCGCTGATCCCGAAATTCTCGAAGCAACTTATCAGAGCTATGTACAGGTAACCGATTACAGTGCCTATCCGAATCTGGACGGCATGCGCAACGCCTTGGATGAGGTGGCTCAGCGAGTCCCGGCGGCAAAGAGCAAAAAGCCGGAAGATTTTGTCGATACACGGTTTCTCAAAGAGCTCGAGAAGGAAGGTTTCTTAAAGCATCCGAATAAGTAGGGTCATCATAAGTAAGGTCATCCTCCCCGCAAGCTGCTTATAGCCTAGGTAAGTCGCGCTGCCGAGATCTGGATCATACCCTGATTAGCGGAATGGATCCTTCCGACTTGCGCGCCTGAGTCCGCCGCGAATTGCTGGGCAATGCTGCGCGCGTTCTTAGTCGCCTCTGCAAGGAGCTGGGGTCTTAAGTCGTTAAACTTGGAGACAACGAAGCGGGGATTCGCGGCATTGCCTTCGCGCTCGCCGACGGCAACGACGAATCCGGCCCCTACGGTCCCACCAGCACTTCGGTCAAAAAGATCCGTGTGGTGAGCACTTTTGAATTCGAGTTACAATAAAGCTTAACCTGATTCCTCCTACGCAGCGCGAGTGTCCAAGTCGCATATGAACTACCCCCGCAGCAAGCTGCGGATTATCGGAATCGGTGTAAATTGTGATTGCAGGGTGGGTTGAGAGGCGGACGCCCCATATCCACCGCTCAGATGACGGGTATGGCTGACGCTCAACCCATCCTACACAGGAATCCTGACGCATTGAGCTCCTGAGAATACCCGTGGTGACTGAAGAAACTCCCGGGATCCCGGTCTGGTTGGCCACAGGAAAACGGCGTTAGGGCTGGAAAAACAATGCCAAGGAGTGGTATAAGGTGCCCGTCCCAAACTAACAAGGGGGATGGGCTATGACTGAACCTGCTTACTTTCAGCAAGTCTCCTATGAAATTGAAACTCTCCTCAAGGAAGGAAAGTATGAGGAGGCAAGGGTCCTATTGTGCAGGTGTCTTGAGCAGAATCCTTCGGATCGGGAAAACAATCTCTATCTGCTTCTCGTCAATGTGAAGCTCAATGGACCCAACGCCTACGAAGATGATATCGACCGTCTTCGTGACCTGCTGGATCTTAGCGATACGGAAAAAGAAATCGTCAGAAGAATTTTTGTCCTCGGTTTTGAGGCTGCCGAGAAAGACGGCCGGGAGGAGCAAGCCTGGGTCTATCAACGGCTACTTAGAAGACTTCTACTTGCTCAGGCACTCGACCAACCTATTCACAAAAACTCCCCTCGCATAACGCCGGCAGTTGAAAACCCGGCTCCTAGACTACGAGACGATATGCTGGTGTCTGCTTATCAGCGTTACCTCGCTTGGCTAAGAGACAAAGTCATCGCGCTGCGCGGGCTTATCGCAGCATCCTTAGAACAAATGCGTTTGACGGGTCAGACCTGGCTCTTGCGCGCAAGACAAGCTTCGTGGAAGCCAAAGGTGTCCCCGCGGGGTGCTCTCGCCATAGCCGCCGTAACATTGATCATAATTCCCATCGCCTATTTCGGATCGCCTCGTGGCAACACCCCGAAGGAAGCAACCAGTTATACACCTCCTCTGTCACTTTCGCTGCCACGACCAAAACTCACGAGTTCGGTTTTTCCCAGAGATCCGGTTACGGTATCGGAGCACCGGGAAAACCCAAAGAACAGCTATCGAAAACGAATTGACGCTAATTTGGCAGGTCAACTCTCTGACCTTAGACGCGCCTACGGCGACTGGAGTCAAAAGGATCGCAATCTCATGGGCAGTCTGCTTGTCAAAATGCAAGTGGACACCAACGGCAGTGTTATCAAAGCGGAAAAGGCGACGTCTCGCTTAACGGACGCTTCCTTTACTGAAGTGGTTTTAGATGAAGCGCGCAAATGGAAATTTCCGAAAGGTAGCGGCGAGGCCACGGAATTCATGGTGCCTTTGCTATTTGTCCCGCAGGGCATGGATCCGCGGACAATCATTCGCTGGGAAAAGGCGCTCACCTCATCGGACGTCGAGGCGAAAGCGGTATCACCGATTCACATAACCGGTTTACCGGCGGGTGAAGGAGAGCGCGAGCCGTCTAAGAATTCCGAGCAACCCCCCGCTGATTCAAGAAATCCGAAAATGGCTCTTGCCTCGGCGAGCAAAATTCACACGGCCGAGGTAGCAGCTAAGCAGGTCATGGAAGTTAAAACGCGCCGCGCCGTGCCCCTGAGGCGGGAGCCCCGTTTCGCTGCGGCCACGGCTGAAGACATCGGCCCAGAAACGTACATCAGTGTTCTCGAAGCGAAGGGTGATTGGCTCAAAGTCAAAACCGGACCATCGGGCAAAGTTGGTTATTTGCGGAAAGAATACGTAGCCGCCGTAAACGCCATTCACTAGTCAAGCAGACGACTATATCCACACGAGCGATCTTTTTGCGTGTCGTGCCGAGGGAAGTCACTATAACAGTAAATCAGTGGTCGCCGTTCATCCTTCGAGAGCCGCGGCAGGAACTGCTGTGCCTTGATTGTTCACCCTGAGACTTGTCGAAGGATTTTTCCGATTTAGGCGCGAATCGGTTGTTACGGTCAACTAGTTACCCTCAGCCCGAGGTTGCTTAGCAAAAAAAGCATCAGCGCGCTTGCCACGAGACTCACCAGCGCAAAGTTAGCAAGTATTTACCGCATGGGTGATACATCAGGCGATAACGAGCCAGCACTTCTTCTCTATCAGATCCGATCTCCGAATTCTTCCGTTGCACTCAGCGTTAGCTATGCATTGACTGCGAAACTCGCGGGATTAAAACGATGAGAAAAATGCCTGCCTCACTTCTCAGTCCCTAGAGGATGATTTACAACTATTTCGTCGCAGAACGTTGCCACTAACGAAAAACCCTTGTAGCTTTCATTCAGTGTCATTCAACCAGGCACAAATCAACTGGCGGTTCGCCGTTACCTAAACGAGTAGTCGAGCCGGTGCCCCAACCGCGTTATTGGCAAGCCCACACTGTTGATTGTTCGCGCTTAACAGGAGAAGAGACGCGTGCCTCATAGCCTCACGTTGATCACCACGATTGCCACGGGCCTGGGTTTGGCTCTGATCATGGGCTTCATCGCCGTGCGCCTGCAGCTGCCCGCGCTGGTCGGCTATCTAATCGCCGGCATTATCATTGGCCCGGCAACTCCGGGGTTTGTCGCCGACCTCGAGCTTTCCAGTCAACTCGCTGAAATGGGCGTGATGCTGTTGATGTTCGGCGTCGGTTTGCATTTTTCTCTGGACCAACTGCTGGCGGTTCGCCGCATTGCTTTACCGGGGGCAATGGTCCAAATCATCGTTGCTACTTTGCTTGGCGTAGGTGTCGCCGCCTTTTGGGACTGGAGCCTCGCCGCGGGTATCGTCTTCGGCCTGGCGCTCTCGGTGGCAAGCACAGTGGTGCTGCTCAGGGCGCTGGAAAGCCGCGGACTCCTCGAATCCGTCAACGGCCACATCGCCGTCGGGTGGCTCGTGGTGGAGGATATCGTGATGGTCTTCGTGCTAGTGTTGCTGCCGCCGCTTTCGGTTTGGCTCACGGGCGACACCAACGCTGGCATTGGAGGAACAGGCAATCGGAGTTTACTCGAAACGGTCCTGGTTACTCTCGGGCAAGTCTCGATTTTTATCGCGCTCATGCTGGTTGTCGGGAGGCGTCTCTTTCCATGGTTGCTCTGGCAGGTTGCACGCACCGGCTCGCGCGAACTTTTTACTTTGTGCGTCATTGCGACCGCCGTAGGCATCGCCTATGGTTCGGCCGAACTTTTTGGCGTTTCCTTCGCGCTCGGTGCATTTTTCGCGGGCATGGTCATGAGGGAGTCTCCTCTAAGCTATCGGGCCGCGGAAGAGTCTCTGCCATTCAGGGACGCTTTTTCCGTTCTGTTTTTCGTCTCAGTGGGCATGCTGTTCGATCCCCACATTCTCATTAACGAGCCGGTCCATGTAATCACGGTCGTCGCGATTATCCTTTTGGGCAAATCGTTGGCCGCGTTCTTTCTCGTTCTTCTTTTCCGCTATCCACTCAACACGGCGCTTACGGTATCGGCGAGTCTGGCACAGATCGGCGAGTTCTCTTTTATTCTGGTTGGTCTAGGGATTTCTTTGGGCCTTCTGCCAAAGGAGGGCCAGAGCCTCATTCTCGCCGGAGCGATCATCTCCATTGCGCTCAATCCTTTTGTGTTCCGCGTCATCGAGCCTGCGCAGAGCTGGATTCGCTCCCGCTCTAAACTCGCTCAGATTTTGGAGCGTCCTGACGATCCTCTCGCCGTGCTGCCCATGACCGTCGACCTAAATCGCCTCAACGGGCAAGCGGTACTGGTGGGTTATGGCCGCGTCGGCCGGCGCATCGGTGACGCACTGACCATCAACGGCATATCCTTTGTCGTGGCCGAAGCAAACCGTGAGATCGTTGAGAGGTTGCGGAAAAGCGGCATAGCGGCTGTTTCGGGCGATGCCTCGGAACCGTCGGTCCTCATTCAAGCGCACATCCAACGGGCACGCATGCTGGTGATTGCCATTCCCGACACGATGGATGTGCGCCGCATGATCGAAATCGCGCGCACGGTCAATCCGCGCATCGAGACAGTGGTGCGCACCCACAGCGAGGAAGAAGCCGTGTTACTTGAAAAGGAAAACGCGGGGAAAGTGTTTTTCGGAGAGCACGAGCTAGCCTTCGCCATGACGCGTTATGTGCTCGAGCGCTACGCAGCGGGAATCAATCAACAAATTAGCGGCCGCTAAAGTTACATTTGCGATGGACGCCTTATCATTGACACGGTCTGGAGGGCAGCGTAAATTTCCAAACACTCCCCGCTGGATTCGCGGCGCGCGTCATGTACTTTTCGTTTTCCCCCATTAATTGAGTGCCATGGTCCCCGACGGAACTGACTCATCGACAGTCGCTTATCCTCCCGGCATCGATGAAGCATGTGCGAACAGGGCTCGCGCGATCCACGACAGAGTCATCATCCTAGATAGTCATATCGACTTCGAACCGGCCAATCTCGTCGGCGAACGAAATTACACCGATCGCCTTGATACCCAGTTCAATCTGCCAAAGATGATCGCCGGTGGCCTGGATGCGTTGTTCTTCAGTATTTTTGTCAGTCAAACAAAAGAAGCGCAAAATCCAGATGCTTTCCAACCAGCGGGCTACGAACGCGCCTACACCGCTGCCATCGAAAAGTTTGACGCAGTTGCCCGGTTTGTCGGCGAGGTCGCTTCAGACAAAATAGCACTAGCGCTGACTTCCAGCGACGTACGTCGGATCCATGCCACGGGTAAAAAGGTCGCTCTCATGGGCGTGGAAAACGGCTATCCGATCGGCGAGGACATCGCCCGCTTAGAGGAATTTCACGATCGCGGGGCGCGCTATCTGTCGCTGGCACACAACGGCCACAACCAACTTTCGGATTCGCACACCGGCGAGCGCGACGGTTGGAAATGGAACGGGCTGTCGCCTTTCGGCAAGGAGATTGTCACCGAGATGAATCGCGTTGGAATCATGGTGGACATTTCCCACGCATCTAAAGAGTCAATGCTGCAAACCGTAGAGTTATCGCAAGCGCCGATCATCGCCTCGCACTCAGCCATGCGCGCGCTCTGCAACGTGAGCCGCAATTTGGATGACGAACAGCTTCTTGCTCTAAAGAAGACCGGCGGCGTAATCCAGGTTGTTGCCTATGGCGGCTTCCTCAAAACGACCAAGGCCGATTCTCCTGAAAGGATGGGCGCCATCGCAGCGCTAAAGAAAGAATGCAACCTGCCCGAAATAACCGGGCCGGGTCAACGCGCGCGGTTTCACACGGCTCTAAATGAATTGTCGCCTGAAAAACGCGCAGAATACGAACAGAAACTAGCGGAAATCGACGTGCAACACCCCGGCGATCCGCCCGCGAGTCTTAAAGACTTCGTCGACCACATCGACTACGCCGTGAAGCTACTTGGCATCGACCACGTCGGGATCTCGTCCGACTTCGACGGCGGAGGTGGCATAACGGGTTGGAACGATGCCGGGGAAACATTCAACGTTACCCTCGAACTCGTTCGTCGCGGCTACACTGAAGATCAGATCGCAAAACTCTGGGGCGGCAACCTGCTGCGCGTCATGGACGAAGTCCAGCGCATCGCGAAGGAACTGCAAAAGAAGATGGAATAGTCAAGAGCCTCCTGGGAACTTGGTTCTTGATAATGAAATAAGCTAAAAGGAGCTCACAAGGAGGGTCCACCATGAAACGGAGTTCCGAACGGATCTTGACAACCCACTGCGGCAGTTTGGCCCGTCCGAAGGACTTGCTCGACTTGATGAAGGCAAAGGTCACCGGCGAACCGTATGACGAAAACGCCTACGCTCAGCGCACGCGCAGTGCGGTAGCCGAGATGGTCCGCAAGCAGGCCGACAACGGTATTGATATTGTTACAGACGGCGAGCAGGGCAAACCAGGATTCTTCGCCTACATGCGTGAACGGCTCACCGGCTTCGAGCCGAAAGGTGCTGAGCGCGGTGCCCGCAAGGAGTGGGCCGCGGAAGTCGCCGCGTTCCCGGAATACTACGAACAATACTTCAGCCGGCGCATGATGGGAGGAAGCATCGTCCCGCGGGTGCCGATGGTCTGCACCGGCCCGGTCAGCTATCGCGGGCACGAGGCGATACGAAAAGACATTGAAAATTTCAAGGCCGCGCTCGCCGGAATCAAGGTCGAGGAAGCTTTCATGCCGGCCGTGGCGCCGAGCGGCGTCGGGGCCAATGAGTACTACAACAGCGAGGAAGAATACCTCCAAGCCGTGGGCGAAGCTCTGCGGACAGAATACCAGGCGATCGTAGACGCTGGATTCATTCTTCAGGTGGATGACCCCTGGCTTACGGAACTGTACGGTGATTCATCGTTAAGCCTCAACGAGCGGCGGAAGATCGCCGAGAGATCCGTCGCAGCGCTCAACCATGCGCTGCGCGGCATCCCAGCGGAAAAAATACGCTTCCATACGTGCTACGGAATCAACGAGGGCCCACGCGTTCACGACGCATCGCTGAAAGATATCGTCGATCTTATCCTCAAAGTAAATGCCGGCGCCTACTCTTTTGAGGCGGCGAACCCGCGCCACGCGCACGAATATCATGTCTGGGAAGCCGTCAAGTTACCGGATGGCAAGGTGATTATCCCCGGCGTGGTTACCCATGCAAGCAATATCGTCGAACATCCCGAGCTCATCGCCGAGCGCATTATCCGATTTGCCAGACTGGTAGGCCGAGAGAATGTGATCGCAGGCTCCGACTGCGGTTTCTCGTCTCAGGCAACCTACAATCCGGAGGTCCATCCGACCGTAGTGTGGGCCAAGTTCCAGGCGATGGCCGAAGGCACGCGCTTGGCAACCGAGCAGCTGTGGCGCTGATAGCATGCGGTCTGTTGACCTTGAAACGTCCAACTATTAATGAGTTAATTCATAAGTTTGTGGACACCTGATAGTCATGCGACCCGGGACGCGAGTCCTTCCGAGCCCGGTCAATAGGCCTTGTCTTGTAGGCCACCACTCCGTCCTCCCAAGGGTGGAACTCCGACAGTTTGGGCCCCAAGAGACTTTCACGCGCGCGTGCCCGCGCTCTCCAGGACTCGCCCCTCGGTCGCTTTATGATTACTTACTTATGAACTCTTTAATAAGTAAGCCTTCGCTTAGTTCGACCCGCGTTTGTCGGTTTATCAAATCGTCTGTTTGTGGCCGTCTTGATGGTCTCTCCGCGGTCTTTCCCGGCACATATCGTGCCTGACTTGACAGAGAGAGCGGCGGGTGATCTTGTACTTTTCCAGAGCCAAGCGAGATATCAACGAGGAGGGGATCATGGCGAAAATCCGGCATCTAGCTATTCGTACGGAAGACACCGGAAAGTTAGCGTCCTTCTACATGGACGTCTTTGACATGAAAGTTATCCACAAGAGTAAACAGGAAGGAGGAACCATTTTCCTCACGGACGGCTATTTCAATCTGGCCATCATCCCGAACCACGAACAAAACGCGCCTAACGGGCTCTACCATTTCGGATTTCAGGTTGAAGACGGCGCGGCCATCGTAGAAAGGATGAAAAAAATCAATCCCAACAAGCTACCGAAACCCCGCCCCAACGGACGTCCCTATGCGGAGACGCGTGGATCGGATCGGGATGGCAACTATTTCGATATCTCGGAGCATGGCTTTCTCGATGTGCAACCGGTTGGTGAGAAAAGCCCAGCTAAACCATGGGGATGAAAA